>Ga0209475_10000375_pt1 | contig 101159 bp, 86 predicted proteins | sample tdDd471_FD_187128 | JGI IMG/M metagenome (GOLD analysis project Ga0209475, IMG submission 187128) | Marine sediment microbial communities from the Atlantic coast under amendment with organic carbon and nitrate - tdDd47.1 (SPAdes)... | ecosystem: Environmental > Aquatic > Marine > Coastal >... | reverse complement strand
ACGGTTTTTCTGTACCATGAAAGACATGAGAAGGTTGACGACGAGGTATGAAAAACTCAGCGCAAACTTCCTGGCAATGCTTCATATCTTCGCCATCAGGTTATGGACCAATTGAGTCCACACCCTAATATCAGTCCGAAATAAGATTACTCATGCAAAATCTGAACTTAAAGAATTTTCAGTTTCAGAAGGTGGTGCTCCAAGCAATACATTGCAAATGTTTGGCTTCATGGGCATGGCTAATCAGATTTCGCACGAGGCTCCCGACATAACATTAGGCGCATCAAAAACATTTACACCTCTTGAATATCACGAAGCCTTAGACAAACTTGAAAAGTGGTTCTTTTTACGGTGTCCCGATAAATTGGCGAAAGTTGCAATGGTGTTGGCACGAGAAGAGGTGCCTCAGTGGGAGGTGGTTAGTACCTCTTTAGTTAAGTATCTCGATTAATCCAATGGGCTGTAGCAAACGGACAAGGCAATAGTGTTCCGCCTTGAGTGTCTGTTTTTGGCTAAAAGTCGTAGGTGGAGCCTAGGCGTCTTTCTTCTTGCCGATCTTGCTTTCCTCGCCCTTGAGTAACCGCCGGATGTTTTCGTGGTGGCGGACCCAGGCGAGTGCCGCCAGCAACCCGGCGAGGATCGCGTGTTGCGGCGTGGCGAAGTACCACGCATATGCAGGGGCCGCGGCGAGCGCGATCAGCGCGGCGAGGGAGCTGTAGCGAAACACCGCTGCGGTGGCGATCCAGGTGGCGATGGCCGCCAAGCCCACCGGCCAGGCGGTGGCGAGCAGCACGCCGAGCGTGGTGGCGACGCCTTTGCCGCCTTTGAATTTCAGCCAGATGGGGAAGTTGTGGCCCATCACCGCCCAAAAGCCCGCCGCCAAGCCCGCGAACGGGTCCATGGTCAGCAGGTAGGTGATGCCCACCGCGATGGCGCCTTTGCCGGAATCGAGCAAGAGGGTCAGCAGGGCCGCGAACTTGTTGCCGGTGCGCAGGACGTTGGTGGCGCCGATGTTGCCCGATCCGATCTGGCGCAAATCGCCGAGGCCGAACAGCTTGGCGATGACGATGCCGAACGGCACCGCGCCGAGCAGGTATCCGCCCAATCCGGCCAATGCGTGAATGATGAATGTTTCGTTCATGAATTAGGCATCCAATTCGAAGACCATGCGGCCGTCGATTACGGTTTTGAGCACCCGGCCTTGCATCGGGCGACCGTCGAAGGGGGTGTTTTTGGCCTTTGAGTGCAGCTCGCGGGCATCGACTTTCCAGCCGCGATTTGGATCAAACACAATAAAGTCGGCGGCGGCCCCGGCTTTGAGGTGACCGGCGGGCAGTCCCAAAAGGTCTGCGGGCTGGCGGGTGATCAGGCTCAAGCCTTCCAACAAACTGAGATGGCCGTTGTGCACCAGTTCCAAGGTGGTGGCGAGCAGCGTTTCCATGCCCAACCCGCCGTACGCGGCGTCGGCGAACGGCAAGCGCTTCATGTCTTCGCTTTTGGGCGTGTGATCGGACGCGATGGCGTCGATGGTGCCGTCTTGCAGGCCTTGGATGATGGCTTCGCGGTCGGCTTCCAAGCGCAGCGGCGGCGACAGCTTGGCAAAGGTGCGATAATCGCCCACCGCCGTTTCGTTGAGCGCAAAATAAGGCGGTGCGGTGTCGCAGGTGACGTTGAGGCCCCGGTCCTTGGCGCTACGGATCAAATCCAGACTTTTCGCGGTGGACACATGGGCGAAGTGCAAGCGTCCGCCGGTCATTTCGGCGAGGCGCAAGTCGCGCTCGATGATGATCAGTTCGGCTTCGATGGAGATGCCGGTGAGGCCGAGACGCGTGGCGGTCTCGCCTTCGTTCATCACGCCTTCTTCGGCCAAGGTCGGTTCTTCGGGATGTTGAACCAGCATAAAACCAAACGTCGCAGCGTAAGACAGGGCTTGGGCCATGGTGCGGGTGTTGGCGACGGCCTTGGTGGCGTCGGTAAACGCCACCGCACCGCTTTCGGCGAGCATGCCCATTTCCGCCAGCTCTTCGCCTTCAAGTCCTTTGGTCAGTGCGCCGTAGGGATAGACTTTCACCAATCCGGCTTTGCGCGCGGCGCGGGCGACGAATTCGACCACCGCGCGGTCGTCGATGATCGGCGTGGTGCTGGGCAGACACACCGCCGTGGTGACGCCGCCCGCCACCGCCGACATACCGACGTTTTCGAAATCTTGGCCGCTGATCTGGATGCGCATGTCGACCAGACCGGGGCATAGGCAATGCCCATGGCAGTCGATCAACACGGCGTCTTCGGGCGGTTGGCCGTTGGATAAGTGCGCCCCGGCGTCGACGATGAACTCGCCTTGGGTCAGCACCCCGCCCGGCGCGTCCAGGCCGGTGGCCGGGTCCAAAAGGCGGGCGTTGACATAAGCGACACGGTCTTGTGGGTCTTTAGGGGTCATGCCACGGCCTCGTGCTCAAGGTTGAGGGTCAGCACTTCCAGGCATGCCATGCGCACCGCGACGCCCATTTCCACCTGTTCGCGGATGGCGCTGCGCCCGATGTCGTCGGCGACGTCGGATGCGATCTCGACACCGCGGTTCATTGGCCCCGGGTGCATGATCAGCGCGTCGGGCTTGGCGGATTCCAGCTTGGCGTAGTCGAGGCCGAAGAAGCGGTAGTACTCGCGCACCGTGGGGAAAAAATTGGTCTTCATGCGTTCGGTCTGCAAGCGCAGCATCATCACGATGTCGCAATCTTTGAGCCCGGCTTTCATGTCGTGGAACACTTCCGTGCCCAGACGTTCGGCCTCGGCGGGCAGCAGGGTCTTCGGTGCGATCAAGCGCACGCGTGCACCCATGGTGTTGAGCAAATGAATGTTCGAACGCGCCACCCGCGAATGTAAGATATCACCGCAAATCGCGACTTGCAGGCCGTCCAGGTGGCCTTTGCGCCGCCGGATGGTCAGCGCGTCGAGCAAGGCTTGCGTCGGGTGTTCGTGCCGTCCGTCGCCCGCGTTGATCACCGCACAGTTGACCTTTTCGCTCAACAGCTTGACCGCGCCGGATGAGGCGTGACGCACCACCAACACATCGGGGTGCATGGCGTTGAGCGTCATCGCGGTGTCGATCAGGGTCTCGCCCTTTTTGATCGAACTGGTCGAGACCGACATGTTGATGACGTCGGCGCCCAGACGCTTGCCCGCCAATTCGAACGAGGTGCGCGTGCGCGTGGAGGATTCGAAAAATAGATTGATAATCGTCCGCCCGGCAAGCGTATCGAGCTTACCGCCGACGGATCTGTTGAGCTCGACGTATTCGTCAGCGCGGTCCAGCAAAAGCGAGATATCGAGAGGCGATAGCCCTTCGATGCCAAGCAAGTGGCGCTGAGGAAAAACGGAGGAATCAAAGGGCGTCTTTGACATGCCCGCACTATACGCTGGCACCTTGTGGCACGCAAGCGTGAGAAAGGCCGATTTTGGCAATTATGTAGATAAAACAATCCACAGCGTCATGGTCACCATGGCGAGTACAGTGCTGGCCGTGATCATGCCCGCCGCCAGCGGCGCGTCGCCACCCATTTCGCGGGCCAAAACATAAGATGACGCCGACATCGGCAAGGTGGCATAGAGCATCACCACCTGGAAGGCCTGACCTTCAAGTGCAAAGCTGGTCGCCAGCGTCCACGCCAACGCAGGCAAGGCCAGAAGCTTGAGCATGGCGGCTTTGCCCGCCAGCCAACGGCTGCTCAGCAGGTCGGGAAAATCCAGCCCCGCGCCCACCGTCATCAAAGCGATGGGCAGCGCGGCGCGACCGAGAATGTCCAGCAGCGGCGTGATCACCGGACCGAGGCTCAGATCGAACGCGTTCAGGCCAAAGCCGATCAGGCACGCCACCACCAACGGATTGCGCGCCACTTCGCGCACCGCTTTCATCGGCGTGCGCGCGCCTTCATGGCCGTCGCCCCAAATCACCAGCACCGCGACACTGAGCAAGTTGACCAACGGCACCACGGCGAGCACGCCGATGGACAGCAGCGCCAAGCCCTCATCGCCCCAAAACAAAAACGCCGTACCATACCGACGTACGTGTTGGGGCGAATAGCACCTTGGAAAAACGATGTGAACGCAGCGTTGGAAATGCCCAGGAATGGCTTGAGCGCCAGCGCCAGCACCGCAATACATAACGTCGCGGCAAACAACGCCCCGCCGATGGCCCACACCTGATCGCTGGCGAGATCGGCGCGTGCGGTGCTGACGATCAGCAATGCGGGGAACAGCACGCGGTAGGTTAGGCGTTCGGCAGGCGGCCAAAAGCCGTCGTCGATCCAGCGATAACGCCGCATCGCATAACCCATCAGGATCAGCAAAAACACCGGGGCCAGGGCTTGCAGGACCACCACCATGGTTTATGAACCGTTTTGATAGGCAAGCGCGTCGAGCGCACCTTGTAAGATGTAGGTCGCGGCGAGCTTATCGATCACTTCACCGCGCCGCTTGCGGGTCATGTCGACGTCGTTGACCAGCATGCGTTCCACCGCGGATGTCGACAAACGTTCGTCCCACAGCGCGACGGGAATGTCGTCGTGCCCTTGGGCGGATTGGCGCTCTTGAAATGAGCGGGCGAAATCGCGGGTCGCTTGGCAGCGCGGGCCTTCCGACCCGTCCATATTCAGCGGCAAGCCCAGCACCAGCGCGCCGACTTCGTGCTCTTTGATCAGGGCTTCCAGGCGGATGGCGTCCTTGGTGAATTTGGTGCGTTGGATCGTTTCCAGCGGGCTCGCCACCGTCAGCATGATATCGGACAGCGCCAGGCCGATGGTCTTGGTGCCAAGATCGAGGCCCATGAGCTTTTGTCCGCGTTTGAGGGTATTTTGCATGTCTTTGATTTCGAGGATCGCCATGGTTCACCAAATTGTCCTAAGGTTCGTCCACCATAACGATGCTTCGCGCTTGCACCAATCAAGAAGCGGCTTATTTTTGAAAAGCTAATAGGCCCAAGAGGTTTTAAGAGGATCCATGTACACCATTCGCCAAGCCACTGCAGGGGACTGGCCCGGCATCTGGACCATCTTTCACGATGTGGTCCGGCGCGGCGACACCTATGCCTTCGCCCCCGACACCGATGAGGATGAGGCCAAGCGCCTGTGGGTCGAAACCCCACGTGCGACCTATGTGGCGGTGGATGGCGACGATGTCATTGGCACTTATTATCTTAAGACCAATCAGGTCGGCACCGGCGCGCATGTGTGTAACGCAGGGTATATGGTGCGCGCGGACCAGCGCGGTCGTGGATTGGGCCGCGCGCTGTGCGAACATTCTTTGGCTGTCGCGCGCGGGCTCAATTATCACGCCATGCAGTTCAATTTTGTCGCCGCCACCAACCTGGGCGCGATTAAGCTGTGGCAGGATTTGGGCTTTGCGGTCGTTGGAACGCTGCCCGAAGCCTTCGATCATCCGCAAAACGGCTATGTGGATGCCTTGGTCATGTACCGATTGCTGGGGGCGGGGTAAGCTGATGGACATGAGATACGCACTTGCTGTCGTCTTGTTGATGTTTGTGTTTGCCCCTTCGGTTTGGGCGCAAGATGAAGAACTGCGTGAAGCGCCCAAGGATTTCAAAATCGACGAGCCGGTGGCGACGGATGAGCCGGAACCGGTGATGGTGATGGAGCACGAAGTGGTGCCCATGGCCGGGTTGTATGAAATCAAAAAAGACGTCAACGTGCGCGCCGGTCCCGGCACGGATTTCAAACGCCTATCAGGGCTCAAAGCGGGTGCACGGGTGCGCGCCATCGGTAAAGTCCGAGGCACCAGCTGGATGGCGATCAGCAAAGACGGCGAGACGCTGGGTTTTGTCTACACGCCCATTTTGGTGCCGGTGGTCGATGGCGCGCTGGGCGAGCAGTTCTTTGGCTCGTACATGGCACAAGACCCCAAAGACGGCGTGGCTTGCGATTATCGGTTTCGCTTTGAAGGCAAGACCCGGGTCGAAGGCGGCGATTTTGAAACCGCCGATTATGAGGTGCGTTTCAGATGTGCCAGCCAAGTGGGGGCGAAAATTTTTTACGCCCACATGTTCCTCACCGAGGCTCCGGTTAAGAGCAAAAAGGGTTTGCACCTGATCGGCTTGGATGTGCGCTCCATCGGTGACGGCATGGAAGAGTTTCTCACCACCCGGTATCTCTACCACCCCAAAACCGGCGATATGACGTTTGAAGGGCATTCCTTGCCACGTTTCGCCATTCCGCCCAAGGTTCAGGCGTTTGAAACAGATGGCATCAAAGACGCGCTAACCCAAGCGCTGGAAGCCTCTGTCGCCAGTTGGACCATGGAAGCGTGGGACGAGCTGTTGAAAAAGCCTCAATAGGCTTCAAGGACGACGCGCTCTTTGGGGAACGTGATTGTGACCTGAGTGCCCTGATCTGTGGCGCTGTGCACGTTCATGACGCCGCCATGCAATTCCACCAAGCCTTTGGTCAGCGGCAACCCCAGTCCCGTGCCTTGGTGCTTTCGGGTGTGACCGCTGTCGACCTGACCAAATTGCATCATGGCTTTTTTCAGCTCATCATCGTTCATGCCGATGCCGGTGTCTTCAACGCTCAGCCGCATTCGGCCATGATCGTCGAGCCCCAGCCCCAGAGACACCTGGCCGTTTTCGGGGGTGAATTTGATGGCGTTGCTCAGCAAATTGAGCACCACCTGCTTGATGCGTCGTTCGTCGGCAAACAGCGCGGGCAGGCCTGTCGTATCGTCGAAGTTGAGGCGGACATGGCCGCTTTGGGCGCGCGGGGCGACCATTTTGATGCACGCATCAATGATGTGGTTGAGGTTGCAGGGGGTTTCGTGCAGTTCCATCTTGCCCGCTTCGATCGCGGACACGTCGAGGATGTCGTTGATCAAATCCAGCAAATGCGTGCCGGAGCTATGAATGTCGTCAACGTATTCAACCTGCTTCACGTTGGCCAATGGGCCGAACAGCTCTTCCTTCAAGGCCGAAGAAAAGCCGATGATGGCGTTGAGCGGGGTGCGCAATTCATGACTGGTGTTGGCCAACAATTCGGCTTTGGCGCGGTTGGCGGTCTCGGCGCTTTCGCGCGCGGAGATGATCGCGGCTTCGGCTTCTTTGCGCGCGGATATATCTTCGTGCATGGCGACGAAGTGGGTGATGGTGTCGGTGTCATCCTTAATCGGTGAAACCGATGCCGAAACCCAAAACAGCCGGCCCGTTTTGTGACGGTCTTTGATCTCGCCGCGCCAGATATCGCCCGCAAGGATGGTCTGCCACAAATTTTCGTACAGAGACTTTGGCGTGGCGCCCGATTTTAAGATGCGGGGGGTTTTGCCAATGGCTTCATGGGTTTCGTAACCGGTCATCTTGGTGAACATCGGATTGATGTATTCAATCACGCCGTTTCGATCGGTGATGAAAACCATGGCCGAAATTTGATCCAGGGCTGTCGACAGCTTGCGCAGCTCACGGGTGCGTTCGCGAACGCGGTCTTCCAGGCTGTCCTTGGCGCGGAGCAATTTTCGCTCCGCTTGCACCCGCCGAATGGTGGTTGCCAGCGCCCCGGTGATGGCGGTCACGAAGAGATCTTCTTTACCCGATCGGACATGCCCATGGGGCACGTAAAGGTTCAAGACCCCAAGCAGGCAATCCTCATCCTCGATCGGGGCGCAATAGTGTCCGTGTTGTTTGATGCCGTCATAGGTCGTTTCGTGGCGGTGGTCGATGCAATCGGCAAACACAACACGGCGTTCACTTGCGACCCGTCCGCATAGGCATTGCCCTGCGGCGACCTCGGCGCAGGAACTGAGCAGCACATCCGGTAGGCCGACCTGGGCAACCATGCCCAATTTTTGGTTTAAAGAATCAAAAAGGAAAATGCTGCCCTTTGGATCAAGGTTCAGGCCGCGTCGCGTGAGCAGTTTTTCCAGCGCCCCTTGCAAGATGTCGTTGAGCGACGATTGGGTCAGCGCCAGATTGATGATGTGGGCCAGGATTTCCTGGTCTTGAGCAAAATCACGGGCATGCTGAGCATCGTCCATTTCAGCATGGAGGCGCTTTAAGATTTGGCGGCGCGATTGGCGGAAAAAATATCCGATGATGGACGCCGATCCGCCGCCAAACAGGATCGGCACAATATATCCTTCAAGAGCGAACGGGTCCGCGCCAAGGGCCTTTTTTTGAAAGACGGATAAAATGCTCAGCACGATTGCGCCAAGGACAAACCAAACGGTCCCGGATAACCTGGGACGGTCGACCCAACTTGTGCGGTTCTCATGCTCGCGTATTTGTGTCATCGCGCTCAGCGTTTCCCCTCGCTTAGGCGTCCACGCCACTCAAAGCAAAACCCCCAAGATCAGCTAGGATTGAGTGGCTTTTTACCTCACATCGCCTCCATCTATTGCATACAATGGCATTCGCCAGGTGGTAACATTGTAATAATTCCATATTATACACCCGACGGTCAGTCTTTCGCCGGGAAATTGTTCGTGACTCGGGCCCGCTCGACCTCTAAAAAAGCTTCTCTGACGACGGGTGCGTAAGGCGCGCGGAGCTTGATGCTCGTGCGCTTGGCATTCGGATGCCTATCCCAAAGATGTGAAAAGAGGTTTGGTTATGTCCCTCGATAAGGACACCGTGAAAAACATCGCGTATCTCGCTCGTATGCGTGTCGCTGATGAAAAATTGGAGCCGCTGGCGGGCGAACTTTCTTCCATTATGGATTGGATCGAACAGCTGCAAGAGCTCGACACCGATGGGGTCGAGCCGATGGCTTCGGTATCCGACGTCACGCTCCCCCAACGCAAGGACGTCGTTACCGATGGCAATTGCCAAGCCGCCGTGTTGAAGAACGCGCCCGACGCGGACGACGGGTTTTTTACGGTTCCCAAGGTGGTGGAGTAAGTCATGACCAAGCTCACAGATTTGAACATCGCCACCGCGCGCGACGGCCTTGCCAAGGGCGACTTTTGCGCCGCCGAACTGGCCGAAGCCTACATCCAGGCCATGCAAGCCGGGCGCGATCTCAACGCCTACATCACCGAAACGCCGGAAGTGGCGTTGGAACGCGCGCGTGAATCGGACGACCGCCGCGCCAAGGGTGATCACATCGGCGCCATGGACGGCATTCCCATCGCGATGAAGGATTTGTTTTGCACCGAAGGCGTGTTGACCACGGCGGGCAGTCATATCCTCGACGGTTTTGTGCCCGCATATGAATCGACCGTGTCGGCCAACTTGCGCTCCGCCGGTGCGGTGATGCTGGGCAAAGCCAACCTGGACGAATTCGCCATGGGCTCATCCAACATCACGTCGTACTACGGCCCGGTGACGAATCCGTGGAAAGCCAAAGACGGAAAAGACTTGGTTCCCGGTGGCAGTTCCGGTGGTTCCGCCGCCGCCGTTGCCGGTGGCCTCGCCATGGCCGCGACCGGTACCGACACCGGCGGTTCGATCCGCCAGCCCGCCAGCTTCACCGGCATTGTCGGTTTGAAGCCCACCTATGGCCGGTGCTCACGTTGGGGCACGGTTGCGTTCGCCAGCTCTTTGGATCAAGCCGGTCCGATGACCCAAACGGTTCAAGACGCGGCAATCATGCTCGGCGCGATGGCCGGTCACGACCCCAAAGACAGCACCTCCGCTCCCATTGCGCTGCCTGACTTTGAAGCCGCCATCACCGGCGACGTGAAAGGCCTGACCATCGGTATTCCCAAAGAATACAAGATGGACGGCATGGATCCACAAATCCAAGCGTTGTGGGATCAAGGCATCGCGTGGCTCAAAGACGCGGGCTGCACTATCAAAGAGGTCTCCCTGCCGCACACCAAATATGCGCTGGCGGCGTATTACATCGTCGCCCCCGCCGAAGCGTCCGCCAATTTGGCGCGCTATGACGGCGTTCGTTACGGCTTGCGCGTGCCGGGCGACAGCTTGGACGACATGTACATGAACACCCGTGGCGAAGGTTTCGGCGATGAAGTCCAACGCCGCATCTTGATCGGTACCTATGCGCTGAGCTCGGGCTACTACGACGCCTATTACATCAAAGCGCAGAAAGTCCGCACCTTGATCGCCAATGATTTCAAGACCGCGTTCGAAGACGTCGATGCGATCTTGACCCCGACCGCGCCGAGCGCCGCGTTTGCGCTGGGCGAAAATCAAAACGATCCGGTGGCGATGTACTTAAACGACGTGTTCACCGTGCCGACCTCGCTGGCCGGATTGCCGGGCATTTCGGTGCCTGCGGGCCTCAGTGGTGATGGTTTGCCGCTGGGCTTGCAAGTGATCGGCAAAGCGTTCGACGAAGGCACGTTGCTCAACGTCGCATCGACTTTGGAAAGCGCCGCCGCGTTCAACCACAAACCCGGCCATACCGGTACCAGGACGGAGGGCTAAGCCATGTCTTACGTGATCAAAGGCGAAACCTGCGAATGGGAAGTGGTCATCGGTCTGGAAGTGCACTGTCAGGTGATTTCCAACGCCAAGCTATTTTCCGGCGCGGCCACCGATTTCGGCGCCGAGCCCAACACCCAAGTCTCGCTGGTCGACGCCGCCATGCCCGGCATGCTGCCGGTCATCAACGAACAGTGCGTGCGTCAAGCCATCAAAACCGGCTTGGGCCTGAAAGCGCAGATCAACACCACGTCGGTGTTTGCGCGCAAAAACTATTTCTACGCCGATCTGCCTCAGGGCTACCAAATTTCCCAGGCCGATCAGCCGATCGTCGGCGCGGGCACCATCATCTTGGATATGGCCGATGGTTCGACCCGCGAAATCGGCATCGAACGTCTGCACCTGGAACAAGATGCGGGCAAGTCGCTGCACGACCAAGACCCCAAGCGCACGTTCATCGATTTAAACCGCACCGGGGTGGCGTTGATGGAAATCGTGTCCGATCCCGACATGCGTTCGCCGGAAGAAGCGGGCGCGTATTTGCGCAAGCTGCGCTCCATCGTGCGCTACTTGGAAACGTGCGACGGCAACATGGATCAAGGTTCGATGCGCTGCGACGTCAACGTCTCGGTCCGTCCTGTCGGCTCCGATGAGCTGCGCACCCGTGCGGAAACCAAGAACGTCAACTCGGTGCGCTTCGCCATGCAAGCGATCGAATTCGAAGCCGCGCGCCAGGTCGAAATCTACGACAACGGCGGCGAAGTGGTTCAGGAAACCCGCTTGTTCGACGCGCAAAAGGGCACCACACGCTCGATGCGCTCCAAAGAACACGCCCACGATTATCGCTATTTTCCGGACCCCGATTTGCTGCCGCTGGTGTTCAGCGACGAGCTGGTGGCGGAGATCAAAGCCACCTTGCCGGAATTGCCCGATGAGCGCAAAGACCGCTACATCAACGACTTCGGTCTGTCGCCGTACGACGCCGGTGTGTTGGTGGCGGAAAAAGACACCGCCGTGTACTTCGAGGAAGTTGCCGACGGTCGCGACGCCAAGATGGCGGCGAACTGGGTGATCAACAACCTGTTCGCGGTGCTGTCCGACAAAGGCGTGGGCATCGGCGAAAGCCCGATTTCGGCGGCCGATTTGGGCAAGCTGTTGGGCTTGATCGCCGACGATACGATCTCCACCAAAATCGCCAAGGAAGTCTTCGAGATTATGGTCGAAACCGGCGATGCGCCGGATAAGATCGTCGAAGACAAAGGCCTTAAGCAGATCACCGACACCGGCGCGATCGAAGCCGCCGTCGACGCCGCCATCGCGGCGGGCACGGCGCAGGTCGAACAGTACAAAGGCGGCAACGAAAAAATCCTCGGCTGGTTCGTCGGCCAAGTGATGAAAGCCACCCAAGGCAAAGCCAACCCGGGCCAAGTGAACAAGCTGTTGAAAGAAAAGCTCGATAGCTGATTTGAAAGCTTTGCTGTCTTGAACGAAAAACCCACCCCATCATCGGGGTGGGTTTTTTCGTTTAGGTTGTGCTAGATTTTTTTAAATTTGTTTGAGGAGAGGAAAATCTGATGTCCACAATCACCAAATCTTTGAGCGTCGGCGCATTGGCGCTGGCCATCTTGTGCGCACCGGCATTGGTGTCGTCACCTGCTTTCGATCTCGGCTCAGTACAAGCCGCTGGCAACCAAGACCAGCAAGGAAAAATGAAGGCCCAACGTCAAGCCGCCGAAGAAAAGCGCAAAGCCGCACAAGAGCGCCATGAAGAAATGCGCAAGCTCAACGAAGAACACCAAAAAAGCGTGCAGGAGCTGAACCGAGAAATGCAAAAAAGCATGACCGGTGCGAAAACGGCCGAAGAGCGCCGCAGTGCGCAAATGCAGCACAGCAAAGAGATGCAAGCGCTGCAAAAAGCGTTTCAGGACAAGATGATGAAGCTGCAGAAATAAGCCGTGTCAGCGTCACCTAACAAAAAACCCGCCTCAGCGATGAGGCGGGTTTTTTTGTTAGGTGTTTGATTTAGGCCGTTTGAACCCAGTCGCAAATTTCAGGGTCATATCTCCAAATGCTTGTTGGCGCAGGCGCTGCGGGCATTTCAATAAATGGGATATTACCCGTTATCTGATGTTTATGTTTGCCATAGGCTTTGGCTTCCTCAAGGGAGTGAAAAGCACGACTTACTCTGTTCCCATTTTCTACCGTTATGTGAAGAAAGACATTGGCCATGAAGTCACTCCATCTTAAGACGAGTTAAACCTAAATGCGCTTGCAATATGCTTCATATAGTATCATGGACGATAGTAAGCTCAAAATATTGAGTAAATCATTCTTTTCAGGGCGGTCTTTTTGCGCAACTTGCCTTCACACCAAATGCACAGAATGCAAAGACAGTGCATACTTAAAATTTGAACATTCTTCTCATTGCCCCATCATCTAATCTGCCAACCTATCCCGATATTCACCCACCGCAGGAGCCTCCCCGCCATGACCCAACAATTCGCATCCGACAACACCGCCGGCGTGTGTCCCGAGGCGATGGAGGCGTTTGTGCGCGCCAATGAGACCGGTCATGAGGTTTCGTATGGTGACGACAGTTGGACGGCCGAGGTGTGCGACCGCATTCGCGAATTGTTCGAGACTGATTGCGAGGTGTTTTTTGTGTTCAACGGTACGGCGGCGAACTCACTGGTTTTGGCGGCGATGTGCCGTTCTTACCATTCGGTGATTTGTCACGAAAAAGCCCACATCGTGAACGACGAGTGCGGCGCGCCGGAGTTCTTTTCCGGCGGCTCTAAGCTGTTGGCGGGCGCTGGTCCCGACGGCAAGTTGACGCCGGATGCGATTGAGCAGTTGGTCACCCAGCGCGACGATATTCACTATCCCAAGCCCAAGGCTATATCCCTGACCCAAGCGACCGAGGTCGGCACGGTCTATAGCGTCGAAGAGTTGCGCGCCATTTCCGCGATGGCCAAGCGCCACGATCTGCACATCCACATGGACGGCGCGCGCTTCGCCAATGCGGTGGCGAGCCAAGGCGTCAGTCCCGCCGACATGACGTGGCGCGCGGGCGTCGATGTGTTGGTGTTCGGTGGCACCAAAAACGGTTTGCCGGTGGGTGAGGCGGTGGTGTTTTTCAACAAAGACCTCGCCGAAGACTTCGCTTACCGCGCTAAGCAAGCGGGGCAGTTGGCATCGAAGATGCGCTTTATCTCAGCGCCTTGGTTGGGCCTTTTGAAAGACGACGTGTGGCTGAAATACGCGCGCCACGCCAACGCCATGGCGACGCGCTTGCATGACCAGGTCAAAGACTTGGACGGTGTTGAAGTGATGTTCGAACCGCAAGCCAATGGCGTGTTCCTTGATCTGTCCAAAGACGTGCGCGAAGCATTGTGGGCGCGGGGCTGGAAGTTCTATGCCTTTATCGGCGTGCGCGGTTGTCGCTTCATGTGCGCGTGGGACTTGCTGCCTGAAACCGTGGACCGTTTGGCCGACGATATCCATGAGCTGTGCAGCTAGCGCTTGTGCCTGAAACAAGACGCTCTATATCTGAAGGCACCCGCTGAGGGGGACTTTTTTGGAGGACACTATGATCGATCTGTACACCTGGGGCACGCCCAACGGCACCAAGGCCTCCATCATGTTGGAAGAGGTGGGCCTTGCGTACAACGTTCATCCCATCAACATCACCAAGGACGAGCAATTCGCCCCCGAGTTTCTCAAAATCAGCCCCAACAACAAAATCCCTGCGATTACGGATAGCGACGGCCCGGGTGGTGAAGAGATCGCGTTGTTTGAATCCGGTGCGATCTTGATCTATCTGGCGGAAAAGTGTCAGCGCGAAGACCTGCTGCCGACATCTGGCGAAGCTCGCTATAAGGTTCTGCAATGGCTGATGTTCCAAATGGGCGGCGTCGGGCCGATGTTTGGCCAAGTCCACCATTTCACCAAGTTCGCCAAGGAAGACGTGCCCTACGCCAAAGAGCGCTATACAACCGAGCAAAAGCGGCTTTATGCGGTGATGAACGCCCATCTGGCCGACAATGACTTTTTTGCCGGTGAGATCTTCACCATCGCCGACATCGCCATTTATCCGTGGGTCGCCCGTCATGGCTGGCATCCTATCGAACTTGGGGATTACCCTCATGTAAAACGTTGGTATGATATGCTTTCTCAGCGCGAATCGGTCGAGGCGGGCATGAACGTGCCGACCCCATCGGCCTGATCTGCGTAGTGATCCGAGCAATCTCGGCTTAAGGGGGCCCGACTTGAGCAATTTGGAACTGGAATCCGTAAAGCGCGTGCGCAAGGCGTTGGCCGAAGTGGGCCGTCTTGACGCTGTGCGCGAACTCTCTGACAGCGTGCGCAACACCGCTCAAATAGCTCAGGCGCTCGACGTCGAGCTGGGCGCGGTGGTGAAGACCCAAGTGTTCACCATCGGCAACCGCTATGTCTTCGTTTTGCTCGCAGGTGACCATCTCTGCAGTGAGGATCAACTGAGCAAGGTCTTTCAGTTGCAAGGCGACGTGGTGCGGCCCTCCGCCGATTTGGTGCGCGCCGTGACGGGGTTTTCTAATGGCGGAATGACGCCGGTGGGCTCGGTCTCCAAACTGCCCACCGCGATTGATGCGAGCCTCAAGCGTTTTGAGACGATTTATGCCGCCGCGGGCCACAACCAATGCATTTTCGAGACTTCTGTGGACGAGTTGAAAAGCCTCACCAACGGCTTGGTTTCCTACGCCGTGGCGAGCCCCACGAACCCTTCATAAAACAGCTGAAATAAACCCTTGATAAAACCTTGATCCCGGGGCCAGAGACGTTTATGAAGAGGCGTTCGGTGCCACCCGAACATCTGTGGACAGGTGGGTGAGTGGCTGAAACCAGTGGATTGCTAATCCGCCGTGCGGGGTAAACCCGTACCGAGGGTTCGAATCCCTCCCTGTCCGCCATTATTTCTTTCGCGCAAGTCCGCGAAATGCTGAAAAACCAGCATAAATCAAAGCTTTCGAACCCTGACGAAGATCGTCAGGGTTCGCTTGCTTTCGCTGTTTTTCGCGTGTAAGTATGGACTGAAGTATGGACTGAGTGATTTCGGTATTTACTCATTTAGGTGCATCTATGGGCAAACTCACAATACAACAGGTCAAATCTACGAATCGCCGAGGATTCTACGGTGATGGCGATGGGCTGTATTTGAAAGTCACCGAAACGGCCACAAAGTCATGGGTCTTTCGTTTTCGTGTGAATGGGAAGCTCCGCGACCACGGTCTCGGCTCAATCAATACGCTTTCACTGGTCGAGGCACGCGCCTCGGCGCAGGAATGCCGGAAGTTGCGCCTGATGGGGCTAGACCCCATCGAAGAGAAGCGAAAGCAGCGGGTGGCCGCCCAATTGGAAGCGGCGAAGGCTGTGAATTTTAAGGACTGTGTGGAAAGCTACATAGCAGGGCATAAGTCCAGTTGGCGCAATGCCAAGCACCAGCGGCAATGGAGCGCGACTTTGGAGAAATACGCTTACCCTGTTTTTGGCGATCTGCCTGTGGGTGAGATTGACATGACGTTGGTGCTGAACGTCTTGAAACCGATTTGGTATGACAAGACCGAAACGGCTTCGCGGGTGCGCGGACGTATCGAGAAAATCCTCGATTATGCAAAGGTGCAAGGCTTTCGCGAAGGCAACAATCCAGCGGTATGGCGCGGCAACTTGTCGGTGGTCCTACCTGCCAAAAACAAGATCGCGAAACCTGAACACATGAAATCTCTGCCCTATACGGAAGTGGCGGAATTTTGGAAGAAGCTATCGACATACGAGGGGGCTGGGGCAGATGCCCTGCGCCTCGTCATTCTGACGGCTGCCCGTTCCGGTGAAGCGCGCGGTGCGACCGCAGATGAATTTGATCTCGATAACGCCGTGTGGACGATCCCTGCGGAGCGTATGAAGGCGGAAAAGGAACACCGCGTTCCTCTTTCACCACCTGCTTTGGCTCTCGTAAAAAAGCTGCTCAAGAAACGCACGGGCGACCTCCTGTTTTCCGGTATGAAAAACGACAAGCCGATCTCGGATGCAACGATCCTCGCCGTGCTGAAGCGCATGGACTACCAAAAGAGAACAACCGTTCACGGCTTCCGCTCCTCGTTTCGCGTGTGGGCGAGCGAAGTTGCCAATGCCCAGCGCGAAGTCGCGGAGTCTGCTTTAGCTCATACGCTGGGGAATGCTGTAGAGGTTGCCTATATGCGCAGCGATTTGTTTAAGAAGAGGGTGCCGCTTATGAATGATTGGGCGGCATATTGTAGTGAAACTTAAAAAGGAGCCTAACGAATTTTAAAGTTTCGAAGAAGCCCGTCTGAAGTGCAGTGATTGGATAGATAGTCTTCTCCATTCGGGCCCAATTCTTTCCTCAACTCATCATCCAAGATTTTGATCCCAAATGTTTTTGCACGAGCATTTTTAGGAACAGGGGGGACTTTTTTGATCAATATCCGTGTGCTAAACGTTGTCCGATCAGCCATAGATAACGTGAGCATGCCGTTCAAAAAAGTTCCTTCTGCATTGTCAATGCTGATCGTAACGAACCCACGAGGGGAAACGACCTTTCCTAATAAATACAAGCCTTGTCCATGTGGCACAACAATACCAACAGCGCGGTTTGGCTGACCGTTTACCATATAATGGGTAAGGGAGAACCTTGGGGTTTTGTGTGCCTCATCATAAGGATGAATTTGTAGATGTGTTTTAAATATTTCTGAACTACCGCTGCCGTGCCTATAGCAAGCGTATTCACCCTCAATTTTTGAAGCGCATTCTGCAAACTCATCACTGCTTACTCCCAACGCATCGCTTAAAAAGACAAACAGTGGGTGCTCATCACTTATTTTACCTTTAAGAATCTCATTCACAAGGTTATCTATTTCTGTCCCCAGCCTGTACATCTTCAATTTGCGGGTGTTGTTGTACACCTTTGTAAGAAAATCTCTGCGAGGCTTCTTCGTCTTCCCGTACGCGAAGTTTTTTAGGGCCTGAATATCTGTTCCTGTAGCTTGTGCAATTTCTGCATATTGCAGATGCTTTCCACCAACGAGCTTATTGATAAGTTCTCGAATAAGTTCAATTTTATCATCTGGAATATATGAAAAATCGACCTTAGAATTTGTATCTGACATATGGCAATCTCTGGCAGTTCAGCGTGTATTGTCTTTGTTTACGATATCCTAGATTTATTTACAACGACTTTACACTAAAATACACGCGCTTACACTGGATTTACGCTCGCGTATGTCATTTTACCCTGTTTTGCTTGCGCGAATAGGTCAATACTCTCCACGAGGGATTCTGTACCCTTTCTTACACTAATCACTTATACTGGGAGGGGTGCCTTGGACGGATATTCTCATCAGCTAAACGATGAGTTGGGCAAGCCTGAATCTGATAAGAGTGCAGCCCCAAAAACAGGCATTGCACCCAATGCCCATTCATCAAACATCGCTTCAACGGAAGGTGTAGACTCTTACACTGACCGACCGCGAGCCTACGTCGTAAACAATATCCACGAATGGAGGTATGTATACCTGCGTCTGAAATCTTTCTTTTGGAAGAAAGGTGACAGAGAACTGCCCATTATTTTAGGGGACGAAGAAGAAGGGTATCAAAATACCGAGGGTAAGCATGGACAAAAGATGTTTCGGGCAAACGCCCAAAATCTGCTTAGTAGACACGAAAAGGTATATGTATTATCCGCTGAAAAAATTTGGTGCCTCAGGAAAAGTCCAGAGTGTCTCAATGAAATTCTTAGAGACCATCATGGCAAAAGTTTAGTCCTATTTTTTAAAACCAAGCCCCATAAAAACATTCGTGATTTTTTACAAAAAAGTCATAATTCTCTAGACTTTGAAGTAATGGACAAAATTGATGGGAGTGAAAGGCCGTGCACAAAAGAACCATCATTAGAGGAGATTATTGAAGAAAATTTACTTCGACATGGTTTCAAGTTTCCTGAAGATACAGTCCAAGCGGGAAATGGTATTAAACAGATCATTGAAAATGTTAGAGAACGGTTGTCCCAGGTGGAGGAGAAGATTGATCCACTATTGTATTCAAGTGATGACAATACAGTATATGATTCTGAATCCAAGTTGGTTTTCCCACCAAATCCAAGGATGATGTATGCAGATTGGTTAAAATCAGACGAAGCCAAAAGCTTTATTGTAAAGCGTGGCAAAAATAGAACTGTAAAAGACACTAAGCCATTCTTTTTTGTGTGTAAGTACTATCATGAATATGTCGAAAATGGTTTGTTATATTCTGGACATCTTCGTGAAATCGACCACGTTCTGTACGAGAATATGTCAGCAGCATCAAAATCGTTGCCTGGAAAATTCTCAGATATTTTGGGGAGTGTGGGAATTAAATGCAGCAACACATTATCGGATGGGGCGCAAAGCAGCGTAAAACTAGGAAAGATAATTTCTATACTGAAAAATTCCCCCCTCAATAAATGACCATGCCATGGACATTTATTGACAGCCCATTAAAAACCATATAAGTTGTCTCCTAAGCTGATTTTACAGGCTTAGGACGTGCTGCGTTCGCTTTTGGGCGCACTCTCCACAAGGGAGTACAGCTTATGGGTGATTTTTACGCAAATTTGGTTGCAAAACTTTCAGGCTATTTCCGTACTGCGAATGATATGGCGCACAACTTGGAGCCGCCATCGGCGACTGATCTGTCTCATATCCATTCGACAGCCGCAACTACGTGGGATGATGCTCACCTTGCGCTCGAACAAGAACTTGCCGCAAACCTTGAACGGCAAGAGCAGCTTCTAAGCCTCTTGGCTGGAGAGCTGAACCCAGACGTTCGCGGGGAAGGCATCGCTACCGAACACGTCCTCAAAAACACAAAATCCAACGGTTCCTTGTACGACATGACGCGTTTCCCTTGGGGAGGCCAGGTCATGCGGTCTAATGGTGATGGAAGGAAGCACGATGCGTAACTTTAAGAGTGCGGGTGAATTTGAGCGTTATGTCAGAGAGCAGATGGCCTTGTTCCATACGGCTCGGCATGTCATCCCTTTTTGGGGTGGCGTTACGCTGTTCTTTTTTGGTGTGGACGTGGCGTTTGTCCTGGAATTTTTTAAAGAGTTGTTTGTCAACGAATTTGGGGAACGTTCGACGGCAGATTGGTTTTTCATTATTATGAAATCTCTGATTGTGATTGGTTCGCCTTACCTGTTCAAAGAAGCCATTTCACGCCTGATGAAGGACGCAGAGAATTACACTATTTCTTTGTCAAAACCGAAGGATAGTTCTCGGTATTCTGATTATGCCCTTGCGACGATTACGTTCGCATTTAGTGCGCTCTGCATGATATTTCTTTGGCAGATTGGCACGGCCATTGTTCAGCTTCATATTAAGGAACTTGTGGGCGTATTTTTCACTGAAAACCAATCCCTTGGCCTCTTTAAACAGGCTGTAAAACAGGTGTCTGTTGTACAGGCGGAGGTTTGGGCTGACCGGGCTAGCTGGCTTGGGTTTTCATTGCCGCTATCCGCCGCTGCCGCAGCCTACAGTTGGGCCAAGGCAGAATCAGCGATGCGCCGCCGTAAGGTGGCAGCTTATCATGGGAATCAGCTGAAAGATGTTCTCGAGTATAACGAACTTCGTCAACGTGCAGCACATCTTGAAGATGCTCTTAAACGTGGGACACCGGCACAGAAAAAGCAGTTTGTAGAAACTGCGGAAAACGAATTCCTTCAAAGCTGGAAGCAAGGGATCACGGAAGTCCAGCAGCTGATGTTCCAATATGAGCACGGTTATATGTCTGATCAAGAAATCAAGGACAAGTACGGTCAAGTCCAGTTTGTTGAAAAAATCATAGCCCTCGACGGCCTAGAAACCATGAAGAAGAAAGCTTCGTTGGCTGTTGCTGCTGTGGACAAGCTCACGTTAGCCAAACATGTGGGAGGTGCGTCATGATTAGCTGGAAAAGTTCACTCAAAAATGCCGCGTATGTCATTGGTGTGGCTTCAATTACCGCGAAGTTAGTTCTCGTTGCAAGCTCTACTATGGTTGGCGTCGATGCTAAAAGCGCTGAAGCTTCTGAAGTGCACAAAAGGGTTATGATTGGACTGGATGTTTCGAATACGTCACAACTGGTCACTAACGAAAAATTTGCAGAACGTGCAGCGGCGAAACTTATGCAGATCGTCGAGGGGCTCACATACCGCGATGAGGTTGTTATCAACCTTTTCGGTGAATATGGAAAGAGTGACGAGACATACAACATGTCCTTCGTGATTTCGAGGAAAGTCAGCCCACAAAAATTGGCCTTGGAATTGGGGCAACTTGTCAGCTCTGTTGCCAAGCTTGTTGAGGAAAAGAAAATTAGCTCGCACGAGAATACGAATATCCTCGCATATCTAAACGAGATGAATACCTCATACCCATGTAGCCAAAAGCCGACAGCATACGTTCTGGTCACTGACGGTTTAGAATTTAGCGTTATTGCAAACAGCTACGAGCTGATTAAGTCTGCGGGCAAGACTTTTCCTGCACCCGATATGAATAGTTATCAGGGGTGTAGCATCACGATGCTAGGTATAGGCGGGGATGATGTTGACGATCCTATCCTCGTAGAAAGACTCAGAAGGATGTGGAGCGGTTGGCTCACAGTTGCAGGCTTTGACGGAATTTCGCTTCTTCGCACTTGGTAAAAGTGTAAATCTAGATGCCTACATTCGTTTTTGTTTTCAGATCCCCCCGCTTATAAAACGGCACCGTATGCAACTGAACCGGATCACGGTTTGAATGCAGCACGAGCAAGTCATTGTCGCTCAGCCGGATCAATTCATCGGGACGCATGAGCGGCTTCTCGTGAAGCCCGTGCGAGGGTTTGAACCAATCCAGGTGAAAGGCTGTGCCGAGACGGCCTGAGATGTTTTGTGCGGTGTCCAAATCCATCCCCCCAAAATAACTTTCCGTGCCAATCCCACCCAAGATCGTGCGTGCGCCTTGTTCGCCGTATTTGTCTACCAGTTGCGCGAGGGACTGGACGATCAGCCAGAAGCCGACTTTGTATTTCCGTGCCGTGGTGGCGAAGGTCTCGAAGCCTGGGATTTTCAGGTGCCCGAATTCATCCAAGAACATATAGACGGGCAGCTTGCCGCTGCGATCTTGCAGCAGGGTGTTACACAGCTCCGTATAGAATAGCGACAGGATGAAGCCGAACGCTTCCATGTCTTGCTGACGGACGAGCACATACAGCGCTGTCTTCGTTTCCTTCATCGCAGCAAAGTCGAATTCGTTTTTGGTGAGGATTTGGGCGATGTCTGCATTACCGACCAACGCCATGGACGTGGCAGCGGTGGACACGAACGACAGCATCATCTTTTCCGGCGACGTGGTGGTGAAGCCTTGGTAATCCTCGCACGTTGATTTGTCGTTCAGCGTATTATCAACGATGAAGCTGTTTAGCTTGTCGCCCCCGGCATGCGCATCGAAATGATTGAGCCAATACAGCACGTCCACCAGACTGGTCGTGTCACCCTCGGGGCTGTTTTTGAGCGCGCGCACGAGGATGCGCACCAGCCGCTTTGCGCCGTCGTCCCAGATCGGCTCATGGGCGTGTCCGCCACCTCCCGCACCCTTTGTCAGAATATGCGCGATACGCTCTGCATCGGCGTAGCTCGTCACGTTTGCCAACGGGTTGTAGCCGTGGCTTTGGCTTGGGTCGATCAGGTTCAAGACTTTGATGTCATAGCCCTGAGACGCCAGATAGCCCGAGGTCTGCTCGTACAGCTCACCCGATGTATCGGTGATGACCAGCGAGCAATTATCCGCCGTAAGTAAATTTGGCATGATCAGGTTCGCCGTCTTACCCGTGCCCATGCCGCCGACCGTGAGGATGGATTGAAACGATACCTTGCGCGACAGCCTGCCCACTTTGCCGTCTAGCAAAAATCCGCCATTGAATTGATTGAGCAGCCGCTTGCGCTCATTCCAGCGCATGAACCGTGCGGGGTTGCGGTGATTGGCGATCTCGTCCGCTGAGTAAAAACGGATCGCCCCAAACACGGTCAGGAACTGGCTCAGGACAAGACTGATCGCGTCGTTGATGTGCACAAAGATAATGTAGAGATTGCCGAACATGAGCCGCCACAAAAGGAGAAGGGTTTAAGGATATGGACTGTAAACCCGATGGCGCGGCCTCGCTACCCTTCGTTGTGCATTGCGTCAGATTTCGCGTTCGTGCTCCGTCGTTCGTCCGCGCCGAGCACGCTGTAAACTCGCCATGCGGCTCTCCGCCAACTCAAACCGCGCGACGGCATCGGTGTAGGCTTCGCCCAAGCCCAGCGTTGTCAGGCGGTAGCGTCTACCACCTTCCGTCATGATGCCGACGGATTGTCCGCGTTGGTAGAGCGTTAAACCGAGGTGTTGCAGAGCAGTTTGCAAGGCTTCTCGGCTGCGGGCTTTCTCGAACACGCTTGCCACGTCTGCCGCCAGTTGTTCCTTATGGCTCGGTTGCCCGGTGCGTAAGCTGGCGGCTTTCTCGCGTATGGTTTTCTTGACCGTCCGCTCACGTTGGGCAAAGAGCCGTGTGTTGCCGAATTCGGGGAAGTGCTGGATTTTGTACTCTTCGATCTCACGCTGAATTTCAGTGAATTCGTGCTTGTGTATCCACACCCGCTTTTGGGACAGAACGGCATTGCTGGAGATCATCAGGTGCATGTGGATGTGCGCCGTCTCGGTATGGATCACGCCGACGGCCAACTGCTGGGCGGCGCGGAGATTGAGGTAGCGTGCAGCGATTTTTTTAAGCGCCGCGATCTGCTGCTTTTTCGGCACGTCCGTATTTGGCGGCAGCGCGAGGATTTCATGATACAGCGCGTTGCCGTTGACCCGCCCGGGCAACAGGGCGTGATTGTCGGTGAATTCCTGAATGATGTTGTCAGGTGTCAAACAGCGGGCGGGCAGATTGTGCGCCACACCAATCAGCGCCCCTTTCGGTGCCAGCATGTAGCTGGTGAGCTGATCGAAGCTCGGCGTTTTGCGGGACATGGATTTTATGATCATGTCTCGGCGTCGTCATCATCTGGTGGCGAGTTGCCCGATATGTTTCCCCAGGGCTTTTTCACAAACGCACGAACCAGCATTTCCAATTCATTCAGATTGCGCAGCAAGTCAGGTTCGTCATGAATGCCCTCTTGATGGAATTCGCGGGTGATCTGATTGACGTTGGTGCCGATGCGGCGAAGCTGAATGATCAGCTCGGTGATGTGGGCTTCGATGTCCTTGGGGGGCAAATATTCACCGCGCGCATATGCTTCCGCCTCCGCATGAATTTGTTTCCACACGGCGCGCCCCGCGTCTTTCGCTCGTTGCTCGATGGCGGCGTGCTGATCGGCTGTTAGCGTGCCGGATACCCGCCGCCGCGTCTTTTTGTACTGGCTCCAGTATTGCTGATGATAGCGACGTTTCTCTTGCCGTTGTTCATCGCTGTCGTCCGGCGGAGGTGTTTCGGTGCTCATGGCTCACGGGTTATAAAGGGGGTTCCAAGGGGGGGGCTCCCCTTGGCAAGATAGGTGATTTCCGTACAAAAGTCATGGTTGCATCCATGTTTTGTACAAAATCACAATCTTGCAGTGGCTCTCTGCTCACAGATTTCCGCTCATCGCTCACCGCTGGCGCGGGCGTCATTTGGTGTTTAACGGTGAAGGAAGAAAGAAAGCTGGATAGACCCTGAAGCATGAGTTTGTCCGGTTAAGGTGGCGGGGTACGCTCACCCCATGACCAAGCCAAATTTTTTCCACCCTGACCAGTTGACCGAATTGCGTGCGTCGTGTGACTGGCGGGCGCTGTTGGATGGCCTCGGCGTGCGCGCAGATGTAAAGCGCTGTACGGAAGCGGAGTTTTGGGGCTACTCACCCTTTAACCCCACCGAAAAGACCGCGAGTTTTCACATGAAAGCGCCGGGCATTTGGTACTGCTGGTCCACACACGCCATCGCGCCAGGTCGAAGCAAGCCCGGCGGCGGGGTGATCGAGTTGGTCCAAGCCGTCCACGCCACACGCGGGCAGGTGATGAAGCTCAACGAAGCGGCAAGGTGGATCATCGATCACGGCTACAGTCGCGTGAATGACCTGCCCGCATTATCTACACAAACGAAAAATCAAGATGTCAAAGAAAACCGCCCGATTGAGATCGACCTGATGCCGCGCCTCACAGGGCATTCAGATTTCGCCAAGCGCGGCATTTCGGATGCCACGCGCAAATACCTCCATTGTGGGTATCTGGATGCCAAAGGCGGTATGCTCGCCAAACGGATGGTATTCCAAATTGGCGGGCTAGCGGCGGATGGCGAGAGCCGCGCGATCCTATCGCACATGGGCCGCGCCACCACGGACAAACTGGACGAAAAGGGCAAGTGGCGGTTTTATCGTGGCTTCAACCCGTCGCTAGAGCTCTACAACCAAGACAACGTGTTGCTGGACAATGATGCTGCGCATCAAATCATCAAGACCAAGCGCATTGTTTTGGTAGAGGGTGCATTTGATGTTGCCAAGTGTGTGGAGGGCGGAATCAAGAACGTTGTCGCCAGCTTTGGCGCGCGCTTATCTATGCCTCAAGCGGAAAAATTGAAAGACACGCTTGCGTGCTTGTCAGCCAAGACCGTGGTCATTTTTTACGACCGCGATCCGGCTGGGCAGAAAGCCAGTACGGATGCTGTGGAGCTTCTCCGTCAGATCGGCGTTGAGGCTGTTGCCTTCGACTGGGAACAGACATTTGCAAATGCCAAGCCCATTCCCGACGCCATTCAAGACCCCTGCGACTTCAACGTCGCGCAGCTTTCATGGCTGCGCAGTCAGGAGCTAGTGTAGAATTCTCCCTAACAAGGAGGTCTCTTAATCAGGCTTTTCTACAATGGCTTCATATCGCTCACGGATATGTTTATTGTTTTTCAGTACATATGAGATCAGCTTGTTCGTCGCCCTTTCCCATAAAATGGGTTCTTTCAAGCCGTCCAAATCTACTGTGCCGTTGGAAGTAAAGCTTGGCGCTAGAAATGAGCGCGATTGGGCTGTAATGAAAACGGGCTCGTCTTGAGGATAAATGTGTTTGCCGCTTTCAGTGATTGCGGATTGAATATCAGCAACTACTTTTGCAGGGTCCTCTTCTGTTCCAATTCCGAGAAGTGATCGAAAAGAAACATAGAGGTAGCGTTTGATTTGATTTAGCAGAGGAAGGGATTGATAGCGAATGCGGAAGTATAATTGGTTTTCAGAATCCGTAAGGTTCTTTACGTAATCACCAAGTTCTTTGCTAGAGCGCTGTCGGGCCTCTTCCTCATACTCTCTTGAATTTATGAACCTATAAACTTCCAAATCGAGGTCTCCCAGCTTGTTTTTATGTAGAGATAACCATGCGAGATCAAGGCGTAGTGATTCGTCAATGTTGTTAAACGATTGATACAGCGTTTCATTGCCTTGGCGCGCCATTTCATCCACAAATTCTCCATAAGTTCTATATGCAGAGATAATTTCATCAGAATGTTTTTGAAAAACATCGGGATCTATCGTGGCATCTGTTCCCAGCGTTGATGCAAGGTTCGAGTAGGCAGAAAGCATTTGATTTAGGGCAAGGTTCCCTTGGTCATACAATTTTTGGTTTGTGCTGATGTAAATGTCATATTGCTTTGCCTGATACTGGGAATTTTCTTCGATATTCGTTTTGATTAAGTACCCAATTCCAGCAAAAAGTGCCAACAACACAAGAGTCGCAGACGGAATGATCGCCGTTATCAAGGCATTTCGTGTCTCTTTATCTAAGCCAGAATTTGGTCTCGTGACTTCATCTGCCATCTTGTTCTCCATGAAAAAAAGGGAGGGGAATTCAGGTGTGAGCTCTCTTTTTATGACTATTTCCGGTTTCTAGCAAAACTTGCTGTTAGTCGGGTTGCACGCTTATATCTAGATTTCAGCTGAATTTCATACGCGCTTCCATAGGCTGAATGCTGAATGCTGAATGCTGGACGGTGTACAGGTTTCAGTTCTGCAACTGAGGCGCAATCCATACACTGCATCGGTGCTCAGGACTTATGCCTCCATCCTCCCTATCGCCATCGCGTATCTTTATCATCGGGCATGCCCGACCTTACAGGTCAGAGCTGGCAGATGCTTTTCGCGATCAAGGTTATGAGGTGATGGAAATGAAGGATATCCAGCTTGCGCTGTATGCCTTGGGTTCCGTACGTCCCGACGTGGTGCTGCTGGACTGGACGGTCACGCCGCCCATGACCACGCAGGAATTCGTTGAGCGATACAGCGGATTGTTTCCGGTGCTGGTGCTTACTCGACACGCGGTGCTTATGGATACGGTGTACACCTTGCGCGCGGGGGCGGCGGATTTCATTCGCCAGCCCTGTTTTATGCCGGAGATTGTTGCCCGGGTGGAGCGCGCACAAACCGCTTCGCCCGTGCGCCAGCGCATTTCCCAAGGACGGATTTCGTTGGATGTAGGCTCGGGCATTGCAAAGATTGGAGAACACTCACTCCATCTGAATGGTCGAGAAGCCCGTATCCTCGCCGCCCTCCTGTGCTGTCCCGATCATCCCGTGAGCCGCGATAGCCTCATGCGCACCGCAGGTATCAACCGCGCCAAACCAACCATCATAGAAAGCTACATCAAACAACTGCGTAAAAAGCACGCATACCTGCGCCGTGCCCTGCGCACCCGATATGGACGGGGCTATGCGTATTGTCCCGAGGCAGAGGCTTAGGCTTCGCGATCCTGTTCGCGTTCAACCGAACGCCCGCGAGACAGGCTCAAGGTGCGCTTGGCTTTGAGGGCATCGGTGTAGTCGCCGGGTGTCAGCAGCCCTGCATTACGGCCTTGTTCCAAATCCTGCTCGGAGATGCGGGCAAGGTCGTGCATGATGGTTGCCCGCATAGACTGTCCGGCAGCCTCCAATTCTTCTGGCAGTCCGGCGGTTTGGATCAGCTCATCCAGTGCAGCACCTGTGGCTACATTGATGGCCTGCAGTGTGGCTTCTAAATGTCGTGCCATTTCCAGCGTCTCGGCCAAACGCGCCAAAAGGGCTTGGCTGTCCGTCAAGTCGGGAAAAGCATGGGCAAGTTTGGCGTCAGTCATTTGGCAGTCATCCTTTGTCTTCGGCGACAGGCTATCATGAATTGAATGTGATGAAATCTGAAACCTGCACATCATGCAGGTTTTGCCAGCCGTCTTTTTGCGGCATTGGCGTAGGTCTCCATCAGTTCAATGGCAACGAAATGGCGCTTGAGTTGCTTGGCCGCAACGGCTGTGCTGCCTGATCCAGCAAAGGGATCTAGAATGACGTCTCCCGGTCGGGAGTAAGAGCGAATGAATTTCGACAGAAGATCGACGGGCTTTTGTGTCGGATGCAATCGGTTGCCTGTGTAGCGTCCAGTGAGAACGTCCGGCAGGGCGAAGCTTGGCCGGGATGGTCTGCCCTTTGCTAGCAATGCGGCGCATTCGTGACGGCGCTGGGTGTAGCCAGTGCTTGATGCATAGGGCTTTGCCCAAACGAAGTTGCCGACGATACGAAAGCCCGCCTGTGTCCAGGCCTCGTGAAACGTGCCTGCTTTCGGCCAGCCGTAGAAGGAAATGCAAAAGCTGTTGTATTTCAGGGTGCGAAACATCTCCCGGCTGGTGTCAAAGAGCCATTGCGTATTATCGCGGCCATCATTGGCGATACGCCGTCCGTCTCGCGATTTGTAATCGACCAAATACGGCGGGTCAGTAACGATCAAATCGACGCTGCCAGCGGGCATGGCTTGCATGACGTTCAGGCTGTCATAGTGAATGACGCGGTTTAGAAAGTGGGTGATGCCGAGGTTGCGAGGCCGTGGCGTTTTTTGTGCCGCTGAAGATAACGGCGAAATTGAGTGTGTTTGCATGGGATTTGGGGGTTAGGAAATGCGAACGCCCAAAAGCCAGCAGCCCAAAAAAGCCGCACCGTCAAGGAGGAACCCTGAAAGGGGAAAATCCTTTACGGGACGGCAAGGGGTGCTTTGCTGTGGACGTTTGTATTTCGCCCAAAGACCCATACAAACTATGTTCGGCTTGTTGGTTTTATCGGTATGGAAAACGTGCTCTCGCACTGATGACAATGCCAGCACTCGAACAGCACCGTGCCGTCTACGTCATGCTGTATGCCTATGGGTGCAGCGTATTTGTGAAGGTCTTCGCGTGTATGGAAGACATAGCCACAGCCGTGCGTAAGGTAGGGTTTTCGAGCCATGATGAAACAAAAGAGGGGCAACCTGATCCGGTTCATCAGTGGGTATGCATAGTGCGTACAACTGCGGACAGATTACCCCGCTTTTTTGTACGCACGCTGGTGCGAACCCACTTTGATGAACGCAGTTAGTTTACCAGCATGGCTTGGCTACGAACAACTACGCGCGGTTGAGAATTACGGCTGGAGCATCTGCTATTTTGCGCAGAGTGTTCACGCCGCTGAGAGCGATCTCATCATCGCTCAAGATATGCAGCTCCGTTAAGCCCTCAAACAAATTGCGTTCCCCGGATGCCGTTAAGACAGTCAAGGCTTTGCGGGCAAAGTGCATGCGCTCTGCAAGGCCTCCCTGTCCTTTGGTCAGTTCAATAAAGAGGTCAATCTGCTGCTTGGGTTTGATCGCAGCATCGACGGATGAAAGCTCACCGCGAAATTCCTTAAACATGTCCAGAACGTCTTGATGTTGCTGGGTCTCGGTATCACTTAGCGCGACCTCCAATACGAGGCTGTTGTCGAACACACCGCCCTGATCTTCCAGCACGGTCTGGAAAATCTCATCGTCCGACGGGTCCTCGCCCAAGAGTTCCTTCTTCGCGTCCAGCAAATCTTTCTTGGCTTCCGGATCGCCCGCCTCGGCACGGTGGTAGGTGTCGATGGCTGCGTTTGCCTGATCGCGGCGAGGAAGGGCTGTGCTTTCGATGGTATTGGATTGGAAAGTTTCCGTTTGTCCGCCTTCGCGTCGCTCTCCTGCCTCACTGATTTTGGCAATTTCTCTCTCAATTATCGGACGTGATGCCTCCAAGTGAGAAGCTGGGATTTTGAGATAAAGATTTTGCTTTTCAGGCGATAGCTTTTCAAAATCGGGAATATCGAAATGAGCAAAACGCTCGGTAGCGAGTTCCTGCATTTCTGGCTGCGGTGCTGGTGCAATTTCTGCGTTTGTCATTCAATCTTGATTAAGGGCATTCCGAAGCTGGCAAAGCACCAATGGCACAAAGTTCCCTGACAGCTTCTTCGTGTGCTTGTCGTTCCATTTCGTCAGCCTGACGAATTTTCTCTTCGCCACTTTTTCGCAGCTCTTTGGCACGGCGCAAATCCGCCTCGGCAGCATCCCGCTCCGCCTCGAACCGCTTGAGCAATTCAGGGTCGGGCTTGGTGTTAATATCTGCGGCTGCGGCAGTGGGTGGTGAAATCATAAGTGAGAATAATAGTGATATAATGCAGATAGTTAGAGGTTTTCCCGCTATTACGCATTTTGGATAAAAACAGCTACATACATCGACTTTTTGAAATCATGATGGAAGGTCGATTTATGATGAAAACAAGCAACGTGCCGCCTCGAATGACCCCCTATGCTGGACGGCGTGATCGCCTTTATTTACGGCGCGATGAAATTGAGCGCCTGATTGAGGCGGCACAATCTAGCGGTCGGCAGCGGCAGCGCAATGCTACGCTGATCTACATGATGTTCCGTCATGGTTTGCGGGTGAGCGAGGCAATTTCACTCACATGGCAGCAGGTGGATTTTCATACCGCCCGTCTGTTCGTTCGGCGCAAGAAAAACGGCAAACCCAGCGTACAAACGCTCTCAGACAAAGAAGCCCATGCGTTGCGAACGCTCAAACAAAGTAGCCATCAAGATGCTCAATTGATTTTTCACAGCTCGACTGGAAAGGGCATAGGCCGTTCTGCAGTCTACAAAATCATTCAAAATGCCGGAGAAAAGGCAAAACTGGATATATCGCCAAATACGCACACCATGCGGCATTCGTGCGGCTACCATCTCATCAACGTCCGCAAGATCGACCCGCGACGCATTCAGGATTACCTCGGGCACAAAGATATCCGCCACACCGTGCGCTACACCGAGTTGGACGAGACTAAGTTTGACGGTATTTGGGAGGATTGAACTTTAGTTGAGATTTGATAAGATACTGTAATTATTGTATAATGTACGGTAAGGAAACTCAAAAAATGCCCTTAAAACAGACGCAAACATTTTCCCACAAATGCGTATTTTGGGGAAAGATGGTTTTGCGAGTATAGAAATTTATTCAGTTTACGCAGCTTTATAAGTTATCGAGATTTTTACTTTGAATGCATGATCACAGTCACGATGCCGCTTTCTTCCTTTGGGTGAGCCTTCGTATCCTTGACAGCTCTCCATGCTTTCGTGGTCCGTCGCTTGTCTAGCAACCATTTCACGAATAATGCCTCCTAATGAGAAGCCTCCATCATAGCATCTCGAGTTACTACAATTGACGTACTCACCAGGAAAGCGCTCCTTATTATATACTCGTTTTCCGCTCCGAGCTGGCGCGCCCCAAACCAGATCGCTAATTTCTTCAACTTCTACAATGATATCTTCGATTTCCGGAAAGGCTTCGCCAAAGGACACCTTTTTGGATAAAAGGAATTCTGTTTCCTGAAAAACATCTGAGGCTTTCATATGTTTCTTACGCGTCATTTGATTGAGGTCCTGTAAGCATTTCACACAAGAGCATGAAGCTTAGCAAGAAAGTGTGCCAAAATCCTTACCGCACCTATAGATCGCAGGATTCTGTATTTTGGTGAAGAATGTACCTAAAGATATCATGGCATTTCTGAAACGCAGAGCAAAAAGCATTCATGTAACTCTTTATCGTTAAATGCATTTTTTACGTTGTCCAGAAAAGTGTAGCGTGTAACGCTACACTTTATTGCGTTCGCGGTAGGTTTATGGGATAGTTTGATGTGCCCGATTCCATAAAACTGGTTACAACAATGCCAAGCACTCAACATTCACCTCCGCTTCATCCTGGCCTCTATGTTAAAGAAGCCATTATTCCGGGCGGAGAAAACGTTACCAGCGCTGCTAAGCGGATGGGCATTGGTCGCCCTGCGCTTTCCAATTTTCTGAATGGCAAATCGGCACTCTCTAGCCAAATGGCAACAAGATTGGAAAAAACATTTGGTGCTGATAAGGAAAAGCTTCTGCAAATGCAGAAAGCTTACGACCAATATCAAAACAGCGCGCAAGAGCGCTCTATCGCCGTAAAAACCTATACGCCTGATTTCCTGACCATAAAGGCAAGGGAAATTGAGATGTGGGCAGATGGCAACTTAGATGCCCGTGCACTTCTGCCTGCTTTTTTGCGTCGGCTAGCACTCACGTCAGGGTCCAGTATTAAACACATAGACTTTCCAGCATATGATAACTCTCAACGTCATGGTTGGGACGGAGAGATTGAAGCTGAAAATGCTACTCCCTGGGTTCCTGAAGGGCTATCTGGTTGGGAATTTGGCTGCAATGATAAACCTCAACCCAAAGCCAGCAAAGACTACAACGCCCGCACGACTGGCCTGCAAAAGGTTGCTCCGGAGATTCGTGCGAAAACCACTTTCGTTTTCGTTACACCACGCAACTGGAATGGCAAAGAAAAATGGGTCAAAGAAAAACGTGCCGAGGGTGAATGGAAAGACGTTCGTGCTTACGACGCGAGCGACCTCGAACAGTGGCTCGATACGTCAATCCCTGGGCAAGTTTGGATGGCAAAGCAAATCAGCCTCCCCCACGATGAATGCCAAACGCTTGCAGACTATTGGGACGAATGGTCTAGCATCACTACAAAGCCTATCAGCCCTAAAATTTTTGAAAATAACATCGCACATCACCAACAGCGAATTGAACAGTGGCTAGATAATGAAAGTAGTGAACCGCTGTTTATAACAGCGGATTCAAAAGACGAGGCCTTAGCTTTTCTCGCCAGCACTGCCCTTAATACTGACGCACTCCAAACACTGGCTGAGCAAGCTGTTCTCGTGGCCAGCGCAGATGTTGCTAAAAAGCTTTCTGTAGCAAAGGCAAATTTCATTCCTATTGTGCATACATCACAGGCAGAAACTGAGCTGGCTCGCTCCGGCCACAAAGGTCACCTTATTGTTGTGATCGAGAAAGGTCGTGCGGGCGGCACAAATGCCATTACTGTTGAGCGTCCCAGTTATGAGGCTTTCCGCTCGGCTTTGAGCGAAATGGGCTTTGGTGATGCTGAAATCGAGCGCCGTTCAAACGAGACCGCAAAATCACCAACTATTTTACGCCGTCGCTTGGCTAAGCTTCCTGCCATGCAAGTTCCCCCTTGGGCTTTGGTCAATGCAAGAGTTAAGTCGATCATTCCTTTTATGTTTGCAGGAAGTTGGAAAGCAAATTCGACTGATGACCAGGAAATTCTCAAGCTATTGGCCGGAAGTGATTACGGAGATATTGAGAAGCAAGTCGCCGATCTCAGCGCAATTGACGATGCGCCGCTCTGGTCAGAAGAATCTTATAGGGGCGTTGTCTCGAAACTCGATTGCCTAAACGCCATTGCTAATCAGATCACAGTTCAAGATTTAGATAATTTTTTCTTTGCGGCTGAACTCGTGCTTAGTGAGGATGATCCGGCTCTTGACCTACCTGAGGATCAGCGTTGGGCAGCTAATATGTACGAAAAAGTACGCAATCATTCTGCAGCCATTCGAAAAGGACTTTGTGAGTCTCTTATTGTTTTGTCCATTTATGGTGATGACCTTTTTGGTTCAAGGCTTGGGGTTAGCGTTGAGAACCAAGTTTCATTTTTGGTTCGCAAACTCCTTGAAGACCAAGGTGTCCGTGTCTGGCAATCGCAACAAGGCGAATTGCCAATGTACGCCGAGGCCGCTCCTGATACCTTCATGGAAATTATCGAAAGTGAACTGAAAAAAGATAAACCTGCCTTTGAAGCCTTGTTTAAGAACGTAGATGGCAACGTAATGTTCTCTCGTTGCGAACGAACAGGGATGCTATGGGCTTTAGAACTTTTAGCTTGGCACCCAAAGCGCTTATCTCGTATCTCCTGCATCCTTGCAGATCTTTGTCGCTATAAGCTCGAAGATAATTGGGCACATAAGCCGATCCTAACCCTAAGCGACATTCTTTTGAGCTGGCATCCGCACACTTCCGCAACACTTACAGAACGATGTGATGTTTTGGAGTTGATGTTTGCAAAATACCCAGATGTTGGCTGGGAATTATGCATGTCGGAATTAAAGGATGGCATTAGTTCCACCTCTGGCACGTATAATCCAAACTGGCGGGATGATGCCGAGATTTCAGAATCTGGGGTAACGCATAAAGACCGCATCGATTTCATCACTAAGTGTCGTGAACTTGTTCTGAGCAGAACGGATCACAACGTAGATACATTATCCGACTTGGTATCGTGTCTTTCATGGATGAATGAGACAGATAAGAACGTGGTTATTGGACACATTAAGTCATGGCTAACTTCTCAGCCAGAAGATTACGAAATCATCAAGCTGAGAGAGCACGTCCGCACCAGCACGCTGACCTACCGTTCACGTTTACGCCATGCTGATAAATCCTCTGGCTATGCTGACGGTAAGATGATCTATGAGCTTTTAGAACCGAGTGATGTAGTCCTCAAACATCAGTGGCTCTTTGCAAAAGATTGGATTGAATTTTCACCGGAAGATTTAGTTGAAGAAGAGCTGGATCACGATGAACGCGAAAAGCTTCTTAACGATCAAAAAATTGCAGCCCTAAAGGAAATTATTGATCAAGCTGGATATGAAGGGTTGATCCGCCTCACTACAAGTGGTGAGGGAGGCTTCAACCTTGGCTTTACGCTTGGCAAGTACGTATTCACAAAATCCGATTGCTTGGAATTCATGCGTTTATGCATCTTCCGTGAAAATCCTGATGAAATGGATGCAATCGACAAATGCATTTCCGGCATAATTCATCAATTCCAAACTGAAGATATTGCGGATTTTGTAGCTAACATTCTTGAAACCATTAACGAGCGAACCAATGATATTTCTTATCAGGTGCGTGTGTTGAAGAAATCTCCTTTCGTTAAACCTGTTTGGGATTTAACCGAAGGATTGGGTTCAGATATTCATGATGCATACTGGAGCTCTGTCTATCCGGGTTGGCTTCGCAAAGAAGAGGGGCACTTCAACTACGTTATAGATAAACTCCTTCAAATGAACCGCCCAAAGGCTGCATTTTCGGCGCTGCATTTCCATCCTGAATGTGTAGAGGCAAATAAGCTTATCAAAGTCTTGGATACAATGGGCACATCTCAAAGTGAGCCAGAGGGACATTATCTTGCGGCTCCTCATGATCTCGAATCTGCATTTGCATCTTTAGACGAACGTGATGACGTCGATCGAAATAAGCTAGCCCAGTTGGAATACCTTTATATCGAAGTCCTGCGTCCATCCAACAAATATAAGTTCCCCAATCTTGCGAAAGAGCTTGCAACCTCACCATTGACGTTTGTTCAGATGATCGCACTCAGTTATAAGCGTAATGACGGTGGCATTGACCCTGAGGAATGGGGACATTCAATGTCAGAAGGGCAGCGGAAGCATGCTGCAAAAAGAGCATACAAAACGCTAGATGCCGCATCCGTCATTCCAGGGCAAAATCAGAATGGCTCGATAGACATAGATGTATTGCGCAACTGGATTTTTGAGGTAAGGAAGCTTGCTAAAGAATGTGATCGGCTTGAGATTGCTGATCAAAAAATAGGACACATCCTCTATCATTGCAAAGTCGGTTCAGATGGTATCTGGCCTCAACATGAAGTCCGCCAAATTCTAGAAGAATTTCCCATTCAAGATATTTCCATAGGCATGGAAATAGGTCTTTATAACTCTCGTGGCGCTAGTTTCCGTTCCGTAGATAGCAATGCTGAACTGGGCCTAGCAGAAAAGTATCACAAATATGCTAAGGCTGTTCGTAATGAAGCGCCATTTACTGGAAGAATGCTTGAACGCATAGCCAAACAATATGAGCGCGATGCTGAATGGTGGAATAGCGAAGATCGTGTTCGTCGTAGGCTGCGGGAGTGATGTATGTCGATACCATCACACCGGCCAGAGAAAACACCGATTGCAAACTCCATCGAGCTAAAAATTCCTGGTGGATGGGAGTTTCGTGCACAGGGGTTACTAGGTGTGGCTGGTGTAATTGTGTTGGTCCTATGCTGCCTGTATGTGGGCGTGAAATTTTAACTCTCTAACAGTTTAATATTCCTCCGCCAACATCACAGTCAGCACCCGTGTCGTTTGTGCCGGATCGCTGGGATCAGGTGAGCCGAACTCCAAGTTTTCGTCGTAGCAATCTATTTTCCAAAATACCTTTTTGCCGTCGTGTTCAATGGCTCCAAAGTCGTGTTCCCCATGCGGGTCGTTGTCCGGCGTGAAGGCGTTGAAGCTTTGCACCTTGGTGATGATGTCTTGGGCTTGCTCCGTTCCTAAAGCTTGAATGCCTTGGGTGAGCAAGATGCGTCCGCCCATGAATGTGGTGCGGAACGTGTCATTGAGGGTGCGGATGCGCAGGGTCTTTTCTGCCTCGGGTATCTCCTGTGGCTTTTCGTTGGGGGTGTTCATGGGAGTTGGGGTTAGGGAATTCCAGCTTAAGCGCACGTTGCCGAAACGGGCAGGGGAATGCTGGACGCCGTACAGATTTCCCAAACTGCACAAACACTGAAAACTTTTTCCGCGTGTCTGTGCCTTGGTATACACTCAAGTATCTCAATTTAAGTGACTGGCGTTATGAACGACACTGGCGACAATTTCCCACTGCCCGAACAAAGCGACATGATGCGCGAGATGGCGCGGGACATGAAAGTTGCTCTGTATCGGCGCTATGGCGAAGCGGCGGCGGCAAAACTTTTGAACCTCACTGTTGAGCAATTGAACGTCCTGCGTGAGCAAGGTGAGATCGGCTATCTTGATCTCGGCGACAATCAGGTGAGCTTCTTTGGCTGCCAAATCCTCACGTATCTTTTGGGCTGTGTTATCCCGCCAGGATCAGAGCCGAGAGCGAAGCCCACCGCTGTACCGCAATCTACCAAGCCCGCCATCACAGTCGATGCCGAGTTAATCTCGGTCGATGCTGCCATCGTTCAGTTGGGTATTGGCAAAACCAAGTTCTACGACTTGATGAAAACAAAAGAGCTACCCTGTGTTAAAATAGGCAGGCGCACTTTGATCAAGCGAGACGAGCTCCGAAAGTATATCGACAAACAGATCGCTTGAGTTCGCCACAGTTCATTTCAAACCAAATTTTAAGGCGTATGGACTGAGGTATGGACTGAGTAAAGCACGCAAATTTTAAGTCTGTGTTTATAGATATAAATCAACTGGTTATGTCTTCCTTCCTCTCCGCCACGTATCCCTCCCTGTCCGCCAATACTTGAGGCCCTGCAATGACTTGCAGGGCCTCTTTTGGTTTGCTTGAAATGAGCTTTGTCGCGCCCTTTTTATTTTATGGGGTGGGCGTGCTTTGGGGGGCTTTGCGCACCCACCAGCCCGATGCGCGCCATAAGGCCAATGTGGCGAGGGCGGCGGCGTAGCCGTCGACCGCGTAGTGCCAGCCCAGGTGCACCGACCCGACCATGATGATGATGGCGTAGCCCACCGCGATGTTGGTCAGCAACTTGCCGTGACGGCGCGCCAGAAAAACCAGCAAAACTACGTGCGCGACGTGCAGCGATGGCATGGCTGAAATGCCGTAGCGGGTGCCGACGTTCTGTGAATAAGCAAACCATAATTTCGATTGGAGAAATTGTGAAAACAACGGGGTTTGATTTGCGACGCTTTCGAGCTGGCTCATCAAAGGGAGATACGCTGTGTTGCCGTTTTCCAGATCCGCCATGTAACACGGGCCCGCAGACGAAAATATGATGGCCAACACGGTGCCAAGCACGATCCAAATGAGAACGTAGGTCAACATGTATTGACGTCGACGTTGGACATTTGGGTCGAACAAAATCGTTGCAAACAGCACCACGTGGATCACCAAAAACCAGCTGAAATAGAGGCGGTCGATGATGATGGTCGCGGTGTCAGAGCCAAACAAAAACCAGGTGAGACGCCACGGGTCGATACCACCGTGAAGCACCTGGTCAAGGCGGTAAAACGCCACATCCCAGTGAAAGGGGGAAATGTTGGGGATCTCGGCTTTCAGGCCGGAAAAGGCGATGATCAAGATGGCCAAGAGAGATAGCGCGGTCATGAGCCTGATTAAGGGTTCACCGCCATTTTGGCTCAGGGCCGTAAGGGGCGAGATGTAAGCGGCTTTGTGCTGATCCGTCATGATCCCCAGTTTGGGCCCCAGTTTGGGCACCACGCTCCACAGCACGCTGAGCGCCGCGATGATGAACAACCCAGGGGCCAAGCGGTCGATGAGCAAATCGGCAACGGCGTCGTACTGAAGGTCATTGTCACCAGCCAGTCCCGGAAGGGTTTGGTGTAACGTCTGGGCAACCGCGACGTACGCGGCCACGATGACGATCAGCGGGGCGTATTCGTTCAACACGTTTTTCACCGCGCGGCGCACGTTGTGTCGTCCTGGGCGGGGCTGTTTTGACAGCGTGTCGTGATCAACGGTTGTATCGGTCATGGTGGTGTGATGTGTCCGGCTGGGTGCACGTTTTATGACGCTAGCCTAGCCAAAGCGCTGGCGTAGAGCAAAAAAAACTCGAAACGGCGGCGAGGCCAAGACTATAAAGGGCTGGGGAGTCGGCCCCATAAGCCTATATATTTATAGACGATGGCTCTGACGGCGGGTGTGCCTAAAGAGCGTGACCTGATCTAAAATATGGTGGCGCTGATGCGGCATAAACATCTGAGTGCGCTGGAAACGCTTTATAAAACAACGCTAAATCCATCCATCACGTTCGATGAAAAGATGGACACCATGCTGACGATGGTCAGGGATGTGTTCGGCTTGACGCTTGGCATTCTCAGTCACATTGAAGATAACGTCTACACGGTTAAGTACATCGTCGGCCCAGAAGGCGCGCCGCCACCCGGCACGACGTTCGATCTGGAAGGCACATATTGCATCCACACCTTGGCCGCGAACGGTCCAAAAAGCTTTCACAGCGTCGGTCAATCGGCGATCAAGGATCATCCTTGCTATCAGAACTTTCAACTCGAAGCCTATATCGGCGCGCCCATTTTTGTCGACAACGTGCGTTATGGAACGCTGAACTTTTCAGCGCCAGACGCCCGAAACGAGGCTTTTAGCGATGACGATCATGCGCTGATCAATTTGTGTGCGCAGTGGATCGGTGGGGAAATCGACCGCAGGGAAAGTCGCGAACGCCTGCTGCAACAAAAGACGCTGTTTGAATCGATGTTTCAGTCGGTTCCCGATGCGGTGATCATTTCCAGCGTCGAGCGCACCATCGACCTGATCAATCCCGCCTTTACGCGGATGTTCGGCTATGCCTTGGACGAGGTGCGCAGCCAACCGCTATCGATGCTGTATGCAGATCCGGATGAGGGCAATGCTCAAGGTGCTTTGCAGACACCCACATCGGCCTTCAGCCCCTATCGGACCCACTACAAACACAAAGACGGTCATACCTTTTGGGGCGAAGCCATCGGTGCACCTTTGCACGACGCGCAAGGGCAATTGTTGGGTTATTTGGAATCCGGGCGCGACATCACCGACAAGTTGCAGGCCCAGGCCGCGAAACATGAATTTGTCTCCGTTGTGTCGCATGAACTGCGCACGCCGCTCACATCCATATCGGGGTCTTTGGAATTGATCCGATCGGGCGTCGCCGGACAAGTCGACGACAATGCGGCGACGTTGATCGGCATCGCGTGTCGCAACAGCCAACGCCTTGTACGCTTGATCAACGATATCTTGGACGTTGAAAAAATTCAGTCGCACAAGATGCACTACAATCTTGAAAGCATCGACTTGAAGACGGTTTTGCAGCAATCCATCGACGAGATGACCGGATATAGCGATGAGTTTGGCGTGCACTTGGTGAAAGTCGATGGTGATGAGCCGGTGACGGTGACGGCGGACAGGGATCGCTTGCTGCAAGTGATGGCGAACCTGATTTCCAATGGCGTTAAAGTGTCAAAACCCGGTGACAACGTGGAAGTCGGCATCGTCAAAAATCGTCGCCAAAAGCGCATCTTCGTGCGCGATTTTGGCCCGGGCATTCCTCAAGATGCTTGCGACGATATTTTTGAACGGTTCACCCAGGTCGATTCCACCACCACCCGCAAGATCGGAGGCACGGGACTGGGGCTGAGCATTTCGCGAACCCTGGTCGTGCAAATGGGCGGCCAAATCAGCTTTGAAACTGAAGATGGCGTCGGCACCACGTTTTATCTCGATCTGCCGTCGTAGCCGGAGCTTTGGGGCTTACAGAAAGTCGGCGATTCGTTTGGCCATGTCTTCGGGCGGCATGCCGTGGGCGAATTTGACCAGGAACTGGCCGTCGGGGGCCATCAAGAAAATAGATGCGGTGTGATCGACCAGATAATCATCGTCTTTCCAGTTTTCCGGCTTATGCACCGCGCTGACGACTTTGTAGCGCTTGGAAATGTTGTCGATCATGGCCTGAGGTCCGGTCAGGCCGACGATGCGTTCATCAAACGCGGCAACGTATTCGCGCAATTTGGCGGCTGTGTCGCGAGTTGGATCGACGGTGACGAACAGTGGCGCGATTTTAGCCGCGCGCTGTTCACCCAGCTCTTCCAACGCGACCGTCATGTTGACCAAGTTGGTGGGGCAAATATCGGGGCAGTAGGTGTAACCGAACGTGATCAGCATGAAACGGTTTCTAAAATGCTGATCGGTGACGATTTCGCCGTTGTGATCTTCCAACATAAAGCGCCCGCCGATGGTGGACGAAAGAGCCTGAGCTTGTTCTTGTCCGCCCTCATGTCCCGGTTCCTGCGCTTGAAGGGGCGACAGCGCCGCGCACGAAAAAATCACCATAAATGTATAAACCCATACGTTGGTTTTACACTTTTGAGCAATGTGCTTGGTCCGTTTCACAAACATGGGCAGTGGCCTTTTTTATTGTTCTTGAGGTGTCGGGGGGGGCGATCGTGTCGGCAGTTGCATAATGCGCTCGTAAGTCAGCCGCTTAGCGGTCATATTGACTCTTATGTCAGGTGGGAGACTTGACCGTCGTCAAACCTCTGCCTGGTACATTAGCATAAACTGCTAACCGTCCTAATACACTACGTCCCAAACTGCGGCGGCTCGGGGATACCGCAGTTTGTTTAGTCCTTAATGCAGCCCGAGGGAGGAATAATCCTATGCAACAACTTGGCAAACGGGCCTTGATGGCGTTTAGCGCCTTCAGTTTTGGCCTGGTTACCGCGTCGGCATCCTGGTCGGCGGAAAACCTAGACACCGTGATGAAGCGGCGCGGGTTGACCGAAAAGGATGTTTTGGCCGCGGCGAAAACATATGTGCCGACGGGCAAACGCGATGAGTTTATCGCTTTTAGTTCCGGTGGACAGAGCGGTCAGTTGATCGTCTATGGCATTCCGTCCATGCGGATTTTGAAATACGTCGCCGTGTTCACACCGGAACCTTGGCAGGGTTATGGCTTTGATAACGAATCCAAAGCCGTTCTCGACCAAGGCCGCATCAACGGCAAAGATATCTTGTTCGGCGACACCCACCACCCGGCCATTTCGGAAACCGATGGTGTGTACGATGGACGTTATCTGTTCATCAACGACAAGAACAACCCGCGCATGGCGGTGGTCGACCTGCACGATTTCGAAACCAAGCAAATCGTCGTCAACCCGATCATGAAATCCGAGCACGGTGGTGCGTTTGTGACGCCCAACACCGATTATGTGATCGAAGCCGCGCAATATCCGGCACCGTTGGAAGACGAATACGTGCCGCTGTCGCAGTTCAACGAAAAGTATCGTGGCGCCGTCACGTACTGGAAGTTCAACCGCGAAGAAGGCCGCATCGATCCCAAGCAGTCGTTCTCCGTCGAGCTGCCGCCGTACAGCCAGGATTTGTCCGATTTCGGCAAAGGCCCGTCTGATGGTTGGTCGTTCACCAACTCGTTCTGTTCCGAACGCTATGTTGGCGGCATCGAAAAAGGTCGTCCGCCGTTCGAAGCCGGTTGCTCGCAAAAAGACACCGACTTCTTGCACATGGTCAACTGGAAGAAGGGCGAAGAGCTGTTCAAGGCCGGCAAAACCAAGATGATCAACGGTCACCCGGTGATCACCATGGACACCGCTGTTAAAGAAGGCATGCTGTTCTTGGTTCCGGAACCGAAAAGCCCGCACGGTGCTGATGTCAGCCCGGACGGTAAATTCGTCATCGTTTCCGGTAAGCTGGACAGCCACACCTATGTCTACAGCTTTGACAAGATGATGGGCCTGATCAAGAACAAGGATTTCATCGGTAAAGACCCGTATGGCATTCCCATTCTCGATCTGAAGAAATCCTTGCACACTCAGGTCCAGGTTGGCCTGGGCCCACTTCACACCCAGTATGATTCCAAACCTTGTGTTGTTTACACTTCGATCTATGTCGACAGCCAAGTCACCAAGTGGGATTACTGTGAAGGCAAGGTTCTCGACAAAATTTCCATCCATTACAACATCGGTCACTTGATGACGATGGAAGGCGATTCGGTTACGCCGAAGGGCAAATACCTGGTCTCCTTGAACAAGTTGGCGATTGATCGCTTCAACCCGGTCGGCCCTCTGCACCCGCAGAACCACCAGTTGATCGACATCTCCGGCGACAAGATGGAACTGCTGTACGACATGCCGTTGCCATTGGGCGAGCCGCACTACGCGGTGGCGATTTCAGCCGACAAGCTGAAACCGATCATCCGTTATAAAAGCGGTTGGAACACCCGTACCGACAAGCGTCACGAAGGCCGCACCCGTCCGGGTAAAGAAAAGGTCGTTCGCGATGGTAACAAGGTTACGGTGTACGGCACGACCATTCGCTCGCACATCACGCCTGAAATCGTCGAAGTCCAAGAAGGTGATGAAGTCACGTTCATCATGACCAACTTGGAACGGGCTCAGGATCAAACCCACGGGTTTGCCATCAGTGGCACCAATGCCAACCTGTCTTTGGAACCGGGTAAAACCGCTTCGGTGACGGTCATGGCTGATAAACCCGGGGTGTTCCCGTACTACTGCACCGAGTTCTGCTCGGCGTTGCACTTGGAAATGCAGGGTTATCTTCTGGTTCAGCCTAAGGGCTACAAAGAAGTGGCCTCCAAGGGCGCGGAAGGCACGATCTACACCCAGGCCGATTACGACAAGCAGCACAAGACCAATCTTGACACGCAAGGCGTAATCGACAGTGTGGTTGGCTATATCGTCGCACGTAACTATCAGGACTTCCCGCCTGTGGTTTCGTTGGTCGAAGATGCCACCGAACAGCTGGGCTTTGCCGCTGACACCCGCAAAAAAGCTGAAGATTTTGCCATGAAGAAAGATTGGCAGAATGCGACGCTGTGGGCTGGCCAGTGGTGGCAGTACCAGGTTAAAGCCGCGGACATCGGTCTGCGCGCCAAGACCTATCTCGACCAGCATGGCGCGGTCGAGGTGAAGAAGGATGAGGGTAAAAAATAACGACCCTTACGCCTTGTTCTAAGGCACAAGCGAGGGGGAGCCGGCCTATTGGGCTCCCCCATCGTTTCTATCAACTGGAGACCCCGAATGAAAAAGAACATCCTGAAAAGTATCGCAGTGTTGAGCGGCGTTTTGTTGTCCGTATCCCTGGCGTCCGCATCGGTGAGCGCGGCGGAAAAGAAAAAACGCGATCCCGGCAAAAAGATCTACATGACTAAGACCTGCATGGCCTGTCATGGCAAAGACGGACGCAAGGCGATGTTGGAATACCCGAACATTGCGGGTCAGGATCAAAAATACATCATCAATCAGATCAATTATATCTTGAGCGGCAAGCGCCTCGGCAGTCACGACGCCACGGGCAATCCGCGTTCGCAAGGCATGCAGGGCGCGCTGATCAGTGCGACCGACAACAAGCCGCGAATCTCCAAGGCTGAAATCAAACAAGTCGCCGCGTGGCTCGCCAAGCAAAAGCCCGCCGATCTCAAACCGCCCAAAGAACCGCTGGATCCTGCCAGCGTCGAGGCCGGTAAAAAACTGTTCAAAGCAAAATGCAAAGCCTGCCATGGCAAAGAGGGGAAAAAACCTTTGAAAGGCAATCCCTACGTCGCCGGGCAAAAACGCAACTACCTGATGGTCCAAATGCAAGACATCCAAAGCAAAGCGCGCAAAACGCCGAAGTCCGCGGGCATGTACGGTGTCGTGAAAAAGATGACCGACGAGCAGTTCGCAAACTTAGCCGATTATCTATCCCAGGTTGATCGCAACGCTGGAAAATAACGTCCCCCCCCCTGAAATAAGCATCACGCCATTGGCATCGATGGAGAACATTATGACGATAAAGATAAAAATGCCCGCACTTGTCGCAACCTTGGCCGCCACAATGATGTTGGCGAGCCCGTCTTTGGCGCAACAGCCATCGACTTGGAACGAAGGCGGTGGCGAGCAGGATGAAGCGCTACACCTGACGCCGGACCGTGAAAACGGCATCGAAGTGTATGAAGTCTGCGCCGCCTGTCACCTTTATGAAGGTTGGGGACAACCCGACGGCACCTTCCCGCAGTTGGCCGGTCAGCACAAAAACGTGATCATCAAGCAGTTGGCCGACATTCGCGCCTTGAACCGCGATAACCCGACCATGTATCCGTTTGCACTGCCGGCCTCCATTGGCGGCGCGCAATCCATCGCCGACGTGGCGGCCTACATCGCGCAGTTGCCAATGAACCCGGAACCGGGCGTCGGTGACGGCACGGATTTGGCTTTGGGCGAACAGCTGTACAAAGACAACTGTGTGCGTTGCCATGGCGACAACGGCCAAGGCATTGAGGAAAAATACTATCCACGCATCCAGGGGCAGCACTACAATTACCTGCTGCGTCAGTTTGAATGGATCCGCGATGGCAAGCGCCGTAACGCGAACCCAGATATGATCAAACAGATCCAGGGCTTTTCCGACAAAGACATGAAAGCCGTGATGGATTTCGTGTCGCGTCAAAAACCGCCGGCGAAAGATACAGGTACGCCGGGTTGGGAAAACCCGGACTACCTCTGATCTTTTGAGGTTGGAACTCTAATACGGGCCGAAGCGTGGGTTGGTGGGCGACCCCGCTCCTCCGCTTCGGTCCAGTTCCCTACTCTTGGGGCAGATATGCCATAATAACGACCCCGAACAATTGCCCCGCAAAAGGGGCAGGCATTGAGGACACAAGACTGAAATGACCAATCAAAATAGTTCCAGTCGAATGCTGGTGGTTCGCGCCTTGGCCTTTGCCGCGCTTGTGATGTTGGCTTTCGCTTACGTCTCGCCGACGTGGTGGGTGTCGCTGAAAGCGCCGCAGTATCCTGAAATCGCGTTTCCCGATGGCATCCGCATTCACTTTCATATGGATGGCGTGTTCAACGGCTGTCAGAAAGTCGTGATCGAAGAACGCCAAGCCGAAGAAGAACCGCTCAACTGCAAGCATGAAATGGACGCCATCAACCACTACGTCGGCATGTATCCCATCGCCGCGGGTGGTCCGGTTGAGCGGTTGTTGTCACCGTTTGTGTTTACCCTATTGGGCTTGATGATCGTGGTCTTCGTGTTGCCGGGCAAGCGAACGCGAACCGTCGTGGTGACGGCGGGGTGTGTGGTCATTGGCGGCTGGATGTCGGCGTCGCTGTATACCGAAGGCGGGCACAAATATTTGTCGCCCAACTATGTCTCCGACGTGGCGACGACCATGGATTTGGACCCGGAAGAATATGAAAGCTGGTCCGGGGTCGAGATGATGGTCGAAGGCTATGATGAGGCCTTGGGCCGTTATTTCCGTCAACGCGACGTGATCGAGAGACGCGTGTCGGTCATGACCACGGCGACGTATGTCGCATACGGCGGCTTGATCGCGGCGATGTTGCTGTTGATCGTCGGTGTCGGACGGTGGAAGCCGATTTATTGGCTGACGGTGTTGGTGCCGATTTTGCTGCCGGTGTTTTTCATCGTCGATTATGCAGCGTGGCTGTGGTGGTTCGGCCATAGCCTCAACGAAATGGGTGCGTTCACCTTGAAACCGTTCATGCCCACCGTGTTGGGGCAAGGCAAGGTGGCGCAGTTCGCCACGTTCTCCTACCCCCATTATGGCTTTGGGTTGCTGGTGGCGTCCTCCTTTGCACTGGGGTTGGCCGCATTGCTCAGGCGCAAACACATCATAGAAACGGGGGACGACAGCTAAGCTGTCGAGGATGCGGTCATGGGCACTCCGTATCTCCGTATGACAAAAAAGATTGCCGCGCTGGCCATACTCGTTTTCTGGCCAGCGTGGGCGCAGGTTGCGTGGGCTCAAGCTTTGCCATCGCTTCAGCCAATGATCGACGCCGCCAAGCCCGGCGACGTCGTCACGCCCGCGCCGGGCCTTTACGGTGGGCCGCTGCTGATCGATAAGGCCATAACGCTGGACGGTGTGGGGCAAGTCACCATCGACAGCGGCGGAACCGGCAGCGTTATCGTTTTGCAAGCCGACGGCGCGACCATCCGGGGCATGCATCTGCGAAACACCGGCGAGTCGCACAACGATCTGGATGCTGGCATACAAGTGCGTGGTAATTACAACGTCATCAAGGACAACGTCATTTCCGATAACTTGTTCGGCATCGATATTCAACAATCCAACAACAACATCGTTGCGCGCAATCGCATTGGGTCCAAAGATTTCGATCTGGGCGTGCGCGGCGACGGTATTCGTTTGTGGTACAGCAATGAAAACCGCATCGAAGACAACACCATCACCGATTCCCGCGACATGGTGGTGTGGTATTCGCGTGACAATGTGATCGCGTCCAACACCATCAGCGGCGGACGGTATGGCCTGCACTTTATGTATGCGCAATACAACTTGGTGAAAGACAACCGCTTTGAAGGCAATTCGGTGGGAGTGTTCTTGATGTACAGCGACGGTGTCGAATTGCGCGGCAATCGTATCTCTCACGGCATCGGCGCCACCGGCATGGGCATCGGCATGAAAGAAAGCAGCGATGTGACGTTGGAAGACAACACCATCGTGTATTGCGCCACCGGCATCTACATGGATGTTTCACCCTATCAGCCCGACACCACCAACCGGGTGCGGCGCAACCGCTTGGCGTTCAATTCCATCGGCATTTTGTTTCACAACGATTGGACCGGCAACGTTTTGCAAGACAACCGCTTTGAATCCAATTTTGTCCAAGTGTCGGTCAACGCGGGTGCAAGCGCCCAGCGTAACGACTGGGACGGCAATTATTGGGATGACTATCAAGGTTTCGACCGCGACGGTGACGGCATCGGCGACAGTGTTCATGAAACCCGTGTGTATGCCGACCGCTTGTGGATGGACGTGCCTGCGGCATCATTTTTCAAGGGCTCGGCGGTGCTATCGATGCTCGACTTTTTAGAGCGCCTCGCACCGTTTTCCGAACCCATCGTGTTGTTGAAAGACCCGCGTCCGAAAATGACTCCCGACGTCAAGGTGGCGCGCGCGCCCGACGTTGAGAGCGAAAACGACGATCCCGACAGCGACAGTAAAATCAAATACGACCCGTTCGGCTTGTCCAAGCGGGTGCCCAAATACATGCAACAGTAACGAAAAGAGCAATCCAATGGCGGCGACCAAAACGCCTGCAAAAAAGAAACCGGTCACGGTGCGCCAGCTCCGTGAACGACGTCGTATCTTGCGCTCCATCGGTGCCGGTGTCGGTGTCGTCGGCGCGGCGATGCTGGGCTTTTTCCCGGTGGTCAAACAGTGGATGGAACGTTTGCGCCCCCCCGGTGCGATTGACGAAGACGCGTTCCTCGCTGCCTGCATCAAGTGCGGCCAGTGCGTTCAGGTCTGCCCGGTTTGGGCCATCAAGCTTGGCGATTTGGATGAAGGTTTCGGCGTCGGGGTGCCTTACATCGATGCGCGCAATCAAGCCTGCGATTTTTCGTGCGACGCGGTGCAATGCGTTTTGGCGTGCCCGACCGGGGCGCTGTCTCACGACGTCGATGTTAAAGAACAAGTGCACATGGGCGTGGCGCGGTTGAGCCGACCTAAGGCCTGTCTGGCGCGCCAGGGCAAAGGTATCAAAGGCACCGCGCGCGGCGACGATTTTCCGGGTCTTCATCGCTACATGGAAGTTGATCGCTGGACCCCGATCCCCATTGCCGATCACCCATACGACCTTGAACTTTGTGATCTGTGCGAACGCGAATGCCCGATCGAGGGCGCGATCACGATTGAGCGTAACAACTTTGATCTCACCGATTTGCGCGGCACCCCGGTGGTGTTCGACAAGTGCGTCGGCTGTGGCATGTGCGAAATGATCTGTCCGGTCGATCCGCCCGCTATTGTCATCGATATCCGCAAGCGTTGGGAGGACGTGTAATGTCTATGCTGAGTTCCATCGCTGAAATGTTCGGTCGCAGCCCCGGCAAAAAGCCCGACGCCAGCGCCTATGACGAAGCCACCCGTGAACTGCATGAAAGCAAACGTGGCGCGGCAGGTAAAAAAGAACGCGTCGCCGCCATCAAAGCCGAACGCGACCTGCACCCGTCGTACAAATGGCGCAACCGCCGCTGGGCGTCGATCCTCATCGTCAACGCATTGTTCGTGATATCGTTTTCGTGGGATGTGCAGCTGATCGAAGGATCGTTGTCGGCGTCACGGGTGTTTGGCTTTCATATGGCCGACCTCAACGCCGCACTCCAGGTGATGTTGGCGTTTAAGGAAATCCTCATCAATCTGGTGATCGGCACCGTGACGGTGCTGCTGCTGTGGTGGCTGTTGGGTGGGCGCACGTTCTGTTCGTGGGTGTGCCCGTATCATCTGTTGTCCGAGTTCGCGGAAAAACTTCACCTGCGCCTCGCCTCTATGAAATTGGTGCGCGACTTGCCGATGCATCGCGGCGTGCGCACGGTTCTATATGTGATTTTCGCCGGGTTGGCGTTCGGCACCGGCTACACGGTGTTCGAAGCCATCTCGCCGGTGGGCATTTTGTCGAGGGCGATGATCTACGGTCCCGGCTTGGCGTTGATTTGGGTTTTTGTGCTGTTGGCGTTTGAAGTGTTCGTCACTCGCCGTGCATGGTGCCGATATATGTGTCCGATCGGTTTGACCTATGGCATGGTCGGCATCACCTCGCCGGTTCATGTGACCTACAATTTGGAAAAATGCTTGCACGAAGGCGATTGCCGCGCGGTGTGCTTGGTGCCCCATGTGTTGGAAGTGACCAAAAAGGGCTTCGCCTTGCGCGAAGACACCGAACTTGGTGCGGACTGCACCCGGTGCGGCATGTGCGTCGATATCTGCCCGACCGATTCGCTGACTTACGACGTCAAAGGCCTCAACAAACTGCTTTAAACCGAAGAAAAGAAATTTCTGCGTATGATCGAATTTCAAGCCATTTCAAAGACCTTCCAGCGCCGTGCGGTGCTCGACGACGTGTCGTTGACGTTGGGGCGCAACAACCGAGTGGCGTTGGTGGGCTCGAACGGTGCGGGCAAGACCACGCTGATCCGCTGCTTGCTGGGCGAGTACGTGTGCCAGGGCACGGTGAGGGTTGATGGCGTCGATCCACGCAAGGACCGGCGCGGCGTTTTGGCACGCATCGGTTTCGTGCCGCAATTGCCGCCGCCGTTGAAAATTCCGGTGGGCGAGCTGATCAATTTTTCCGCCAGCGTGTGCGATTCCGACCCCAAACGCATGGAACGCGTGGCCGAGCAGTTGGGCTTGGACATGAACGCCATCCGCCGCCAACCGTTCGTCAAATTGTCCGGCGGTCAAAAGCAAAAACTGCTGATCGGCATCGCGTTGGGGCGCGATAGCGACATCTTGGTTTTGGATGAACCCGCCGCGAACCTCGACCCGGAATCGCGCAAAATCTTTTTCAACCTGCTGTCGGAACGCTTGGACGGCACGGTGATGTTGATGTCCAGTCACCGCATCGACGAGGTCGCCGCGCTGGTCAACCGGGTGGTTGAGCTGGATCGGGGCAAGGTGGTGCTTGACGATCACGTCGAAGATTCCGTCGACCCGTCGGCGCTGCAAGCGTGCACCTTGCGTCTTGTGCGCGCCGAAGACGCTTTGGCCAAATCGCTCAGCGCGTGGGGCTTTGTCGCTGGGGATGATGGTTTGGCGTGGTCCGGCACGGTGGCGGGGCCGGATCGCTTGCGCTTTTTGTCCATGATGTCGCGCTATGCGGGTTTGATTGATGCGTTGGAGCTGAAATGATGCAGCGTTTTGTCACACGGATATTGACGGTCGCTTCGATGCTGCTTTTGACGGCCTGCTTCGAGGGTGAAAAAACCGGTCCGGTGGACATCCACTGGGACCGTGACGTGTGTGAACTGTGCAAGATGTTGATCAGCGACCATCGCTTCGCCGCCGAAGTGCGCGGCGGTGAAAAAAAGAAAATCTATAAATTCGATGACATCGGCTGCGCCATCAACTGGCTTAACGACCAGCCGTGGGCGGGGGATGAGGCGGCGGAAATCTGGGTCGTTGAAGTCTCCAGCACGCGCGAAGAAACGGTGTGGCTCAATGCCCGCGACGCGCGCTACGTCAAAGGCAAACTGACACCGATGAATTACGGCTACAGCGCGGTTGCGCCCGCGAAAAGTGGTGAGCAAGTCGGCATCGATTTTGTCGAGCTGACCACAAAAATCCTAGCCGATACACCGAACCACATTTGCATCGTTCCGGAACGAAATGAATAGCACCATGCTCAAACCGTTGATCCACACCGCGCGTCTCGAATACATGGAATCCATCCGGGCGCGTTGGTTCTTGGTCTACAGCCTGGTGTTCGGCGCGGTGATGGTGTTGCTGCTGGCGTCGGGACTGACGGAATCGCGCGTCATGGGTTTCACCGGCCTGTCGCGCACGCTGACCACCTACATCCAAATCTGCATGGCGATTTTGCCGATCTTCATTCTCATCACCATGGTGCGATCCGTCGCGGGTGATCGCGAAGCGGGGGTGTTGGAATACATGTTGGCGCTGCCGGTGCCGTTGGGGGCTTGGTACTGGGGCAAGCTGTTGGGGCGTTACGTGACGGTGTTTTTACCGGTGTTCCTTGCCGTGGTGATCGCGGTGATCTGGGCGGCGGTGCGCGGCTTTGATGTGCCGTGGACCGAGTTCCTGTTCAGCACCGCATTGCTGGTGTCGTTGACGTGGTGCTTTCTCGGCATCGGCATGTTGATTTCGACCATCGCCAAGACCTCAGACGTGGCCCAAGGCGCGGCGTTTACCGTGTGGTTGGTGTTGCTGTTGTTTTTGGATTTGATCTTGTTGGGCGCGATGGTGCGCGAACAGCTGCCCCACGAAATGGTGGTGACGATTGCGTTGCTCAACCCCATGCAGGTGTTTCGCACCGCGTCGATGCTGGTCTTCGATCCGGAACTGATCCTGATGGGCCCCGCCGCGCACGTCATCTTGGACGCGCTGGGGCGCACCGGATTTTTGATCTACGGCTTTGTCTATCCCGCCGTGTTCGGCACCTTGAGCGCGGTGTTGGGCTTCGTGTTGTTTCGCCGGGGGGACTTGCAGTGAAGACTTATTTCGCGGCTGTCTTGTTGGCGTCTATTTTCATGTGGTCGGGCATGGCCAAGGCCACAGATGCCTTACCGGAAGGTTACGCCGAAGACGGCAAGGACATCTACGTCGTTTGCGCCCCGTGTCACGGCCCCGAAGGCCAAGGCGGTGCACGTGGCGATTACCCGCGCTTGGCGGGTTTTTCGGTCGAGTACATGGTCAGCCAGTTGCGCTCGTTCAAAGCGCGTGAGCGGGTCAATATTCCGATGTACCCCTTCACCGTCGAACGCGAATTGTCCGACCAAGACGTGTTGGATGTGTCGGCTTACATCGCTGAAATGAAGCTCGACACCCGATTGCCGGATATGGGCGAAAACGTCGATGGCTACGTGCGTTTGCTGGCAACAAAGAGAGTACTGCAAATTCCCCGCGCGCCGGGCGATGTGGACAAAGGGGCGGCGCTGTATAAAGACGGCTGCGCGCGGTGTCACGGTGAAAACGGCGAAGGCCGTCCTCATGACCCGCCGCTGGCCGGGCAATACACCAAGTATCTGAAAAAGCAGTTCCGCGACATGCGCGCGGACGATCGCCTGCACCCGCGTCCGCAGAAGCTGATCGCGCCGCTGTCGGAGCAAGATGTGCAAGACCTGCTGGCTTACTTGTCCATCTTGGACGATTGAACGGCGCGTGCGACGAATGCTCGTTCGATGGCTTGGGCGTGTTGGCGCAGGCCCTGCTCAACAAATCCAAACTTGGAGCCGGGTAGGTTGAGGGTCATCTCAAATGTGACCTCCGCCCCGTTAGCGCTATCCTTAAAACGCCAGTTTAGGGCGAGGTCGATCAACGCGCTGTCGATGGATTTGATGTCGATGGCGTGCGGCGCATCCATAACGGCGCGGGTGCGAAACCGGACCGGCACGGGACCCCAGCGAAACACGTTGTCCACCAGCCAGATGTTGTCTTTGCGCTCAACAATGCGCGTGGCGACGCAATTTGGTATGAACTCAGGATACGCTTCGATGTCGGCGGCGACCGTGAACAGCTCAATCGGGCTCAGATCGACGGTGCGCTGAAGGGCGATGGTTGGCATCGCTGATCATCAGTCCGACGCGGTGCGAAACCGCGGTCGGCGCGCCCACACGATAAATCCGGCGGCGGAGATGTTCATCACCAACGCATAGGTGATCGCGGGCACCACCAAGATCGGATTGTCCAACACTGACACCGCGATGAAGATCGCCAGCGCCGCGTTTTGCAGGCCGCATTCCAAGGCGATGGCGATGCGGTCGCGATGCGCCAATCCCAGTGCGCGGGCGGTGAACAGCCCCAGCGCCATGGTGGCGATGTTGAGCAACACCAGACGGAGGCCGATTTCGGCGAAATAATTGAGGATGTTGTCCATCTGACCGACGAACGCGCTGGCGACGATCAGCGCGAAGGTGATGGTCGCCAAGTGCCGGGCCTTGGGTCGGGCCCAGTTGGCGCGTTCAGGCTTCCACGCTTGCAACGCCATGCCCAGAGCAATGGGCAATGCGGTGACCACCATGATCGAGCCCATGATGAAGCCCAGCGGCATCTGAATATCTTGACCCACGCCCAAGAAGTACACCTGGGAAAAGCCCAAAATCGCGGGCACCGATAGCACGCTGATGAGGCTGGTCAGCGCGGTCATCGACACCGACAACGCCGCATTGCCGCCCGCCAAGGTGGTCAACAGGTTAGACGTGATGCCGCCCGGCGACGCCGCCAAAATCATAATGCCAAGGGCAAATTCCGGACGTCCCTCATAGCCCAACAAAACCGCCAAGCCGATCAACGGCAGCAGCACGATTTGGTTCAATAAGCCGACAAAAATCGCGCGGGGATAGCGCACCACGCGGGTGAAGTCATCGACCTTGAGACCGAGACCGATGGAGAACATGATGAACGCCAAACCGATGGGCAGCAGGATATCCGTCGACATTTTGGGGTCTTTCCAGATATGAGAAGTTGGTTATTCTAGCCGTGAACGGAGCTTAATCAAGGTGTTGGGATAAGCATACCCAGCGCGCTTAAAAGTGCAAACAGTCCCTGACAGCGCACCGTCGCGCCCAGTAACGGGTTGAGGGCGGCGCTGGGCGCAGTTGTGCCAAACGCCGAGGTGTTCTTGATCGCCAAGGGCAACGTCAGCAGCCCCAAAAGCGCGCCCATCGGTGTCAGGCCCATCGCCACGCACACCACAGATAAAACGTAAGGGGCGAGCACAAGCATGCCATAGAGCATCCGTGATGCCTTGATACAGATCAAGATCGCCAAGGTCTTTCGTCCAGCCGCACGGTCGCTGACCTCATCGCGCACATTGTTGAGCAGCAACACCGCCCCGGCGGGCAAGCCGATGGCGACGCCCCAAATCCAGGCCGCAAGCGTGACGACGCCAGTGTGTAAAAAATAGGTGCCGGTGACGGCGGCGAGACCGAAAAAGCCGATCACCACCAGCTCCCCAAAAGGCGAGCGCGATATCGGATACGGCCCATGGGAATAGAGGTACCCCGCCCCAAGCGAGGCGAGGCCCAAGATATAAATCGGCCAACCGCCGATGGTGATCAAATACAATCCGCCCAACAGCGCGATCAAAAAAGCCGTCAGCCCGGCGGTGGAAACGTGATGGGGCAACGCCCAACCCAACGCAGTGACGCGCGGCGGGCCAAGGCGCGCGGCCCCGTCCGTGCCGTTGAGAAAATCTTGTTTGTCATTGAACAGGTTGGTGCCCGCCTGGATGGCGATGGCGCACAGCAAAATAACCAACGGAACCTCGACGTGGGTGATGGGCGCTTTACCGCTCCACGCCAGCGCGGTGGCGAGCATCACTGGACTGGCGGCCATGCCCAACGTCTTGGGCCGGATCGCCTGCCACCACAGACGCACTGCTGTCGGTTGGGCGCTCATGACGGTTTGGTCCCGATGTGGATCGCGGCGATGCCGAACGAAAGATTCTTGTATGTCACGTCCGAAAAACCTGCGTCTTGCATTTGCGCCTTTAAAGTTTCTTGATCGGGAAAGGCGCGGATCGAATTGACCAGATAGCGATAAGCTTCCGGTCGTCCGGCGACCAGTGCGCCCAGACGCGGAATGACGTGTTCGCTATACAGATCGTAAAAGGGTTTCAGCCACGGTTTTGGCGTGCTGAATTCCAGGCACAAAAAACGTCCGCCGGGTTTGAGCACGCGCAAGGCTTCCGCCAAGGCCTGAGCGGGGTGGGTCATGTTGCGCAAGCCAAAGCTGACGGTGATCAGGTCGAGCGACCCATCCGAAAACGGCAAGCTTTCGCCCAATCCGGCCACCCAAGACATCTCAGCCGGTTGGCGCGGCCTGCCGGTTTGCATCATCGCGGCGCTGGGATCGCACACGGTGACGGACCAGCCGCGTTGGTGCAGCAAACGCGCGATGTCGCCGGTGCCGCCCGCCACATCGACGGCGACGCCATTGAGAGGGGCTGGAGCATGACGGACAAAAGCGCGCTTCCACAAACGGTGGGTGGCGAAGCTCATCAAATCGTTCATCAGGTCGTAGCGCGGCGCGACCAGTTCGAACATCGCTTGGATGTCGTTGCGGTGCTGCTGATCGGCTGGTGTGGAGCTTGTGTGCATAAGTCCACAATGCCCGAATTTTTGGCTGGGTTCACGCCCATTTTTTGTAGGGTTTTACGCGTGCTCTATCGTCCGACGGGTTTGCGCACCGCGCCCTTTTTTTCCGCCAGAAAACACAACAGATCGTGGGCGATGGTGGCCGCCGCGATGGCGGTGATTTCGGACACGTCGTAAGCGGGTGCAACCTCAACCACGTCCATGCCGACGAAGTTCAGCGCGCCGATGCCGCGCACGATCTCCAGCGCTTGGGCAGAGCTCAAACCGCCTGAAACCGGGGTGCCGGTGCCGGGCGCGAACGCCGGGTCCAGGCAATCGATGTCAAAGGTCAGATACGCGCGGGTGTCGCCGACGCGCTGCTTGATGGCGGCGATGGTGGCGTCGGTGCCGTTTTTATGAATCCAAGGTGACGACAAGATATCGAAGCCGTGATCGGAATCGTTGTAGGTGCGGATGCCGACCTGCACCGAGTTTGCGACATCCAACAGGCCTTCGTTCTTGGCGCGCAGAAACATCGATCCGTGATCGACGCGCTCGCCATCGTCTTCCCAAGTGTCGGGGTGCGCGTCGAAATGCACCAAAGCCACCGGGCCGTGCTTGTCGGCGATGGCGCGCAAAATCGGATAGGTGATGAAATGATCGCCACCAAAGCTCATCGGCAGTACATCGGCGTCTAAGATGCGCGCGATGTGGCTTTGGATCGTGGTGATGATGTCGTTTGGGTAATGGTGATCGACATAACAGTCGCCAGCGTCGATCACCGCCAGATGATCGAACGGATCAAAGCCGAACGGAAAGGCCAGCAGCTCCGCAAGCTGGACCGAGGCTTCACGGATCGCGCGTGGACCCAACCGTGCACCGGGCCGATAGGTGGTGGCGCAGTCGTAAGGAATGCCGCTGACGGCGACATCCGCGCCGCTCAGATCGTCGGTGTATTTGCGGCGCAAAAAGCTCAGCGCGCCGCCATGGGTCAGTTCCGGCCAGCGCCCATAGAGGCTGTCTTTGCGAAAGGCTTGATCGCCGCGCTGATCATCCGACATGATTTTCATCCTTCGTTACGCTTGAGCTTTGCCCACGATAATCGCTGTTGCGCTTAAAGGCCAGCTATGCGCTCGCGGTCAAAGACCACCTATACGCCCGCGGTCAAAGACCGCCTATGCGTAAGTATTTGATCTCGGTGTATTCCTCGATGCCTTGCTTGCCGCCTTCGCGACCGATGCCGGATTCCTTAACCCCGCCGAACGGTGCGACTTCGGTCGAAAAGATGCCTTCGTTGATGCCGAGGATGCCGTATTCCAACGCTTCGGCCACCCGCCACACGCGGCCGATGTCGCGGCTGTAAAAATAGCCAGCCAATCCAAAGGGCGTGTCGTTGGCGAAGCGCACAGCCTCTTCTTCGGTTTCAAAGCGATACAGCGGTGCGACGGGACCGAAGATTTCTTCGTTGGCGATGCGCATATCGGGCGTGACGTCGGTGAGCACGGTGGGCTCATAATAGGTACCGCCCAATTCGTGCATCGCGCCGCCGGACAATGCCTTCGCGCCGTGGGTCAGCGCGTCGCCGACCAGCTCTTCGACCTTGGCCAAGCCCTTGGCGTTGATCAGCGGGCCTTGGGTGACGCCGTCGTCCAAGCCGTTGCCGACTTTAAAGCCCGCCACGGCGGCGGCCATTTTGGCCGCAAATTCATCATAGACGCCGCTTTGCACCAAAAAGCGATTGGCGCACACGCAGGTTTGTCCGGCGTTGCGATACTTGGACGCCAGCGCGCCTTCGACCGCCGCATCGACGTCGGCGTCGTCGAACACGATGAACGGCGCGTTGCCGCCCAGTTCCAGCGACACCTTGGTGACGGTGTTGGCGCATTGGCGCATGAGGATCTTGCCCACCGGGGTCGAGCCGGTGAACGACAGTTTGCGCACGGCGGGGTTTTCGCACAGCTCCAATCCAACCTCGGCCCCTTTGCTTGCGGTGACGACGTTGAACGTGCCCGCAGGGAAACCAGCTTTGTGCGCCAGCGCTGCCAGCGCCAACGCGGTCAGCGGCGTGTCTTCGGATGGCTTGACCACCACCGGACAGCCCGCCGCCAATGCAGGTGCGCATTTGCGGGTGATCATGGCGAGGGGAAAGTTCCACGGCGTGATCGCGGCGGCGACGCCGATGGGTTGGCGCAAGGTGACGATGCGGCTGTCGTCGGCGGGTGACGGAATGACTTCGCCGTACAGTCGCTTGGCTTCTTCGCCGAACCATTCGATGAACGATGCGCCATAAGCAACTTCGCCACGCGATTCTGTAAGTGGCTTGCCGCATTCCAGCGTGACGATGTTCGCCAGTTCGTCTTGATGCGCCATCACCAGATCGAACCACGTGCGCAAGGTCGCCGCGCGGGCTTTGGCGGTCAGCGCCGCCCACGCCGGGCGGGCTTGTTCCGCCGCGTCAATGGCGCGCGCAGTCTCGACCCGGCTCATGTCGGGCACGGATGCGATCAGCGCGCCGGTGGCGGGGTTGGTGACGGGGTAGGTCGCGCCGCTGGCGCTATCAGCCCAAAGGCCATCGATAAAGGCCTGAGCGAAAATCAAGTCGTTGGGGAGGTCCATAAGTGTGCTCAATCGTAGGGTTTAGAGGAGGTCGCGCAGTTTGAAATACGCCATCGCCATCACCAAGGCGGGCTTGCGCATCAGCGCGCCGCCGGGGAACGACATGTGCGGTATGCGCGAGAACACGTCAAAGCGTTCCGCCGTGCCTTGAACGGCTTCGGCCATCAATTTGCCCGCAAGACCGGTGAGCAAGATGCCGTGACCGGAAAAGCCGTGCGCGAAACAGATGTTTTTGCCGACCCGGCCAAAGTGCGGCATGCGATTGACGGTGATGGCGACGTTGCCGCCCCAGGCGAAATCGACGCGCGCGTCTTTGAGCTGCGGATAAATCTCGCGCATGGAATTGCCCATGGTGGTTTTGAGATCGAACGGCACCAAGCCCGAATAGCTGACCCGACCGCCGAACAGCATGCGTTTGTCGCCGGAAAGACGCCAGTAATTGAGCACGAAGTTGATGTCGACCACGCCTTCGTCGTCGCGGATCAGGCTTTTGGCCATGGCGTCGTCGAGCGGTTCGGTGGCGATGATGAAAGTGCCGACCGGCATGATTTTTCCGGCGATGCGCGGTTCCAACTTTTCCAAGTACGCGTTGGCGCACATGATCACGTGCTTGCAGCGCACCGTGCCGTCCGGGGTGTGGATGACCGGTGCATCGCCTTCTTGAATGTGGGTGGCGGGGGAGTTTTCATAAATCTTCGCGCCTGCGGCTTCGGCGGCGGCGGCCAGACCTAAGGTGTAGTTCAGCGGGTGCAGATGGCCGCTTTCGGGATCATATAGCGCGCCGATGTATTTATCGCTGCCGACCCGCTCATAGGCTTCGGCTTTGTCCAGCATCTGAAGACCTTTATAATTGGTCTCCGTCTCCATCTCTTCTTTGATGCCTTCCAACTCGCGCAACTGACGGGGCTTGATGGCCATCATCAGGTGGCCCCATTTCAGGTCGCACTGGATGTTGTGCTTTTCGACGGTTTGGGTGAGCAGGTCTTTGGATTCCAAGCCCATATCCCAAAGCTTTTTCGCGTCGTCGCGGCCGACCATCTTTGCGACTTCGCGAATGCCTTCGTTATAACCGATGATCGCTTGACCGCCGCTGCGCCCCGACGCGCCCCAGCCCACTTGGCGACCTTCGAGCACCACCACATTGAAACCTTGTTCAGCAAGATGCAGGGCAGCCGACGAACCGGTGATGCCCGCGCCGATGACGCACACGTCGCAACTGACGTCGCCTTGCAACGTGGCGCGCTCAGGCGCGGAATTGGCCGATGCCGCGTAATACGAATCGGCATGGCGGTCATTGTGAATTGTGCTCATAGCATCACCAACTGAACTGACATTTAAAAGAAAGGGCTTAATCTATCTGAAGCCGACTATCGCACTCCGATCCCCCCAACTGTCAAGTGAAATGTCCATTATATTTTAACACTGAGAATGGGGGTAAATGTCGTTCCGAGTGCGAATTCTGAGGGGTGTAAATTATATAACTATATGAATTTATTAGTAATAATGTGATGGTGGGGCCGCTAATAAAAGTTGCCTACAAGCCGCTTGTCGGGCTGTGATGTGCATGATAGTGTTGCATATATCGAACGCAGAGCCGATCGGCGCTGCTTGAATTCAAGGTGCGGACTAAAATTATGCGCTCCATGCCCATCGTTGCCGTTTCAGCGTGTGTCAAAAACGTTGACGGATTTGCCAATTATGCCGTCGGCACCAAGTATGTCGACGCCCTGGCCGAAGCTTCCGGTGTGACGCCGTTGATCTTGCCGGCACTCGGCTACGGCACCCATGCCGAGGACGTGTTGGAGATGTGCGACGGCCTTTACCTGACCGGCAGTGTCTCCAATGTCGAACCGCATCACTATGATGGTGAACCCAGCGACGAGGGCACCTTGCACGACCCGTTGCGTGATGCCACCACCTTGCCGCTGATCCGCCGGGCGGTGGAGGACGGCGTACCGGTGTTCGCGATTTGTCGGGGCTATCAAGAAATGAACGTCGCCTTTGGCGGCACGTTGCACCAAAAAGTCCACGAGGTTGCGGGCTACAACGATCATCGAGAAGACCGCAGCCAAGAACCGGACGTCTATTTCGGCCCCGCCCACGACATCGACTTGGTCGAAGGCGGCGTGCTGGCTGAGATTGCGGGGGCTGCGTCCGCCACGGTAAACTCTTTGCACGGACAAGGTGTGGATCGCTTGGCCCCGGGTTTGCAGATCGAAGCCACCGCCCCGGACGGTTTGATTGAAGCTTTCCACGTCAAAGACGCCAAGGCGTTTGCCGTTGGGGTGCAGTGGCATCCCGAATGGAAAGTTATGGACAATACATTTTCACGTGCGCTGTTCGAACGCTTCGGGGAAGCGTGCCGCCAGCGCAGCAATCAAAGAAATGAAAAATGACAAATACCGATAAGAATTTCGATATTGAAGCGTGGTGTTCTGAGCGTCAGATTACCGAGGTTGAGTGCTTGGTGCCGGATATGTCCGGGATTGCGCGCGGTAAAATCCTACCCACGGAAAAATTTCTCAAAGGCGTGGTGACCGATGCGCACCGTCTGCCGGAAACCATGTTCACGCAAACCGTGACGGGTGATTTTCCCGAAACCAACGAGCTGGTGTCGGTGGTCGATCGCGATGTGGTGATGCATCCCGACCCCACCACCATTCGTCCGGTGCCGTGGTACAAAGAGCCCACCGCCCAGGTGATTTGCGATTGCTTGTACACCGACGGCACACCGGTCGAGATTTCATCGCGCCAAGTGTTGCGCGAAGTTTTGGCGCTTTATGAAAATAAAGGCTGGAAACCGGTGATCGCGCCGGAAGTCGAGATGTATTTGGTGAAAACCAATGTCGATCCGGATTATCCGTTGGAGCCGCCGATCGGGCGTTCCGGTCGTCCGGAAACGGGCCGTCAGGCTTTTGGAATCGATGCGGCCAACGAATTTGATGCGATTTTCGAAGACGTCTATGACTATTGCGAGGCGGAGCGCATCGACATCGACACGTTGAATCACGAAAGTGGCGCGGCGCAGATGGAGGTCAACTTCCTGCACGGTGAATCGTTGGATCTGGCCGACCAAGTGTTCTTGTTCAAACGCACGGTCCGCCAAACCGCCATCAATCACAACGTCTATGCGACCTTTATGGCCAAACCGATGCAGCATGAAGCGGGCAGCGCGCTGCACATCCACCAAAGTCTTTACGACATGGACACGGACAAGAACATCTTCAGCAATGGCGATGATAACAGCGACAGCACTTTGTTCTTGTCGTATCTGGCGGGCTTGCAAACCTATGCGCCGGCAATGATGCCGTTGTTTGCGCCGAACGTGAATTCGTATCGTCGCTTTACCTATGAAGAAGCGCCGATCAACACCCATTGGGGCCGCGACAACCGCAGCTGTGGCTTGCGTGTGCCGCGTTCCGGGGCGAACAACCGGCGCGTGGAAAACCGTTTGCCGGGTGCCGACGTCAATCCGTACTTGTCCATCGCGGGCACGCTGGCGTGTGGCTATTTGGGCATGGTCGAAAATCTGGCCCCCACGCAAGAAGAGCAGGGCAACGCTTATATCTTGCCCAAAAACGTGCCGACGCACCTGTCCGATGCTTTGTTGCGCTTTGAGCAAAATGAGTCTGTGCGCAAAGTGCTCGGCGATCGCTTTGTCGATCTGTTTTGCATCGTGAAGCGCGAAGAACAAGAAACCTATGATCAAGTGATCAGTTCGTGGGAACGCGAGCACTTGTTATTGAATGTTTAAGCGGCCCCTTCCTCCCCACCCATTTTGGTGTGGGCCGCTTTGACGAAAAGGATTAAAACATGAACGTCGTACTTAACAGCACCAGCGAATGGCAACGTGAAGACCGCGAACACCACTTGCATCCCTTCACCGACATCGCCGAGCTGAGCGATAAAGGCGTGCGCGTCATCACCCGCGGTGAAGGCGTACACCTGTGGGATTCGGAAGGTGAGAAAATCATCGATGGCATGGCCGGCCTGTGGTGTGTGAACTTGGGCTACGGGCGCAAGGAACTCAGCGCCGTCGCCGCCAAGCAGATGGACGAGTTGGCGTATTACAACACCTTTTTTCAGACCACCACCATGCCCGCGACGTCGTTGGCGACTCTGTTGTCGCAAGTGACGCCCGATGGTTTGAACAATGTGTTCTATGGCAATTCGGGTTCTGAATCCAACGACACCGTGGTGCGTTTGGCGTGGCGTTATTGGGCGGCTAAAGGCCAGCCGTCCAAGACCACCATCATTGCGCGGGAAAACGCCTATCACGGCAGCACGCTTGCGGGCGCCAGCCTTGGCGGCATGGGTTACATGCACGAACAAGGCCCGCTGCCGCTGCCCGGCTTCGCGCATATCGAACAGCCGCATTGGTACTTCAACGGCGCGGATATGACGTCCGATGAATACGGCCTCAAAGCGGCTGGGAAGTTGGAAGAGAAAATTCTCGAATTGGGTGCCGACAATGTTGCGGCCTTCATCGGCGAGCCGATCCAAGGGGCCGGTGGCGTGATCGTGCCGCCCGACAGCTACTGGCCGGAAATTCAGCGCATTTGTCGCAAGTACGACATCTTGCTGGTGTCCGACGAAGTGATCTGTGGGTTCGGGCGCACCGGTGAATGGTTCGGCTGTCAGTCGTTTGGCTATGAGCCGGACATGATGACCATGGCCAAGGGCATGTCGTCGGGCTACATCCCCATTTCCGGTGTGATGGTTCATGACCGCGTGGTCGACGTTTTGAAGGGTAGCGGCGATTTTAACCACGGCTACACCTATTCCGGACATCCGGTGTCCAGCGCCGTGGCCGAAGCCAATATTTCCATTTTGCGCGACGAAGGCATTGTGGATCGTGTCAAAACCGATATCGGCCCTTATATGCAAGCGCGCCTTCAAGAATTTTCCGATCATCCTCTGGTCGGTCAGGTGCGCGGTCGCGGCCTGATCGCGGCCTTGGAGTTGGTGAAAGACAAAGAAACGCATCAGCGCTTCGATAATGTCGGAGAAGTGGGTATGATTTGTCGCAATCACTGTTTCGAACACAACATCATTATGCGCGCGACGGGTGATGCCATGTTGTTGTCGCCGCCGTTGGTGATCACCAAGGCGGAGATCGACGAGCTTTTGGATAAGGCACGGATGTGTCTGGACTTGACGGCCAAGGACATCGGTATGATGTAAAAGGCTTTTGGGCGTGTAATGTTGGGGAACATAACAAGCCGTGGAATTTTGAAATTCTCATTTTTGTTGGAGGGTTAAGATGAATAAGTTTGGTGCAGCAGTTTTGGCTTTGGCGGGTCTCGCCTTGGCCGCTTGCGGCGATAAGCCGGAAGAAAAAATCGTCAACGTCTATAACTGGTCGGACTATATCGACGAAGAAATTCTGGCTGAATTTGAAGCCGAAACCGGCATCAAAGTCGTTTACGACGTGTTCGATTCAAACGACGTGTTGGAAACCAAGCTGCTGGCTGGCGGTTCGGGCTACGATGTGGTGGTGCCGTCGGGCACCTTCTTGGGTCGTCAAATTCAAGCGGGCGTGTTCCAAGAGCTCGACCGCGCAAAGTTGACCAACTGGGGCAACTTGTGGGACTTGGTTTTGGACCGCACCTCCAAGTGGGATCCGGGCAACAAGTACGCTGTGAACTACATGTGGGGCACCACCGGCATTGGCTATAACGTCAATCTGGTCTCTGAGCGCATGGCCGACGCACCGGTCAATTCCTGGGACATGATTTTCAATCCTGAGATCGCAGCCAAGTTCGCCGATTGCGGCATCTACATGCTGGACGCTGGCGATGAAATGATCCCCGCGGCGCTGAAGTACATCGGCGAAGATCCCGACAGCAAAGACGTGGCGGTCATCGCCAAGGCTGAAGCCGTGCTGATGGCGGCGCGTCCATTCATCCGCAAATTCCATTCTTCGGAATACATTGATGCGCTGGCCAACGGCGACATTTGCGTTGCCGTGGGTTGGTCGGGCGACGTTCTGCAAGCGCGGGACCGTGCTGCGGAAGCCGAAAACGGTGTTGAGATCAACTACGTTGCGCCGGTCGAAGGTGCGTTGATGTGGTTCGACATGATGGCGATCCCGGCTGATGCGACGCACCCGGGCAACGCGCACACCTTTATCAACTACATCATGCGCGCCGAAGTGATGGCCAAGGCGTCGAACTATGTCTATTACGCCAACGGCAACAAAGCGTCTGAGAAGTTTCTCGCCGAAGACGTGATCGGTGACCCGGCGATCTACCCGACGCCCGAAGCGCTGAAGACGCTTTATCTCACCACGCCGTATGATGCAGATTCTCAGCGCGCAGTGACGCGTCTGTGGACCCGCGTGAAAAGCGGTCAATAAAACCTGAAGACCGGGCCGTCCCATCCACACTCGGTTACGTGAATGGGACGGCCTTTTTTCTGATCCAGTTGAGGAGGGCTCGGGCATCATGGCCGACGCCAATTCACAAGCGCGCAAGGTGTTCGCACCTTGGGTCGATGCAGATGCAAAACCGTTTGTGCGCATCGAAAACGTTACCAAAAAATTCGGCGAATTCACCGCCGTCGACAACATCTCTCTCGATATCTACGAGAAAGAGTTCTATTCCCTACTGGGGCCCAGCGGCTGTGGCAAAACGACTTTGCTGCGTATGTTGGCGGGGTTCGAGATTCCCACATCGGGGCGCATCATCATCGACGGCGAAGACATGTCGACGGTGCCGCCGCACAAGCGCCCGGTGAATATGATGTTTCAGTCGTATGCTTTGTTCCCGCACATGACGGTCGAGCAAAACATCGCTTTTGGTCTCAAACAAGACCGCATGCCCAAAGCCGAAATCAATGACACGGTCGAACGCATGATCAATATGGTGCAGCTGGGTGCATTCGCCACCCGCAAGCCCGACCAGCTTTCCGGCGGTCAGCGCCAGCGTGTGGCCTTGGCGCGGTCGTTGGCGAAAAACCCCAAGATGCTGTTGTTGGATGAGCCGCTGGGCGCGCTGGACAAAAAGCTGCGCGAAGAAACCCAGTTCGAGCTGATGAACATTCAAGAACAGCTCGGCATCACCTTCGTCATCGTCACCCACGATCAAGAAGAAGCCATGACGGTGTCGTCGCGCATCGCGGTTATGGATCAAGGCACCGTGGCGCAAGTCGCGGGGCCGGGCGAAGTTTACGAATACCCCAATTCGCGCAAGGTGGCCGAGTTCATTGGCGACGTGAACATTCTTGAAGGTTATATCGGTGAGGTGCAGGCCGACACCGCGCAAGTCCATATCAAGGGTATCGATGTCCCGGTGCGCACGGGCCGCAGCGTCAACGCTGCGCCGGGTGAAACCGCGTGGGTTGCGATCCGACCGGAAAAAATGATCGTCAGCTTGAACGAACCCGACGACATGTCGGAAAACGTTCTGCAAGGCGAGGTCTGGGACATTGCGTATCTGGGCAAGCTGTCCGTCTATCACGTCAAGTTGGCCGATGGCCGCATGGTGACGGTGGCGATGACAAACCGTTCGCGCGAAACGGAACGTACCATCGCATGGGAAGACCAGGTCTATGTGACGTGGTCACCCGATGCCTCCGTGGTGTTGTTGAGCTGAGCGGGGAACAGGGTCATGTCATCTCAAAACATGGACGCCGATAAGGTCCCGGACGGTTGGATGCAAAACATCCGCACCTGTTCGCTGGCGCGCTGGCTCACCGGACAGTGTGGTCGGTGGGGGCTTCAGGGGCGCTCGCTGACGGTTATGGTGCCGTACATTTGGTTGCTGGTGCTGTTCTTGGCGCCGTTCCTGATTGTCTTTAAAATCAGCTTTTCCGAAATTCGCATTGCGATCCCGCCGTACGCGCCGCTGTATGAGATGGTCGAAAGCACCTATCTGCAGATCACGCTGAATATGGCGAATTATCAGCGCCTGTTCACCGATGCTTTGTATGTGAACTCATATCTCAGCAGCTTGAAGATCGCGCTTGTTTCGACGGTGCTGACGTTGTTGGTCGGCTACCCCATCGCGTATGGAATGGCGCGCGCGCCCAAGACCTGGCGCTTGCCGCTGTTGATGCTGGTGATCTTACCGTTTTGGACTTCGTTCCTGATCCGCGTTTATGCGTGGATCGGCATCTTGAAGCCCGAAGGCTTCCTCAACATGTTTTTGATGTGGGTCGGGGTGATCGACGATCCGTTGATCATGTTGCACACCGACATCGCGGTGTACATCGGCATCGTCTATTCGTATTTGCCGTTCATGATCTTGCCGCTCTATTCCAGTTTGGAAAAGATGGACCATTCGCTGTTGGAAGCGGCGTCCGATCTCGGCTGTCCGCCGCACCAAGCGTTTTGGAAAGTGACCTTCCCGCTGTCGCTGCCCGGCGTCATCGCGGGTTGTTTCTTGGTGTTCATCCCCGCCGTGGGTGAGTTCGTGATCCCCGATTTGTTGGGCGGGTCGAGCACCTTGATGATCGGTAAAACCTTGTGGGCCGAATTCTTCAACAACCGCGATTGGCCGTTGGCGTCTGCCGCGGCGGTGATCTTGCTGCTGATGTTGGTGGTGCCGATTGTGTGGTTCCAAAAAATCCAATCGCGCCGTAACGCGTTGGGCGAGTAGGGGAGTGATGTCATGATCAAGCAATGGAGCTGGTTCAATAAACTCTCCCTCATCCTCGGCTTTGCGTTCTTGTACGTGCCGATTTTTCTGTTGATTATCTACAGCTTCAACGAATCGCGCTTGGTGACCGTGTGGGCCGGATTCTCGACCAAATGGTACGGTGCGTTGTTGCAAAACGACGGCATTATGAACGCTGCCATGGTGACGTTGAAGGTGGCGTTTATATCTTCGACCCTGGCGACGATCTTCGGCACCATGGCGGGCTTTTCGATGGTGCGCTTTGGCCGCTTTCGTGGACGCACGCTGTTCAACGGCATGATCTATGCCCCGTTGGTGATGCCCGAAGTCATCACCGGCTTGTCGTTGCTGTTGATGTTCGTCGCTATTTCGTTCGATCGCGGCATGTGGACCATCACCTTGGCGCACACCACCTTTTCCATGTGTTACGTGGCGGTGGTGATCCAGGCGCGGCTCAGCTCGTTCGATCGTTCCATCGAAGAAGCGGCCATGGATCTGGGCTGCACACCGTTGAAGACCTTTTTTGTGATCACGCTTCCGGTGATCTTGCCGGGCGTGCTGTCCGGTTGGCTGTTGTCGTTCACCTTGTCGTTGGACGACTTGGTGATCGCCAGCTTCACCACCGGGCCGGGCGCGACCACCTTGCCGATGAAGATTTATTCGATGGTGCGTCTGGGTGTGACCCCGGAAATCAACGCGATTTCGACCATCTTGATCGGCGTCGTCGCGGTGGGCGTGCTGATCACATCGATTGCGCACAAACAACGCGAAGACCAGCGTAAGAAAAATGAGATGTTGGCCGCAGCCTCGTCTTAACATGAAGACCGTTCGATAAACCGGAGACCACGGCTATGAATGCACTCACGCCTGAGGCCGCACGTATAGAAGCCCAAGCCTTTCTCGATGCGCATCCCGACATTCAGTACTTGGATGCGTTTGTGTTCGATATGAACTGCATCGTGCGCGGCAAACGCTATCCCCGTGCGGACATCGCGCATCTGTATGAAAAGGGTTTGCTGTTGCCGTATTCTGCGATGGTCGTTGATGTCACCGGCAATTCTTCGGATGCGGGCGGCATTGGTTTCAGCGACGGCGATCCCGACGGCACCTTGCGTCCGGTGCCGGGAACGCTGGCCCCGGTGCCGTGGGCGGATGTGCCGACCGCGCAAGCGGTGATGTCGTATGACGACAGCAATGGCGATGCGGCCTTGTTGGAACCGCGCAACGTGCTCGCCCAGGTCGAAGCCAAATTGAACGCAGACGGTCTGTTTCCGGCATCGGCGTTGGAACTGGAATTTTATCTGCTGGACGCCGAGCGCACACCGGAACGCTTCCCCCAAGCGCCGATTTCACCCGGCACGGGTGAGCGCGATAAAACCACCCAAGTCTACGGCATGGCGGAGCTGGACTATTACGGCGAAATCCTGCGCGAAATCGAAGACGCCTGTCACGCCCAGAACATCCCCGCCTACACCGCCAGCGCCGAATACGCGCCGGGGCAGTTCGAGATCAACCTCAAGCACTGCAACTCAGCCGTCGAAGCCGCCGACCATGCGGCGTTGTTGCGTCGCGCCGTGACGTGCATCGCGCACAAGCACGGTTTTCGCGCCAGCTTCATGGCCAAGCCATTTTTGGAACTGGCGGGCAATGGCTTGCACGTGCACGTCAGCGTTTTGGACGGCCGTGGCGCGAACATTTTCGCCGACGGTGATGACGGTGTACTGGGCAACGACGTGTTGCGTCACGCGGTGGGCGGCATGCAGACGGCGTTGGCGCAGTCCATGGCGATCTATGCACCGAACGTCAATTCCTATCGTCGCTTCCAGCCCAATATCTATGTGCCGGTGGGCCCCAGTTGGGGGGCGAACAATCGCTCCTTGGCGTTCCGCGTACCGACCGGCGACAGCGACAGCCGACGCATCGAACACCGCATCGCCGGTGCGGACGCCAATCCGTATTTGACGCTGGCGGCGATTTTGGCGGGGCTACATCACGGCATCAAAAACAAGATCGATCCGGGCGCGCCGGGTGAAGGCAACACCGGCGCCGAGCGCGACCCGTCGATGCCGCGCACCTTGGACCAAGCGTTGGAAATGTTTGGCAAAAGCGACATCTTGGCGAGCTACCTTGGTGAGCGCTATATGGACATTTACAGGCTCACCAAAGAAGCCGAACTGGACTCGTTTCGCGACTATATTTCGGGGCGCGAATACGACTGGTATCTTTAGGTCTTGCGCGCAGCCCATAAAAAAGGACGCCCGGTTGTGGGCGTCCTTTTTGTTTGCGTGTGCAAATGCTTTAGCTGAGATCGATCCAGGTGGCTTTGATCTCGGTGTATTTGTCCAGCGCGTGCAGCGATTTGTCGCGGCCGTTGCCCGATTGTTTGTAGCCGCCGAACGGCATGCTCATATCGCCGCCGTCCCAGCAATTCACCCACATGTTGCCCGCGCGAATGCGCCGCGACAGTTTGATCGCCTTATTGACATCGCCGGTCCACAAGCACGCGGCAAGACCGAAGATGCTGTCGTTGGCAATCGCGACGGCCTCTTCTTCGTCCTTGAAGGTGATGGTTGACAGCACCGGGCCGAAGATTTCTTCTTGGGCGATGCGCATGGAGTTTTTCACGCCGTCGAAAATTGTCGGTGCGACGTAGTAGCCGCCTTGGTTGAGCAGCACCCGTTCGCCGCCGCACAGTAGCTTAGCGCCTTCGTCTTTACCCGCTTGGATATAGCTGAGCACACGTTCCATATGCTTTTCTTCGACCAGGGCACCCATGGTGGTGTCGAGATCCAACGGATCGCCCGGCTGCATGGTTTCGGCGACTTTGAGCACTTCTTCGACGAACTGATCTTTGATGGTGTCTTGCACGATCAGGCGCGATGCTGCGGTGCAGACTTCGCCTTGGTTATAAAAAATGCCGATGGCGGCATGTTCGGCGGCTTTTTTGAGATCATGGCAATCGTCGAATACAACATTGGGGGTCTTGCCGCCGCATTCCAGCCACACGCGTTTCATGTTGGATTGGCCGGAGTACTGCAAGAACAGCTTGCCGACTTCGCCCGATCCGGTGAAGACAAGACTATCGACGTCCATGTGCAAGCCCAGCGCTTGACCAGCGGTGGGGCCAAAGCCGGGTACCACGTTGAGCACACCTTCGGGCAGGCCCGCTTCCAACGCCAGCTCAGCAATGCGCAGCGCGGTAAGCGGCGATTGTTCGGCGGGTTTCAACACCACCGAGTTGCCAGCTGCCAGCGCGGGGCCGAGTTTCCAGCACGCCATCAGCAACGGAAAATTCCACGGTACCACGGCGGCGACCACGCCGATGGCTTCGCGCGTGATGGTGCCGAACGCATTAGGACCGGAAGGCGCGACTTCGTCATAGACCTTGTCGCACGCTTCGCCGTACCAGCGCATGCAGTTGGCGGAGCTGGGCACATCGACGGCCAAGCTGTCGCCGATCGGCTTGCCGACGTCGAGCGTTTCCAACAGCGCCAGTTCTTCGGCGTGTTTTTCCATCAACTCAGAAAGGCGGATCAGGACCTTCTTGCGGTCCTTGGGCGCCATGTTCGACCAGTGGCCTTTGTCGAAAGCGCGGCGCGCGGCACCAACGGCGCGGTTGACGTCTTCCGCGTCACCTTCCGCGATCTGGGCGATGACTTCACCGGTGCCGGGGTTGATGCAATCGAAGGATTTACCCGATGCGGCATCGACGGGTTTACCGTCGATGAGCAGTTGGGCGGGAAACGAAAGAGCCTCTGCGCGGGCCTTGAGGGAAGCGGTCGTGCGCGTATGTGTCATGTGTGATCACCGATCGTTTGAAAATAAAATAACGTTCAAACAGGGATCAGCCGAAGGTCTTAAAAGCTTGGCGGGGTGGCGGCGCTGATGATCACAGCTTCGCTTTTGCCGACGTTTTTGAACCGGTGGGGGATCTTATTGTTGATGTAATAAGAATCGCCCTCGTTCAAAGTTCTGCTTTTTTGACCCACCGTCAGTTCGATTTTGCCTTGGATGACCATGCCGGCTTCTTCGCTGTCGTGGGTGAGCATCTCATCCCCCGAATGCGCGCCCGGCTCGTAGCGTTCGTGCAAGAAACGCAGTTTGCGGTCCTTGCGGTTTGCGCCGACGAGTTTCAGGTGTGCGCCGTTTTCGAAAAACTCCAACAAGTCTTCTTTGGCGAAGAAAATTTTGTCGTCGGCTTCTTCCAAATCCATGGTCAAAAATTCGATCAAGGTGAGGGAGAAGCTGTCCAAGACCTTCTTCAAGGAATCAACTGACGGGCTGACTCTGCCCTGTTCGATCAAGGAAATGGTGCTGTTGGTGACGCCAGCACGCTTCGCGACTTCGCGTTGGGAAAGCCCGTACATGTTGCGAAGAGCCTTGAGGCGCACGCCGATATCACTGTCCATAGGGAACCTTTTCCTTCAATCGTCAATTATATTAGACAGGCGGTCTCAAAAAAGCACTAAAAATCGCTTCAAAATTAAAATTCGTCAAAAATATTCAATTTATTATCGCGATCGCCCTTAAAAACTCGGTGGTGTGCACGCGCTGACCACTTCACATTCGTCGTCGCTGACATTGCGAAAGCGGTGCGGCACGCGGGAATCAAAATAATACGCGTCTCCCGGCCCCAGCACACGCTTTTGTTTGCCAACGGTGAGTTCTAGACGGCCTTTGATGACGATGCCGCCTTCTTGGGAATTGTGGCGCAGCATGGCTTTGCCGGTATCCGCGCCGGGGCGGTAGCGCTCAGACAGAATTTGCAACGTTTGGCCTGCACCGCCGGTGCCGACTTGGCGATACGATATGCGCCCGTCGGCGATTTCCTTCAATTCATCCGCTTGAAAGAACACTTGGCGCTGGGGTTCGTCATCCAGTGCGAAGAAATCGGACATGGAAATGGGGATGCCGTCGAGGATGCGCTTGAGCCGTCCCACCGATGGATTGGTGCGGTTGTTTTCGATCAGCGAGATCATCGCGTTGGTCACGCCGGACTGTTTGGACAGGTCGCGTTGTGACAATCCCGCCGCGCGGCGCACTTGGCGCAAACGCGTGCCGATGTCGATTTCTTGAGCCATGGAAAAACACCCTGTTAAATATATCTATAAATAATAGATCAAAAATTAGCATAATCAATGCACTAAAAGTTTCAATGAAACTGTTATTTAAAAATCATGGGTCCTGATACGTTATGGGAAATCTCACCAACATGCCTGCCAAGGAGACCTCCCATGGCCGATGGAAGCCACACCCCGAACGATCTCGAAGCCTACTGGATGCCGTTTACGGCCAACCGTCAGTTCAAATCCGCACCGCGTATGTTGGTGGCGGCCAAGGATATGCACTACACCAGTAGCGATGGTCGTCAGATTTTGGATGGCACGGCGGGTTTGTGGTGCTGCAACGCCGGTCACGGCCGCCCTGAAATTGTCGAGGCGATCCAAAAGCAGGCCGCCGAAATGGATTACGCGCCGCCGTTCCAAATCGGCCACCCGGCTGCATTTGAATTGGCGAGCCGCCTCACCGACATCATGCCGGGCGACTTGAACCATGTGTTCTTCACCAATTCCGGTTCTGAATCCGTCGATACCGCGCTGAAGATCGCGCTGGCGTACCACAAGTCGCGCGGCGAAGGTTCACGGGTCAAATTCATCGGTCGCGACAAGGGCTATCACGGCGTCGGTTTCGGCGGCATCAGCGTCGGCGGCTTGGGCAACAACCGCAAGCAGTTCGGCAATCAACTGCCTGCCGTCGATCACATGCCGTTCTTTTACAACCGCGACACCATGGGCTTTTCCAAAGGTCAGCCGGAAACCGGTGCGGACATTGCGAACGAACTGGAAGCCATGGTCGCGCTGCACGATGCATCGACCATCGCCGCGGTGATCGTCGAGCCGATGGTCGGGTCAGCCGGTGTGTTCGTGCCGCCCCAGGGCTACTTGGATCGTCTGCGCGAAATTTGCGATAAGCACGGCATTTTGCTGATTTTTGATGAAGTCATCACCGGCTTTGGCCGCCTTGGCACCGCGTTTGCGGTTGATAAGTTCAACGTCATCCCCGATCTGGTCACCACCGCCAAGGGGCTCAACAGCGGCACCGTGCCGATGGGCGCGGTGTTCGTGCGCGATGGCATTTACGACACGGTGGTGAACGGCGCACCCGAAGGCGCGATTGAGCTGTTTCACGGCTATACTTATTCCGCGCACCCGCTGGCGTGCGCGGCGGCCTTGGCGGCGCAAAACGTCTATCGCGACGAAAACCTGTTTGGCCGCGCGGCGGAGCTGGAACCCTATTGGCAAGACGCGGCGCACAGCCTGAACGGTTCGCCCCACGTCATCGATGTGCGCAACATCGGTTTGGTCGCGGGCGTCGAGCTGCAATCGCGCCCCGGCAAAGTCGGCGCGCGGGCGTTTGACGTGTTCTTGAAGGCGTTTGAAAAAGGCCTGTTGATCCGCACCACCGGCGACACCATCGCGCTGTCGCCGCCGCTGATCATATCCAAGGCGCAGATCGACGAAATATTTGGTATTCTTGCGGATATCCTCAAGACGACCGACTGACATAAACGCTGAAAGCCACTTCCACATCGTGAAAGCGTGGCTATGCCAATGGCGCTTAGATGCGCTATTTCAGCCGTAACATGATCGCAGCCCCTCGACCTCGTTTGTGGCGTCAGGGTGCTGTCGGTCTCGACTTTTGAAAACGGGGTATTCCCATGACCGAACAACTAACCCACTTTATCGACGGCGCACGCGTACCTGGCACGTCGGGCAATTTCCAAGACGTGTTCAACCCGGCGACGGGTGAATCCCACACCCAGGTGCCGCTGGCCTCGGCCGACGAAGTGAAGGCCGCGATTGCGTCGGCCCACGCCGCGTTCCCGGCATGGTCCGCAACCGCACCGGCCAAGCGCGCCGCGGTGATGTTCAAATTCCGTGAACTGCTGTACGCCCACGCCGACGAAATCGCCCAGCTGGTGTCGCAAGAACACGGCAAGACCTTGGACGACGCCAAAGGCGAATTGGGCCGTGGCATTGAAGTGGTCGAATTTGCCTGTGGCATCACCCAAGCGCTGAAGGGCGAGTTCTCCGAAGCGGTCGCCACCAACATCGACACCCATTCCATCCGCCAGCCGTTGGGCGTGGTTGCCGGCATCACGCCGTTCAACTTCCCGACCATGGTGCCGATGTGGATGTTCCCGGTCGCACTGGCCGCTGGCAACACATTCGTGTTGAAGCCGTCCGAACGCGATCCCTCCTCGACCATTCGTTTGGTTGAGCTGCTGCACGAAGCCGGTCTGCCCAAGGGCGTGATGAACTTGGTCAACGGCGGTAAGGAAGCAGTCGACGAAATTCTCTCCAACCCTGATGTCAAAGCGGTCAGCTTCGTTGGTTCCACGGCGGTCGGCGAATACATCTATTCCGAAGGCTGCAAGCACGGCAAACGCGTGCAAGCGCTGTGCGGGGCGAAAAATCACATGGTGGTTCTGCCCGACGCCGACATCGACAAAGCCGTCGATGCGCTGATGGGTGCGGCTTACGGATCGGCAGGCGAACGCTGCATGGCGATTTCGGTCGCGGTTGCGGTCGGCGATGAAACGGCGGACGAGTTGGTGAAAAAACTGACGCCGAAAATTCAGGCGTTGAAGGTTGGTCCTTACACCGATCCGGAAACGGAAATGGGCCCGGTGGTGACCAAAGAATCCAAAGACAAGATCGAAGGTTACATCCAAAAGGGTGTCGACCAAGGCGCCGACTTGGTGGTCGACGGTCGTGGCATAAACCTGCAGGGCTATGAAAACGGCTATTTCACCGGCGGCACATTGTTCGACAATGTGACCACCGACATGGACATCTACAAAGACGAAATCTTTGGCCCCGTTTTGGCGGTGGTGCGTGCGGACGAATACGAAACCGCATTGCAGATGGTCAACGATCACGAATACGGCAACGGCACCGCGATCTTCACCCGTGACGGCGACGCCGCGCGTGACTTCACCACCCGCGTGCAGGCCGGCATGGTCGGCGTCAACGTGCCGATCCCGGTTCCGGTGGCGTACCACAGCTTTGGCGGTTGGAAGCGCTCCTTGTTCGGCGATCACGACATCCACGGCATGGAAGGCGTGCGCTTTTACACCAAGGTCAAAGCCGTCACCACGCGCTGGCCGTCGGGTATGAAAGAAGGCGCGCTGTTCCATTTCAAAGCCGGTAAAGATCACTAAACTGGCATTTATTGCGACCTCCCTCACGAAAAAGCCTCCCATTTTGGGGGGCTTTTTTTGTGTGCGAACCCATGCGTGTGTGTGAGATATGAGGTCGAACCGGTCCGGCTGTATATCAGCTTTGTGTGATAAATAATTCATTTGTATCATGTGAATTATTTTCGAATCATCTGTTGCGGGTTAAGTGTCATGGCGTTAGCATCAATGCCCGAACACAACACGATAAATATGCAAACGCTGGGGCGTAGGTTTGGATTTTCGGGTGCTTTGTCAACAGATTGAAAATGCATATGCGGGGTTGAGCCCTCAGCTCAAACGCGCCGCACGCCACGCGCTGGATCATCCCGATGACATCGCGCTGCTGTCCATGCGCCAATTTGCCGCCAAGGCCGAAGTGCACCCTTCGACGATGGTGCGCCTGGCCAAGGAATTGGGCATGGATGGCTACACCGCGTTTCAAGTGCCGTTTCAGACCCGCCTGCGCACGCGCCCGGAAGAACACTATTCGCAAAACGCGCGCTCCCTCCAGGCCCGCGCCACGAGCTCAAAAGATGCGCTGTTGAACGAAATGCTGGCGATGGAACACGCCAACTTGGACAGCATCGCCAACGATGTCGGCTTTGATGTTCTCAGCACGTGCGCAGAGTACATTAAAAATGCCCGTCAAGTTTACGTCGGCGGGGTGCGGAGCTGTTATCCGGCGGCGTTCTATTTTCAATATGCGTGTCGGATGTTCGAAAGCAACGTGACGCTTTTGGACGGTCGCGGCGGCACGTTCGCCGATGATTTGCGCGCGGTCGGCGAAGACGATGTGCTGATTGCGATCAGTTATGCACCTTACAGCCGCGTCGTCGTGCGGGCGGTGGAATATGCATCCAGCCGGGGTGCAACGGTCATCGCCTTGACCGATAGCACGGTGTCGCCGTTGCTGAAGGTGGACGGCGTGACGCCGTTGGTGGTGCGCACATCTTCGCCTTCATTTTTCAATTCCGTGGTGCCCGCCATGTCGGTGATGCAAGCGTTGGCGCTGTTGCTGTTGGCCGATGGCGGCGAAGATGCGTTGACGGAACTGTCAAACAGCGAAACCCAACTGAGTGCGTTTGGAGCTTACTGGTATGAAGACTAAGTCCCGCACAGCTGAGAGTTCTCGATCATGAACCATGTGTTTCATCGCACGCCTCGTGAAACGCTGCCGCGCGCTGTCGGCGGTGATGGGATTTATATCATTGATGATGGCGGCAATCGCTACATCGATGCGTCCGGCGGCGCTGCGGTGTCGTGCCTGGGCCACAGCAACGACGATGTGCGCCAAGCGATTCACGCCCAAGTCGATAAGTTGGCGTTCGTGCACAGCGGCTTTTTCACCACCGATGTGATGGAAGACTTGGCCGACCGGCTGTGTGCCTTAGCACCTGAAGGCTTGGACCGAGTTTATTTTCTGTCCGGTGGCTCGGAAGCGATGGAAGCGGCGCTGAAGCTGTCGCGCCAGTATTTCTTGGAAACCGGTGAGCCGAAACGCACGCGCATCATTTCGCGCCACCAAAGCTATCACGGCAACACCTTGGGCGCGCTGGCGACCGGTGGCAACAAGCTGCGCCGCGATCCGTTCGAACCGCTGCTCACCGATGCGATCAGTCACATCCCGGCGTGTTACCCCTACCGCCACCAACATGACGGCGAAAGCCTAGAGGCGTATGGCCTACGTGCGGCCCAAGCGTTGGAAGATGAGATTTTGCGCTTAGGTCCCGACACCGTTGCGGCCTTTGTCGCCGAGCCGGTGGTCGGCGCGACGGCGGGTGCGCTGGTTGCGGCTCCTGGATACTTCAAACGGGTGCGCGAGATTTGTGACCAATACGGCGTGTTGCTGGTCTTGGATGAAGTCATGTGCGGCATGGGCCGCACCGGAACGTTGTTCGCGTGTGAGCAAGAAGGTATCTCGCCTGATCTTTTGACCACCGCGAAAGGCCTCGGCGCGGGCTATCAAGCCATTGGCGCGCTGCTGGTGTCGGGCAAGGTTTTCGACACACTGGTCGGCGGTAGCGGTTTTTTCCAGCATGGCCATACCTACATGGGCCATGCCACGGCGTGCGCGGCGGCGATGGCGGTGTTGGATGTGATCGAGCGCGATGAGCTGTTGGCGAACGTGCGCAAACAAGGCGAAAACCTCAACCGCTATCTGCACGAATATTTCGACAACAGCCCGTATGTCGGCGATATCCGCGGACGCGGCTTGTTTCAAGCCATCGAATTGGTTGCCGATCGCAAAACGAAAACGCCTTTCGATCCGGTGCTGAAAATTCAAGCGCGTATCAAACGCGAAGCCATGGCGCGCCAGTTGATGTGTTACCCGATGGGCGGCACGGCGGACGGTCACAAGGGCGATCACGTTCTGCTCGCCCCGCCTTATATCGTCACCGAAGACGAAGTCCATGAAATCGTCAAACGCCTTAAAGACGCGGTCGATGCTGCGGTATCTGAAGCGATCGGGCAGGGGAGCGTGTGATGGACTGGAGGCCGCTGATCATCGCCGTGGCCCCTAACGGGGCGCGTAAAACACACCAAGATCATCCCGCCTTGCCGATGACGGCGGATGAAATGGCGCGCGATGCGAAGGCGTGTTTGGCTGCGGGCGCGTCGATGTTGCATTTACATGTGCGCGACCAAAACGGTGCGCATGCGTTGGATGTTGATCTGTACAACAAAGCCACCCAAGCGGTGCGCGATGCGGTTGGTGACGGGTTGGTTATTCAGATTACCACCGAAGCGGTAGGGCGCTACACCCCCGATGAGCAAATGGCGCTGGTGCGCGAACTGCGTCCCGAAGCGGCGTCGGTGGCGTTGAAAGAACTCACCGCCGACGGCGAAGACAAAGCCGCCGACTTTTATCGCTGGTCTTATGATGAAGGCATCGTTTTGCAACACATTCTCTACACCCCGGCGGAAGTGGCGCGCTTGGCCTATTTGGTGCGCACCGGCGCGGTGCCCGGTGAGAACTTGAGCGTGCTGTATGTGCTGGGACGTTATGGGGATGGCTTATCACAACCCAGCGATTTGCTACCGTTTCTCGAAGCTGCCGATCAACACGACTTGAACCCGGCGCTGTGGAGCGTCTGCGCGTTTGGGCCCAGCGAGGGCGCGGTGGCTATGACGGCGCTGAGCTTGGGCGGGCATGTGCGGGTTGGCTTTGAAAACAACATGTATTTGAACGACAACACATTGTCACCGGACAATGCGGCTCTGGTCAAACAGGTGGCCGACGGCGCACACTTGCTCGCCCGGCCCGTGGCGCGCGCCGGGCAAGCGCGCGAGATGATGAATAAAGGCGGACGCGGTGTCCGCAACGGTTGGGAAGGGGCGGCATGAGCCGACGGTACCCAGCTTGAAAACACCGCATGCACTCTTTTTGTAACACGATCAATCGATACACATGACAACTCAGGGAGATGAAAATGAGTAAGTTATTTAAAGGCACCATGATGGCGGCAGCTGTCGTTACGGCGGCGTCGTTCGCATCCGTTCCGGCCTCGGCAGCGCAAAAGTTTGTGTCCATCGGTACCGGCGGCGTGACCGGCGTGTACTACCCCACCGGTGGTGCGATTTGCCGCTTGGTGAACAAGACCCGTAAAGAGCACGGCATTCGTTGCTCCGCGGAAAGCACCGGCGGTTCGGTTTACAACATCAACACCATCCGTGCGGGTGAGTTGGAATTCGGTGTTGCCCAATCCGATTGGCAGTACCACGCGTACAACGGCACTTCGAAGTTCAAAGACGCTGGTAAGTTCAGCAAGCTGCGCGCCATGTTCTCGGTCCATGCCGAACCGTTCACCCTGATCGTGCGTGCCGATTCCGGCATCACCGGTTTTGAAGGCTTGAAAGGTAAGCGCGTCAACATCGGCAACCCCGGTTCCGGTCAGCGCGCCACCATGGAAGTCGTCATGGACGCTTTCGGCATTAAGTCCAGCGATTTTGCGCTCGCTTCCGAACTGAAAGGTTCTGAAATGGCCGCAGCCCTGTGCGACAACAAAATCGATGCGATGATCTACACCATCGGTCACCCGGCCGCTGCACTTAAAGAAGCCACCACCGCATGCGAAGCTAAAATCATCGACGTCAAAGGCGCACCGATTGACAAGCTGGTCAAAGACAACCCGTACTACCGCACCGCGACCATCCCGGGCGGCATGTATGCCGGTACCGATAACGACGTCACCACGTTTGGTGTCGGCGCAACGTTCGTGACCTCTTCCGATGTTCCGGATGAAGTCGCTTATATTGTCGCCAAGGAAACGATGAGCAACATCGATCAGTTCCGCAAACTGCACCCGGCGTTCGCCACCTTGGATCCGAAAACCATGGTCAGCGACGGTCTGTCCGCACCGCTGCACCCCGGTGCGGCGAAAGCCTACAAAGAACTGGGTTTGATGAACTAAGACCCATACGACGAAGCACCGCCGGATGCCGCAAGGCTCCGGCGGTGATTTCGCTTAAATATTTATTTAAGTCATATCGCAGGGGAGCGGAGACATGACACAACAGAGCCCAGCCACGGCGGACACGAACTCACCATCCGTCGATGATATGGTGGCCGAAAGCGATACCGGTGCACGTAACCCGCTCGGTATGGCCGGTAAGATGCTGGTCTTGGTGCCTTTGGCTTGGTCGGTGTTCCAAATTTACATCTCTTCGACCGTGCCGTTTTGGCTGACCAAGGTTTTGGGCGTCAATGTAACGTTCAATTCCGATGAGGCCCGCGCCATCCACTTGGCGTTTGCCTTGTTCTTGGCGGCCACCGCGTTTCCCCTGTTTAAAAGTTCTCCGCGCCGTCACATTCCTTGGTACGACTGGCTATTGGCCTTCGCCGGTGTGGCGGTGTGTTTGTACATGCCGACGTTTAAGGAAGAAATTTCCCTGCGTCCCGGCTTGTGGACCACCACCGACCTGGCCATTTCGGCGACCGGCATGGCAGTGTTGTTGATTTCCACCTATCGTGCGCTCGGTCTACCGTTGGTGATCGTCGCGTCGGTGTTCATGATGTACGTGTTCTTCGGCCATTTGCCGTGGATGCCGGAAGTCATTCAGTGGAAGGGGGCTTCGTTCTCTAAAGCCTTGGGCCATTATTGGATGCAGACCGAAGGCGTGTTCGGCGTCGCCCTTGGGGTGTCGGCATCGATGATCTTCTTGTTCGTGCTGTTCGGTTCGATCTTGGAAAAAGCCGGTGCGGGCGCATATTTCATCAAAACGTCCGTGGCGATGTTGGGCCATTTTCGCGGTGGTCCGGCCAAAGCGGCGGTTTTGTCGTCGGCGATGACCGGCTTGATTTCAGGGTCTTCCATCGCCAACACGGTGACCACCGGTACCTTCACCATTCCATTGATGAAACGCACCGGGTTTCCGGCGGAAAAGGCCGGCGCGGTTGAAGTCGCATCCAGCACCAACGGCCAGTTGACCCCACCGGTGATGGGCGCGGCGGCGTTTTTGATGATCGAATACGTCGGCGTCAGTTACTTGGATGTGGTCCGTCATGCTTTCTTGCCAGCGCTGATTTCTTACATCGCGCTGCTATACATCGTACATCTGGAAGCCTTGAAATTGGGCTTGGAAGGTTTGCCGCGCGGCGGCATACAGCGCACCATCATGGCGCGTCTCGCCAATGTTTTGCTGGGCTTCTTGGTCGTGTCTGGATTGGCCGGGGGATTGTATTACGGTTTGGGCTGGACCAAGGGCGCGTTCGGTGACGCCACGATTTACGCCGCCATGGCGATGTTCTTGGTCGCTTACGTCGTGCTGGCGAAAGTCGCGGCAGCATTGCCGGATTTGGACCCTGATGATTTGAACAAGCCGATGCTGGTCACGCCCGAACTTGGTCCCACGGTTAAAACCGGATTGTATTACCTACTGCCCATCGTGGTGCTGGTGTGGTGCTTAATGATCGAGCGCTTCTCGCCGGGCCTGTCGGCCTTTTGGGCGACCATGGGCATGATCTTCATCGCGCTCACTCAACACAGCCTTAAGGCCGTGTTGCGCAAACAAAGCGATATGGTCGCGGGCTTCAGCCACGGCTGGTCGCAGTTCATCGACGGCATGGTCGCGGGTGCGCGCAACATGATCGGCATCGCCGTCGCCACGGGTGCGGCGGGCATTATTGTCGGCACCATTTCGCTGACCGGTGCCCACCAAGTGATGGGCGAGTTTGTCGAATTTTTGTCCGGTGGCAACTTGATGTTGATGTTGGTGTTGGTCGCGGTGCTCAGCTTGATTTTAGGTATGGGCCTGCCGACCACGGCCAACTACATCGTGGTTTCCAGCTTGATGGCCCCGGTGATCATCGCGGTGGGGGCGCAGTCCGGTTTGATCGTGCCGCTGATCGCGGTGCACATGTTTGTGTTTTATTTCGGCATCCTCGCCGATGACACGCCACCGGTGGGCTTGGCGGCGTTTGCCGCGTCGGCGATATCCGGCGGCGATCCGATCCGCACCGGTATTCAAGGTTTCATGTACGACATCCGAACTGCGATCTTGCCGTTCCTGTTCATCTTCAACACCGATCTGTTGCTGATCAACGTCGGCCCTGTTCAGGCGGTGTTCGTCTTTATCATTGCCTTGATCGCGATGCTGACGTTCGCGGCGGCGACCCAGCAATATATGTTCGTGCGCAACAGGAAATGGGAATCGCTGGCGTTTTTGCTGATCGCGTTCACCATGTTCCGTCCGGGGTTTTGGTTGGACCAAGTCAGCCCGCCTTACGATTACCGTTCGGGCGTCGACATTGTGTCGGTGGCTGAGCAAGCCCCTGCGGACGGGTTCTTGCGCTTTGTCGTGTCCGGCCCCGACAGCCGCTATGGCGACCCGTTCACCACCACCGTGATGGCCCCGCTGGGTGCCATCGCCGACGGGGAAACCCGATTGATGACGGCGGCGGGACTGATGGTCAACATCGATGGCGATCGCGCCATTTTGGATGAACCGATGCCCAGCACGGCGTTGTCGCAAACGATGTTGGCGTTCGATTTTTATGGTGACGATCCGGTTCAAATCGAACGCGTCGAAGTGCCGACCGAACGCATGGCCAAGGAGTGGTTTTACATCCCCGCCATTGCATTGTTGTTTTTCATAATTGTTTTGCAGCGCCGCCGGTTACGCGTCGCCGAAGCTGCTTAAAGGGGATGAGCCATGTTTAAAGATGTATTGCTGGCGATCGATTTAAACGATCAAGGGTCTTGGACCAAGGCGCTGCCCGTATCTTTGGAATTCGTGCGCGCATCCGGCGGGCGGCTACACGTGATGACGGTGACGCCCGATTTCGGCATGTCGATCGTCGGACAATTTTTTCCCAAGGGCTATGAAAAAGGCGTCGGTGAAAAGGTCCTTGCAGCGCTGAAGGATTTCGTCAAATCCCATGTTCCCGATGATATCAAAACCCAACACATCGTCGGCGAGGGCACGGTGTATGAGGTCATCTTGAACATGGCCGATAAAATCAACGCCGACATGATCGTGGTGGCGTCGGGGCGCGACGATTTAAAAGATTTTCTGCTGGGCCCCAACGCCGCGCGTGTGGTGCGCCATGCGAACTGTTCGGTCACGGTGGTTAGGTAAAAGCACTTAGCGTTATGAACACCCAATTGTGGAAACCGTCAGAGGATCGCGTTGGCGAAACTCTGCTGAGCCGTTTTATACACCGCGCCGAACGCCGCCATGGGCTGGAGCTTCCTACCTACGATGCGCTCTGGGACTGGTCGGTCAGCCGACCTGAAGATTTCTGGCGCATGGTGTGGGACTTTTGCGGGGTGATGGCGGAAGGCGAAGTCGGCCCCACGCTGAAATCCGATGGCGATTTGATCGACGCCGCGTTCTTTCCCAAAGCCAAGCTGAACTTTGCCCGCCATCTTTTAAAGCGTCGCGGCAGTGGTGCAGCGATCATTTTTCACACGGAGCACGGCGAGCGTCGTGAGTTGTCGTGGGACGAACTGCACGATAACGTCTCGCGCACCAGCCGCGCCTTAAAAGATATGGGCGTGGGCCGTGGCGACCGGGTGGCGGGGTTCATGCCCAACATGCCCGAAACCGTGGTCGCGATGCTCGCCACCACCGCGATCGGTGCGGTGTGGTCGTCGTGTTCGCCCGATTTCGGTGTGCAGGGGGTGGTGGACCGTTTTGGTCAGATCGAACCCAAGGTGCTGTTTTGCGCCAACGGCTATCATTACAACGGCAAGTTGTTCGACAGCTTGCAGATCGCGCGAGACCTCACCGACTTGATCCCCAGCCTGACCAACATCGTGGTGGTGGCGTTGACGGCCAAAAAACCCGACCTATCCGGCCTTGGCGATAAAGGGCTCAGTTACGGTGAGATGCTGAAATCCCAAGTGCGCGGGCGCATCGATTATGAGCCGGTCGGTTTTAACGACCCGCTGTGCATCTTGTTTTCATCGGGCACCACCGGCGTGCCGAAATGCATCGTGCACCGGGCGGGCGGGGTGTTGCTGCAACACCTGAAAGAACATCAACTGCAGTGCGATGTACGCCCCGGCGATCGGGTGTTTTATTTCACCACCTGTGGCTGGATGATGTGGAATTGGTTGGTGTCCGCGTTGGCCAGTGAAGCCAGCATCGTGTTGTTCGATGGCTCGCCGTTTTACCCAGACGGCAATCGCCTCGCAGACATCAATGAGCGTGAGCGGGTGACGCATTTTGGAACCTCGGCCAAGTACCTGGACGCCTGCGCCAAGGGCGGCATTCAACCGGCGCGCACGCACGACCTTTCTCATTTGCGCACAATGCTTTCAACCGGTTCGCCATTGTCGCCCGATGGGTTCGATTATGTGTATCGCGATTGGAAATCCGATGTCTGTCTGTCGTCGATAGCGGGGGGCACGGACATCGTCGGTTGCTTCGTCGGCGGTGATCCCATCGGTCCGGTGTATCGGGGTGAATGCCAAAAGCGTCATCTTGGCATGGATGTTCAAGCGTTCGATGATCAAGGCCAGCCAGTGACCGAACAAGCCGGTGAACTGGTGTGCCGGTCACCGCACCCGTCGATGCCGTGGGGGTTTTGGAACGATCCCGATCGCAAGCGTTACCGCGCGGCGTATTTCGAAACCTTTGACAACGTTTGGCATCACGGTGATTTGATCAAGCTGAAGGACACCGGCGGGGTGGTCTTTTATGGCCGTTCCGATGCGACCTTAAATCCCGGCGGGGTGCGCATCGGCACGGCGGAAATTTACCGCCAAGTCGAGCGCATCGCCGAGGTTTTGGAGTGCGTTGTCGTCGGTCAAACGTGGGACGATGATGTGCGTGTGGTGTTGTTCGTCAAACTGCGCGACGGTGTGGCATTAGATGATCATTTGATCAAACGCATAAAAACGGAAATCCGCACCAACACCACGCCGCGTCATGTCCCGGCAAAGGTGTTGGCGGTGGCGGACATACCGCGCACCAAGTCGGGCAAAATCGTCGAGCTTGCGGTGCGCGATGTGATCCACGGACGTGCGGTGCGCAACCAGCATGCCTTGGCCAACCCTGAGGCTTTGGAGCTGTATCGCGACCGTCCCGAGCTCACCGATTAAAAGCCGCTTTCGCGGATCAGGATGCTCCATACCCGATCCCAGGCCCTGACGATCAGGCTTTGGCGCGGACCTTCGATGCGGGTGACGCCGCGCACCACCATGGGCGGCGCGTCGAGATCGGGTTGTGGTTTTAGGCTTACGCGGTAGATCCCTTGTGTCGGTGTCATGGTGCCGCGCGCGTTGGTTTCCACGGCGATGTCGCCGCCGTGCACGGATGCTAGGTAGGGCAAGTCCAGGGCCCGGCTGTTGACATCGTCGATGTCGCTGACACGGGCCTCAACCGGGGGCAAGCTCGGGTTTTCGGGATAGAATATGGCGGGGGCGTCGACGTCGATCGCGGCGACGTCGCGTTCATCGACAAAGCCGTTCAAACGTGCCGCGTCCTCAGAAACCACCTGGACCAGTGCTTGGGAGGCCTTGACCCACAAGCCCGGCCTAAGTCCGCCGTCCAGATCGCTCACCCGTCCATCGATGGTGGAACGCACGGTCAACTGATCGTACTGATCTTCCAGCCCTTGCAGCACGCGCAGCTCGCCGGTCAGCCTGCGTTGCAACACCCGGATGTTTTCCGATTCAATCCCCCCCGCGGCCTCGCGGCGGACCTGTTGGCGAACCATGTCGGTGCGCAGGCGCGACAAGGCGATTTTATGTTCCAGGTCGGGGGCTTGCAACGTCAGCAAAACATCGCCCCGCTTGATCAAGTCGCCGCGCATCACGTTTACGGTGACGACACGCGCGGGGATCGGGGCATAAATCAGGGCGCGCTCCGACGCTTGTAAAACGGTCGGTACGGTGATGGTCGTCTGCCACGGAACCACCACGAGCCCCATGCCACCGATAAGCGTCAACAGCGTGAGGCTAAGGTTGGTGTTGAGCTGCAAGGCTTCACGCCGCTTCCACCATTGCATGGCTTCGCGTGCGATCGGCAGGCCGATGAACCAAATGATCTCGACCACGAACAGAAAAATTCCCAGCAGCTTGAAGAAAAATGCATACACAAGCACCGCAATGCCGAGGAACAGAAAGAACCGGTAGACCCAGGTGGCGAACGCGTATGCGATGAGGGTGCGGCCTAAGTTGGTGGGGAAGGCTTCCGGTGCACCGTCGCCAAAGCCAAACAGACGTTCGCGCAGCCACCATTTGGCATGGGCAAAGGCGCGGTCTTGCAGGTTCTCAACCTCCAAGGCATCTGACAGCGGGTAATAGCCATCGAAGCGCATAAACGGATTGAGGTTGACCGCCAAGGTCATGATCCACGTTACCGTGGCGACGATGAACGCCGCGCTGCGTGCCGGGCCGTCAGGCAGGAAACTCCACAAAAAGGTCGCCAATATCGCCAGAACCAATTCGCTGATCATACCCGCGGCGCCAATGGCCAAGCGTTGGCCCTTGCGCGTCAAGCGCCACGCATCGGATGTATCTGTGTACAGCACCGGCCACATCACCAAAAAGGCCAGCCCCATGGAAGGCACCCGGCATCCATATCGCGTGGCCGTGTAGGCGTGCCCTAGTTCATGCAAGACCTTGGCGAGCAACAACGCCAGCCCGTACCACAACACACCTTCGGTGTTGGTGAAGTGTAAAAACGTGGCGAGGTAGCTGTCCCATTGGCGCAATGCCAGATACCCGCCAATCATCGCGACCAACAGCACCGCGATCAACGCACCCTTTGACATGAACAGCCGCGCCAATGGCATGGTGGCGTCGAGAAAACGTTGCGGACGTACCAAGGGAATGCGAAAGAACAGATAGTGATGCAGTGCCCAGGTGAACCACGACGACTTACCGGCCTGTTTGACCATGGCGAGATCGGCCATGTCGGTTGGGCTTTCGCGCCGGATCAACATGTTGGTGTTGAGGAAACGCACCATCCAATCGCGTTCGCCATCTTGGGGGCGGCGACCGCTCACCTTTGCGACGGCATCGGCAATCTTGCTCCAATCGCCCAAATGCCAATGGCTGAGAAGTTCAAATGCGATCTGGCTGATGCGAAAATAGCGGCTGCGCACCGGGTCGTAGACGGTCCATGTCGGCGCGCCGCCACGGACCTTGGGGCCGGGCAGCAATTCCAAGTCATTGCGCAAGATCGGCAGTTTGGCCATCATCAGATCGGACATCGGAATGCTGACCATGATGCGCCCCTATAGCCCGAACCATTGTCGTAACGCAGACACCGGACGGCGGAATAAATATAGGAACAACGGCACATCGGCGCCTTGTACTTTCGCGGTGCCGCGCAAGCCGATTCTTGGCGGTTTGGCATCGGTGAAACGCGCCACAAGGCGGTAGCTGAGCACTTTCGCCACCGACATTTGCGCTTCGTAACCGGCATATTCCAATACCGCATCCACGGGGGCCAGCGGGTCGCGATCTAGAAATAAGCGCACCGGCGCACCGGGTTCCATCACCACCGCGTCGGCGACGGGCAGTTCGATGCGCAGCTCGGTTTCAAATGGGCCCGCGATCAACATCACCCGCTCGCCGGTGGTGACCGGGCGTCCTTCCAGGTCGGATGCGTCGCGAAATACGGCGACACCGTCACGCCCGGCGCGCACGTCTTTGCGTGCGACTTGAGCGCTGATGAAATCGCGTTCGGCTTCGCGTAACAAAACGCGCGATTTAAGCAACGCCACTTCGGCGCTGCGTTGCAGATCGCCAAAGGCACCTTGGCGGGCGGTTTTCAATGCGGTGCGCGCGACCAGCAATTCTTCGATGGCGACTTCCAACTTTCCCGACAGGGCGGTGTCGTCATAACTGAACAGCAGATCGCCTTTTTGCACCGGGCTGTTGGGCGAGACATGAACGGTCTTGATCGCGCCGTCCATGGGCGCGGCGACCAATTCGGGATGACGCGCCACCACTTCTGCGGGGGCCAGTGCGGTTTGCGCCACGGGGATGAATTGCACCACCAGCGCAAAGGCCAGGGCGGCTTTTAACGGCCAACCAAGCAGTTTGCGGGCGCGTTGGCGGTTGGGACCGCTCAAGGCGTGCCACGCATGGCCCCAAGCATCGCTGAGGTGTTCCATCAAGATGGCGTCGGGTGTGCGCCACGCCTCGTCACGCGCCAGCAGCAATCCGCCCATGAGCGTGCCGTCCGGCGCTTTCAAAGGACACCAAATCAAATGCGCGGGCAACCATTCGGACATTTCATCGCGGTCGCGCGCGTTCAAGGATAAGGCATCAACCTCGTGAATCTGATCGACTGCTTGGCTCGACGCAATGGTTTTGCCGACGTTTTTCAGCCAGCGCACAAACGGGGCGTTCGGATCGGGTGTCGGAACATCGGAAATGGCCTGAACGCGGACGACCGTGGGGCCGTTGCTTTGCGGATTTAAGCGAAACAGGATCGCTTGGCGGTGCGCCACCAAAGCGCGGGCGCGATTGACCATGGTGTAGCCGAGCGCCTCATCGCTGTCGGCGTGTCGCGCTTCCTTCTCCAACTGCAGAAGGGTGAGATAGGCTTGATCTTGCGCGGGAGCATCTCCCATATCACATCTCTTTACCTGCGCTGGGCGGGGCAAGGAATTTAACCATGCCGCTCATCCCCGAAATGAGCTTGTCACTGGGCGCATCCAAGGTCGAAAACACCGGCAAGGATTGGCTGACCGCATCGATCACAGCGCCCATGCGGGTGACCTTGCCGCGCAGCAGTTCGCCGGTTTCATCAATGCGGATTTCGAACGGCGCGCCCGCTTCAAGCCACGACAGCCACTGTGACGGCACGACGATTTTGACCTCAAGTCGACTATCGTCAAGGATGCGCATCAGCGGCGTGCCAACCGAAACGGTTTCGTGTTTGTGCGCCCCCAGTTGCACGATGCGGCCATCGAACGGCGCGCGGATATGGCATCTGTCGACGGGAAAGCGCGAGGTCGTGACTTCACCGAGGGCCTTTTCGACGTCGGCTTCGGCAAGCCCGACTTCCAGTGCGCCGGCGGATGCCAACTCAACGCGACGACGTTGGTTTTCCAACACCAATTTCGCAGCTTTCAGTGACGCCAAAGCCACCTGCAATCGCCCCTCATGCGCGCGGCAATCGAAACGGATCAAGGTGCGACCTTTGGTGAAACGATCGCCATCGCGAAACGGCAGATCGGTGATCCGCCCCGCAATTTCGCTGGATAAGGTCACATCCGCATCGCCTTGAATCAAGGCGCGGGCCTCATACACTGTGTCGGGCACTGTGTCGGGTGTCAGGTCGGGTTCAGCAGCGTGCGCGATGGGCTGGGCGATTAAAATCTGCGCCACAGTCAGAAACGTACCGAGGGCTAACACAGAAATGGTTTTGGACATGCTCACCGTCCGTCCGTTCAGCAACCCGCCAAACAGTTGTTCACACAGATGGTTGTGCTTGATCACACCGGCGGAACCTTGTCATCGCTTGCAGGGTCGGGCGCGTTGAGCAACGACTTGAACCAGCCAAAGACACCGCCTGAGGTTTTGTCTTGTGCTGCGGGCGTTGCGGCAACGGGTGCCGGCGATGTTTCGGGAGATGTGGTGGCCTGTTCATCTGCATCTGCTTTGGGCAGGTCGACTGGGTCGGGCAAATTGAACGTGCCACTGAACCATTTTTCGTTTTCGACCTTCAAAGCCGCGCTGATGGAGGCCAAGTCGTGTCCGTTCACCGTTTCAGGCAGCGGGTCCGCGCCGACGGAGACGAAGATCCGACCGACCGCGTTTCGCACCCGGGCAAGCGCCAAATCACGGCGCAGTTCAGCCAACAGCGATTGCAGCTCAGCGCGGATCGATGCACGTTCGCCACCGCTGCCGGCGCTGACGTTGGCGGTCACTTTCGCCAAGATATCGCGTTCGATCTGGTTGATTTCGTCGGATGTTTCGAACTCAGCCAAAGCTTGCGTGTAACCCGCGACCGAAACGTGAACCTGGCTCATCACCGCCATGCTCAAGGCAAGGCGGCGCGTTGTGACCACGTTGGTGCGCGCTTCGGCCAAATCGATGCGTTGCGGACCGGTGAAGACGTTCACCAAGTTTGCGGTGATGGAACTGCCCCAAGAAAACCACGTCTGTTCCCAGGCATAAGAGTTGCTGTCGGCGTTCCAGGCGGTGTTCAGTTCCAGACCCGGCACCATGTTCAGGTAAGCCAGCTTCACATCATTGTGCGAAATGCGGTCTTGATAGGTTTCTTCGCGCAGTTCAGGGCGGTGCACCAGGGCGAGGCTTTCAAGACGGTCGATGTCGACTTTGAAGTCGGGGGCCTCGACCGGTAATCCGGCTGCAGAAATGTCGTATTTCACGCCCGGCTTGAGGTTCATCAAAGCCGCCAAACGCGTTTTTGCCGCGGTCAATTCACGGTTCAAGACCTTCAACTGGCGCAGTGTATCGAGCAATTCACGGCGATAGCGCAATGCGGACAGAGGCTCTTCCGTGCCGCCACTTTGTGCCTTGCGGGCGTTTTCCAGCGCGATCGTGACGCGTTGGGACAAGGGCGCGATTTTCGCCAACAAACGGTCGGCGGACAGGGCGCTCCAAAACGCGCTGCGCACGTCTTGGATGATGTTGTGGATAACCTTGCGGCGACGCTCTTCGGTGATCAACAGACGGTCGGCCTGTTGATTGGCGCGCACCCAGCTCATTCCCAAATCAAGCACATTCCACGTCAGCGACAGGTCGAAGGTTTTCATGTCGCGATCCGACGATGCTGAACTTTCCAACGATTCGGTGTTGTTGGTCAGGGAATTGCTGTTCGATCCGGCAAAATTGTTGCGACCGGAATAGCCCGCCGTCGCGGTTAAAGAGGGCAACATGCTGAGGTTGGCGGATGTCAGCTGATGGCTGGCCAAAGCATTTTCCATCACCTTGAGACGGTGATCCAAGTTGTACTTGATCGCCCTGGCCATGGCTTCTTCAAGGCTGATGGCTCCGTTTACCGGTTCTTGGTCCGCGAACAAAGACATCACGTCTTGGTTCACCCGCTTGGTATGGTCGGCCAAGGTTAAGGGTTCCGGCGTAACCGAACAGCCCGCCAGCACCAACCCTGCACCCAGTATAAGGGCCGGAACTTTGGTCGTTGAAAGAAGCTGATTGCGCATGATTTTCCTGCGCTGCCCCTGCGATTTCTGATGTGTCATGAAAAACCTTAAACAATCCAACATTTAATAACCAAAGCCCCCCTCACTTATGGCATTGCTGCACTCTTATTTAAAGAGTTAATGCGGCTTTTGCCGCCCCATGGTTGATGTTTGCGTATGGGGGCGCATCAAGCCGCGGGGGCCTCTTGTGCGTGCTCCATAGCGCGCGCCAAGCGGCTCATATCTGCACCGAAGCCACCGGCGGCTTGCGCCAGTTGCTCACTAAACCCAGCGCGTCCGGTTGGTTGCAATGAAGCACCTTCGCGCGGACCGTCTTGTTCACCCTCGTCGACCCCACCATTGCCCTCATCATTGCCATTGCCATTGCCGTTGCCGTTGCCGTTGCCGTTGTCGCCACCGGTGTCATTGGGATCGCCAAATCCAAAGACCGCATTCGATCCGCCCTGGCCCACACCGCCAATGTTGTTCATGATGCTGTCACCGGCCAAGCTGCTAAACCCGCCAAAACTGCTGGGTGTCGTCGTGCCGCCCGCGTTGTCGCCACCTCCGCCGCTGCGCGTGGATGTATCCGTGCGCCCTGCGCCATAAAAGCTATCGACAAGGTTTGAATTGCCGCTCACCGCATTGCCGACGATCGACAGCACATCAACGCCAGCCGGATCGACAACTGTTTCGCCAGTGGTGAAACCAGGTGTAGTGCCGACAACGTTATCGCCAGGGCCAATTGGCCGACCAGGATTTGGCGGGCCAGGGATGCGAGGGGGCGCAGGCGGCGGCGCGGTGCTTTCAGACCCGCTTCCATCCCCGATATCGCCACCCGGCGGCAGCGGCGGTGGGGTGTGTGGGGTGCCACCAGTTGACGGTTGCTGACCACTGTTCAGGCCCGTGCCTGTGTTTGTTGGCTTCGGCACCGGCGTGTTGCTGACCGTCACCCCGTTGCCGGTCGCATCGACCACGTTCACAGCTGTCACCGCGCCACGAGCCCAGTCCTCGGCAGCCGCCAAGTTGTAGGCCGTGCTGTCGGTGGACGTGGTGCCGTCTTTATTGAGTAGGCTGTTGACGCCAGTTTTGTCCGCGGCGCTGAGCGTCAGCGTAAACGCGGTGCCCGAGGTGATCTCCACATCCGAGCTGTTGGTCAACGTGTAGGTTGCGCCAGCCTTGCCGGTGAAGGTGAACATCGACACATCGATATCGTTGCTCGCACCCGCGAATTTGCTAAAGCCCGTACCGGTAATGTCCATCACGCCGGTGGTGGCGTCATACGCCGCCGATGTGATGGTTGGCACCGCAACGCCGCTGACGGTAACGGCGTTGCCGGTATGGTCGGCGGTGGTGGTGGTGTTCGCGTCGGCGCCACGGGCCCAATCCTCGCCAGCGGCCAAATTGTAGGTGGATGCCGAGGTCGATGTCGTGCCGTTCTTGTTCATGATCTGGTTGAGCGCGGCTTTGTCCGTGGCGCTGAGCGTCACGGTGAACGCGGTGCCGGACGTGATTTCAACGTCCGAGTTGTCGGTGAGTGTGTAAGTTGCGCCACCTTCACCGGTGAAGGTGAATTTCGACACGTCGACGTCATTGCCCGCACCGGCAAACTTGGTGAAGCCCGTACCCGTGACCACCAACGACCCGGTGGCGGCATCGTAAGTGGTAGACGTGATGGTCGGAACCGCGACGTTGGAAACCGTGATGCCATTGGTGGTGGCATCAACCACGTTGACCGCCGCATCCGCGCCGCGCGCCCAGTTCTCGGCGGCGTTGAGGTTGTAGGCCACGGTGTTGGTCGACGCCGTGCCGTCTTTGTTCATGATCTGGTTGAGCGCGGCTTTGTCGGTGGCGCTGAGCGTCACGGTGAACGCGGTGCCGGATGTGATCTCGACATCCGAGCTGTCGGTCAGCGTGTAGGTGCTGCCCGCGCCGGTGAAGGTGAACATCGACACATCGATATCGTTGCCAGCGCCGTTGGCTTTGGTGAAGCCGGTGCCGGTGACCACCAAGGTGCCGGTGGCGGCGTCATACGTGCTTGAAGTGATCGTTGGCGTAGCGACGTTACTCACCGTCACACCATTGGCGGTGGCATCGACCACGTTGACGGCGGCGTCCGCACCGGTGGCCCAATCTTCGGCGGCATTGAGGTTATAGGTCGTCGCCGAGGTCGATGCCGTGCCGTTTTTGTTCATGATCTGGTTGAGCGCGGCTTTATCTGCGGCGCTGAGCGTCAGCGTGAACGCCGTGCCCGACGTGATGTCCACGTCAGTGGCGCTGGTCAGGGTGTAGGTCGCGCCGCCTTCACCGGTGAAGGTGAACTTGGACACGTCGATATCGTTGCTCGCACCGGTTTTGGATAAGAAACCAGTGCCCGTCACCACCAACGTGCCGGTGGTGGCGTCATAGGTGCTTGAGGTGATGGCCGGAACCGCGACGTTGCTGACGGTCACGCCGTTGCCCGTCGCATCGACCACGTTGACCGCCGCCGCCGCGCCCACCGCCCAGTCTTCGGCGGCGTTGAGGTTATAGGTCGTCGCTGAGGTCGAAGCCGTGCCATTTTTGTTGATGATCTGATTGAGCCCGGCTTTATCTGCGGCGCTGAGCGTCAGGGTGAACGACGTGCCCGAGGTGATCTCAACATCGGTGGCGCTGGTCAGCGTATAAGTCGCGCCGCCCTCACCGGTGAACGTCAGCTTGGACACATCGATGTCGTTGGCCGCGCCGGACGCTTTCAACAAACCGGTGCCGGTGACCACCAAGGTGCCGGTGGTGGCGTCGTACGTGGACGACGTGATGGTCGGAACCGCGACGTTGGAAACCGTCACAGCGTTGCTGGTCGTATCCGAGGTGTCGCCCGCCGTCACATTGGTGTTCCAGTTGTCGGCGGCGGCAACGTTGTATGTGGTGGTGCCCGTCGAGGTGGTGCCGTCTTTGTTCATGATCTGGTTGAGCGCGGCTTTGTCGGTGGCGCTCAACGTCAATGTGAACGAGGTCGCGTTGGTGCGGTTGACGTCGCTGGTGTCGGTCAGGGTGTAGGTCGCGCCACCTTCGCCGGTCAGCGTCAGCATCGACGCATCGATGTCCAAAGCGCCGCCGTTGGCTTGGATGTTGGTGCCGGTGACCACCAACGCGCCAGTTGAGGCGTTGTAAGTCGCAGAGGTGATTTTTGGGCTGATAGAAACCGTCACCGCATTGGTTGCGTCTGCGATGTTGGTTGCGGCGTCCGCGCCGGTCAGCCAATTGTCAGCGCCTGCGATATTGTAGGTTGAGCCGCCGGATGAGGACGTTCCGATTTGGTCGAGCAATGCATCGACGTTGGTTTTGTCGGCACCGGACAAAGTGAAGCTGAAGCCGGTCGCCGAGGTGATTTCCACATCGCTCGCCGAGGTCACCGTGTAAGTCGCGTTGCCGGTACCACCGGTGAACGTCAGGGTCGAAATGTCGACGTCGTTGGTCGCGCCGACTTTCTTGAACAGGTTGGTGCCGGTCACGGACACCACACCGGTGTCGGAATCATAGGTCGCCGAGGTGATGGTCGGCGTTGCAATGTTGGAAACGGTGATGGCGTTGCCGGTGTTGTCGTCGATGCTCAAAGCGGCGGGGGTGCCGGCCATCCAGTTGTCCGCTGCGGCAAGGTTGTAAGTGGTCGCACCACTGGACGACGTGCCGTTTTTATTCAGCAACCCGTGGATGTTGAGTTTGTCGGCGGCCGACAAGGTCAGCGTGAAGGATGTGGCCGAGGTGACTTCGACGTTCGCCGTGTCGGTCAGGGTGTAGCTGCCGCCTTCGCCGGTCAGCGTCAGCAACGATGCGGTGATGTCGTTGGTCGCGCCCGATGTGTTGACGAAATTGGTGCCGGTGACCACCAGCTGCCCTGTCGCCACGTCATAGGTGGCCGAGGTGACGGTCGGTGCGGCGAAATTGCTCACCGTGATGGCGTTGGAGGCGTCGGCGATGTTCGCGGTGGCGGCAGCGCCAGGCATCCAGTTGTCGGCGGCGGCGAGGTTGTACGTTGTGGCGCTGACGGAGCTTGTACCATTTTGGTTGAGCAATGCTTCGACGTTGACGAGATCGCTGCCCGCCAGCGTTACGGTGAACGATGTCGCCGATGTCACTTCGACATCCGATGCGCTGGTCAGCGTATAGGTCGCCCCGCCTTCGCCCGTAAAGGTGAAAGTGGAGATATCGACATCATTGGTCGCGCCGGACTCGTTGACGAAGTTGGTGCCGGTCACCGTCAAGACGTTGGTGTTGTAATCGTAAGTCGCAGAGGTGATGGCGGGCGCGGTGTAGTTGCTCACCGTTACGCCGTTGCCGGTGGCGTCGACCACGTTGTTGGCGGCGGGGGCACCTGCGGCCCAGTCTTCAGCGGCGTTGATGTTGTAGGTTGTTCCGGCATCCGATGACGTGCCGTTTTTGTTCAACAAGCCGCCGATCGCCACTTTATCGGTGGCGCTGAGCGTGATGGTGAATGACGTCGCCGAGGTCACATCGACGTTGGACGTGTCGGTCAGCGTATAGGTCGCCCCGCCGTCGCCGGTGAAGGTGAACTTGTTGGCGACGATGTCGTTGTTGGCACCGGACGCGCCAACCAAGTTGGTGCCGGTCACCACCAACGTGCCGGTGGCGAAATCGTAGGTCGTCGAGGTGATGGTCGGCACCGCATAGTTGCTCACCGTCACGCCGTTGCCGGTGGTGTCGGCGATGTTGGTGGCGGCGGGGGATTGGAACATCCAATTGTCGGCAGCGGCAAGGTTATAGGTGGTGCTTGCTGTGGCCGAGGTGGTGCCGTTTTTGTTGAGCAGGCTTTCCACGTTGACCAAATCCGCACCCGACAGCGTCACGGTAAACGAGGTGGCGCTGGTGATGTCGATGTCGGTGGCGGTGGTCAAGGTGTAGGTGGTGCCGCCTTCGCCGGTCAGCGTCAAGGTGGACAGATCGACATCATTGGCCGCGCCGCTTTTGGTGACGAAGTTGGTGCCGGTCACGGTCAAGACGTTGGTGTTGTAATCGTACGTCGCCGAGGTGATGGTCGGTGCGGCGAAATTGCTGACGGTGATGGTCGCTGCGGCATCGGCCACGTTGTTGGCGGCGGGCGAACCGGCCATCCAGTCTTCGGTTGAGACCAGGGAGAACGTGGTGGCTGAAGTCGCCGAGGTGGTACCGTTTTTGTTGAGCAGACCTTCGACATTGGTCAGGTCCGCACCGGACAACGTCACGGTGTAAGAGGTCGTGGAGGTAACCTCCACATCCGACGCGCTGGTCAGTTGATACTGTGCGCCACCCTCGCCGGTGAACACCAGTTTGGAAATGTCGACATCGTTGCTCACGCCGCTTTTGGAGACGAAAAAGTTGCCGGAGACCACCAGTGTGCCGGAGGAATAGTCGTAAGTCGCCGATGTGACGGTTGGCACCATGTAATTGTAGACCGTAATGCCGTTGCCGGTGGCATCAACGACGTTGACCGCCGCATCTGCGCCTGCGGCCCAGTCTTCTGCGGCCGCAATGTTGTAGGTCGTGCCGTCGTTCGCTGTGGTGCCACTTTTGGTAAGTACTGATCTCACCCCAACCAAGTCAACACCCCCAATCGAGATGACGGCATGCGTGCTAGAGAGGATTTCGGTGTAATCTGCGCTGGTTAGCGTATAGCTCGCGCCGCCTTCACCGGTGAAGGTAAATTTGGAATAGACGATGTCATTGTTCCCACCGGATTTTTTCAAGAATCCGGTGCCGGTCACCGTCATAATGTTGGCATTGTAGTCATATGTCGCCGAGGTGATGGTCGGTACGGGCACGTTGGACACGGTGATGGCGTTGCCGGTGGCATCCACCACGTTGACGGCGGCATCCGCCCCGCGCGCCCAGTCTTCGGCGGCATTGAGATTGTAGGTGGTCCCCGATGTGGACGCCGTGAGGTCCTTGTTCATGATCTGGTTGAGCGCGGCTTTGTCGGTGGCGCTGAGCGTCACGGTGAACGATGTGCCGGACGCGATCGCCACGTCGGAACTGTCGGTCAACGTGTAGGTCGCGCCGCCTTCGCCGGTGAAGGTGAACATCGACACATCGATGTCGTTGTTCGCGCCGGAAACCACGGTGAAGTTCGTGCCAGTGACCACCAATGAACCGGTGGACGCATTGTAGGTCGCGGACGTGATCGTCGGGGCGGAAACATTGGAAACGGTGATGGCGTTGCCGGTCAAATCGGCGGTGGTGACGGCGGCAGCGGCACCTTTGGCCCAGTCTTCGGCGGCGGCGAGATTATAAGTCGTCGCCGATGTGGACGCCGTGCCGTTTTTGTTCATGAACAAGTTGACGGCGGCTTTGTCCGTGGCGTTCAGCGTCACGGTGAATTCTGTGCCCGAAGTGATTTCCACGTTGGACGAGGTCAACGTATAGGTCGACCCACCTTCGCCCGCGAAGGTGAATTTGGTGATGTCGATGTCATTGGTCGCGCCGGTCAATTTGGTGAAGCCCGTACCGGTGACCACCAGTGCGCCGGTCGATGCGTTGTAGGTCGCCGACGTGATCGTCGGTACGGGAGTGCTGGACACGGTCACGGCGTTGCCGGTCAGATCGGCGACATTGACGGCGGCGTCGGCACCTTTGGCCCAGTCTTCCGCACCGGCGATGTTGTAAGTGGTGGCCGACGTCGATGAGGTGCCGTCGCTGTTCATGATCAGGTTGAGTGCGGCTTTATCCGCAGCGCTCAGCGTCACGGTGAACGAGGTGCCGTCGGTGATTTCCACGTCGGTCGCGCTGGTCAGTGTGTAGGTCGATCCGCCTTCGCCGGTGAAGGTCAGCTTGGACACATCAATGTCGTTGGTCGCCCCGGTGAATTTGGTGAGACCCGTGCCGGTGACCGTCAGCGCGCCGGTGGTCGCATTGTAGGTTGCCGACGTGATGGTCGGTGCGGACACGTTGCTGACCGTGACTCCGTTGACCCCGGTGTCGGAAATGGAGGCGGACGCGGCGATGAAGCCCGCGGCGCCGTCAACATCGTATGTGGTCGCCGAAGTCGATGCGGTGCCGTTCTTGTTCATGATCAGGTTGAGGGCGGCTTTGTCGGTGGCGCTGAGCACCAAGGTGAAGCCCGTCGCTGATGAAATTTCCACGTTCGCCGTGTCGGTCAGCGTATAGGTCTGCCCACCTTCGCCGGTCAGCGTGAATTTGTTGGCGATGACGTCGTTGGTGGCCCCGCCGGTGGCGGCGAAGTTGGTGCCGGTGACCACCAAATTGCCGGTGAACGAATCGTAGGTCGCCGACGTGATGGTCGGGTCTACGGACGGCGCGGCGGCGGCGGTGGTGGTGAAACTGCGCAGTTCGAAGTCATTCACTACAGAGCCATCATTGGAAGTGAAGAAAACCTTAAATGAGGTCAGGTTTTGGCCGCTAAAATTGGAAAAGTTGCCGCCGGTGAAGGTGAATTCATCTTTCACGTTGTCAGTGCCAGCCAATGTACTGGACAACACAGTGCTGCCGCCCGAAACATAGCCTTTGACGTAGACACCAATGAAATTACTTCCAGCTTGGTAGTCGCCGACGACAACTGTTGTTAACTGAAAGGTCCCTACATCCACATTGTCGGCCGCAACGGTGAAGTTGCCTTGCGTACCATTCCCAACGCCATTGCTGATGTATGCGACCGAACCAAAAGTTTTCAGGTTTCTGGCGGTTTGTCCGGCTTCACCACCGGTAACGGTAAAATAATTGTGCGTCAGTGTGGTGGTGTTAGAGCCGGTCCAGCCTGAGCTAAAGTTAAAGGTGGTGTTGTCGGCGGGCAGCGCTAACACGCCGGTGAAGTCGGCCATGGCTTTGTCGCTGAACGGCACATCGGCTTCGATGGAGCCGGTGATGACTTCCAAATCCCAATCGCCTCCGAGATCCGCCGCGCCGGTCATGTCGTCCGACGCCGCGACGTCGGCCCCCGTTTGCGCGGCAAGGTCGTCGATAAAGGCTTGGCCGGTGCCGGTGCCGACTTCACAGCCGTACAGCAGCAAATCGCCGTCCGTCGAAAGCGCCGCGCCCAAGGCGCTCAGCGCGTCGCCGTAATTGGTCAAGGAATCGGATGTCAAAAGGGTCGAGCCCAGCTGCACTTGGCCTTCGCCACCGTGGGACACCACATGGATGGCGTCGAACGTCTGCCCATTCAGCGCACCGCCCGCAGACAGAGCGTCGGCCAAGGCTTGCAGGCCATCTTGATCCGCGCCGATTTCCAAAACGGTTGCGCCAGGGGCGAGGCCTTCGATCAACGTGGCATAGCCCGCGACGGTGGTGTCGACCACCACCAAGGCGTTCACGCTGTTTTGCGCGCTGTCGGCGGGGGCGTCGGCGGTTGGCGTGTCGGCCAAGCTGTCGGCGGCGGTTTGCTCGGCGATTTCCGCACCGGTGGCGGCACCGGCGGCGTCGAACATGAAGCGGGGTTCCAGGGCCAAGGCCATGGGCTGAGCCAAATGAGGCATGGTCATGGGTTGGGAGACGGATGCGGCGTCAACGTTGTTTTGTTTCCGATTGTTCGCTTTATCGCGTTTTCCAAAAATACCCATGTTCTTCATCCTTCTTTGGCGGAGACATTTACGGGGGTCGGGGCGATGACGCGCGCTTGCGTTCCCACGACATCGTGCCAAAAATCCATGCCCTGATATTTGGCGAACAAGTCGGGGGGGAGAATTGTGCGGCGCGGCTCAAACGATACTTTCGGGCGGACTTTGTGCATGCCCGCCAAGCCCAGCGCCGCATCGAATTCAGGGGCGTCGAATTGGACGTTGTCGGCGTCGTGACCGTCCCACCATGTTTCGCCGATGAATTCATAGATCAGTTTCAGCACGTCGAGCGGTCGGCGCGCCAACAGGTCGTAATCCACAACCATCATGTTGGCGGATTGCTCGCCGTAAAAGGCTTCCTTCAACGCGGCCCAGGGGAAACCCACCAAGCGGTCTTGGCGCATCAGGGTTTCCACGCGGCTGTAAACGGTGGCGCGCTCGTCACCGGAAAAAATCGGGGAATTTTGAAACGGGCTTTTGCGGATGATGCGTTCCAGGCTGTCTAGAACCCAAGGTACATCACGCACACAGGCGATAATTTTCGCGTCGGGGAACAGTTCAGCCACCAGCGGCATTCTCGAACACCACGCGCGATTTGTGTCGAACACCACGTCTTTATCGGTCAACGTGCTGAAATAGGCATCGGCGATGGCGCGCAAGATGACGGGTTTTTGTTCTTCGTTGACGAGATGCGATGCTTCCGTCCCAGCCCCCAACAGCTGCAGGTTGGTTTGGAGCAGGGATGCCAAAGGCGTAGAGATATCGGCATGAAACTGGGGGTTTTGGCGCAGCAAGGCAGACAGGAGCGTCGAGCCTGAGCGCGGCAGGCCAGAGATAAAATGCATTGTTTTGGACACAGTTATTGCCCCGCTGGCGCAAAGGGTGTGCGGGCGTGAGAGGCCGTGTGCGCGCAAGCGTTATCGTTCGCGCACACAGTGCGTGCCATTGCAAATGCAGAAATCAACCTGGGCATTCCGTTCTCCCCTATTTATACAACGGATGCGTGATTTTAACCTTTAACTTTTACACCGCCGGTATGAAAGGCGTCAACGTGAAAGGCATAAACAAGTTAGAACTATGCATTTCAATGCATCTAATTGTTGCGCACTCTGTGTTTGTGATATGGCAAGGTGATGGGGTTATGAAAATGCTCAACAACCAAAGGTGGTTGGTGTTGACAGGCATGCCTTTGTACTTACCATATGCTTGTATTCAATTTGACCTTTCGCTTATAGGATATGAAATCATATGCCCAACGATGCCCCTTTTATTCTTCGCGCCGTTTCCATGCCTGAAGAACTGCCCGAAATGCTTTCGGGCACCGTGAACGGTGAAACAATCCGGCGTGATCGTATAGCCCTGGAACATTTTGAAAAGCTTATTGGTTCCACGATTATGGTCGAAGGGGCAAACGCGACCACACCGTTTGAGGTGGTGGAAGTGACTGAAAAACCTAAATCTCAGTTCCCTGGTCAGCAACGTATGCCGTTCAGCGTGTTGCTGCGGGGGGCGGAAAACATCACTTTTGACGGTTGTCACTTCAATTTGCATCATCCGCAATTGGGGCTTATCCCCTATCTCATGTTGAGTCGCACCATGGTCTTCCCGGACCAGCCGACAGGCGCGTACTTTGAGATTATGTTCAATTGATAATTGTCATATGAAATGGCGATGTTTTTCTTCAGGATGATTTCACAAACATAGCCCGGTTGCGTCGTAAATATATCACACGTGCCTTGACAAGATGTTTTTCCTTATACACCTATTAGTATAAGGGTTGCAATAAAAATAACTCAATAACAGTGGGCACTAGATTGGGGGGAAGACGGATGGGCTCCGTTTTCAACACGCGGGTTCACGCGTGCTTTGAGGTTTTTTGAATACTTCTCCCTCTTTCGTATGGAAACGGCTCCGATTCAATCGGGGGAACTTATCTATTTCCGGGAGGATATGAAGAATATGGACATTTTTTTGGGCTTTATCGCCGCTTTGGGGTTTAACTATCCACCGCGCGACTGGACGCAGTGCGCAGGCCAAATTTTGGCCATTTCCGACAACACGGCCCTGTATTCGCTGCTCTCGACCTATTATGGCGGCGATGCCCGTGTAACGTACGGCATTCCGGAATTGCGCGGTCGTGCGCCCATTGGCTATGGCACCAGTCCCGGCCAACCGACGTACCCCATCGGTTTCAAGTATGGCAACACCGTCAACGCCTTGACCGTCGAAGAGTTGCCGACCCACACCCACACCGCCATTGTGAGTGGCGGTGGCGGCACGGCCACAGGTTCGCTTTATGCTTCGCAAGAATCTGGTGACCACCAGCAACCTGAAACCGGAGATTTTTTGGCGACGGGCAAGAGGGCGCGCAACGATTTAGTCAGCAATTATGTGTCTCCTGCCAACAAAGGCACCGTCGTTGAATTGGACGGCTTGGATGTTCAAGGTGCGTCCACACCGCCGACCGTAACCAATCAACTGACCGGCCAAGGCGATCAGTTCTCGATCATGCAGCCGATCTTGGCGGTCAACTATTCGATGGTCTTCCAAGGTCTTTATCCGCCGCGCAATTGATGCACGACAGCATGTTTCCTCTCACGGCGCGACGGCTAACCGCTCGTCGCGCCGCCCGGAACATCACATGACAGGAGATTTTCTTTCATGCCGATACAGCATATCAGCAAGCTGAGCGCGGACGACTTTCAAGGCGTTGTCGGTCAATCGTTTCAAGTTCCCTTTGAAGATGAAATTCGGATGTGGGTCCTGCGCGACGTTGAAACCAACACCGTGATGATGGCTCCCGACGCGCAGACGTGTGGGGAAGGCGAAGAGCCGCCCGCCAAACCGAAATTGGACAAACGCACACAA
>Ga0209475_10000374_pt1 | contig 101221 bp, 90 predicted proteins | sample tdDd471_FD_187128 | JGI IMG/M metagenome (GOLD analysis project Ga0209475, IMG submission 187128) | Marine sediment microbial communities from the Atlantic coast under amendment with organic carbon and nitrate - tdDd47.1 (SPAdes)... | ecosystem: Environmental > Aquatic > Marine > Coastal >... | reverse complement strand
GAATTTTCAGAGCAAAAACAAATCAAAATGCGATTTTGATTTGTTTTTCATTTTCAATAACTTAGCAGTTATTGAAAATGGCGACACATCCTTGTGCCGCGGAACCTCTGAGTTTTTCAGAGGTTCCCTAGATACGACCCGACTCAATCACATCATTCACCCAGTACACGCTGTGACCGGCGATGCCCGGTACCTGACGGATCAGTTCAACCACACCAGCAACTTCATGGTCATCAAGCAGAATATCCACGCGCACCCGTGGAATATAACCCACCACCTTGTCACGGGCTGACAACATGACGTCATCAGTGCTGTGATCCCCATGGCCTTCCGCCCGACTAAAGGTAAAACCGGGTATCCGTTCACGTAACTGATCTGCCACATCCTGTTGCAGTTTTTCATGAATAATCAATACCATATTTTTCATTAACTTAATTCCTGTGATTTTTTACCTGCGGATTCGCTTCTACTTTCCATCCAGGCATACAGTGTGGGCAGCAATATCAACGTCAGCAGGGTTGAACTGAACAGACCACCAATCACGACCACTGCCAGTGGCTGTTGCAATTCGGAGCCGGGACCGGTTGCGGTTAATAACGGTAGCAGACCCAGGCTGGCGATCAACGCAGTCATCAGTACTGGGCGCAGACGACGCTCAGCCCCTTCCCTGACCGCACTCACCACATCACGACCAGCCGCGCGCAGCTGGTTGAAATAACTCACCATCACCACGCCATTGAGTACCGCCACACCGAACAGCGTGATAAAGCCCACCGAGGCCGGTACCGACAGATAGAGACCGGACCAGTACAGACTGATCACACCGCCGATCATGGCGAAGGGAATATTCAGAATGATCAGACCGGCCTGGCGCATCGAGCGGAAGGTGGTAAACAGCATCAGAAAGATCAGCACGATCGAGATCGGCACAACAAGACCTAGTCGGGTTGCCGCACGTTGCTGGTTTTCGAACTGGCCACCAAACTCCAGGTAATAACCCTGTGGTAACTCGACATTTTGCGCCAATGTGTCACGCACCTCATCCACAAAGCTCACCACATCACGACCATCTACATTGGCCTGAATCACCACCTGGCGCTTGGCGGACTCGCGGGCGATTTCCACCGGGCCATCCACTTCAGTAATATCCGCCAGCTGATTCAGCGGCACACTGGCTCCACCGGGTGTACGAATATACAATTGAGAAATGGAATCAGCATTGTTGCGTGCCTGCTCAGGAAAGCGCAACACCACATCGGCGCGACGATTACCTTCGCTGATTTTGGTCACCGGCTTGCCGGCCACTGCGGTTTCAATCAGCTGGTTAATATCCTCTACATGAATACCGTAACGGGAAATCGCATCGGGTTTGATATTCACCTGCAGATATTTCTGCCCCGAGAGTCGACTGCGGAACACGTCCACAGCACCGTCAATCTGCGAGACCTGCTGTTCAATCTCTTCAGATAATCGTTCCAGCTCATCCAGCTCGTCGCCGTAGAGTTTGATTGCCATCGCAGCGCGTACACCGGTCAGCATTTCCGATACCCGCATATCAATTGGCTGGGTGAAGGCATAATCAATACCCTCAAACTGATCCAGTTTTTGGCGCAGCTTATCCTGGAACTCATCCAGACTGATGGTCCATTCGGATCGGGGTCTGGTTAGCAGGAAATTATCGGTCTGGTATAGCCCCATCGGATCCATGCGCAACTCATCAGCACCGGTACGGGAGACCACGCCGACTACTTCATCCAGCTCCATCATCGCCTGCTGGATTGGCTGGTCACGTTCTAATGAATGCTCCAGTGAAATATCCGATGCCTTTTCTACAATCACTATCGTGGTACCTTCGTCCATCAGCGGCATAAACTCCTTCCCGATTGAGGGAAAAATAACCGCCGCAATCACCAGGGCTAGCAGCGCCAGTGAGACCGCCATCAGGCGAAAATTAATCGCCCAGTTTACGATTGGCCGGTAAACAGTTTTCAACCCACTCAACAGCCAGCCATCTTGTTCATGCCCGCCTTTCATTAATAGACTGGCCAGTACCGGGATAATGGTCAGTGATAACAACAGCGACGACAGCAGCGCAAATGAGATAGTGACTGCCAGTGGCTTGAACATTTTGCCTTCCAGCCCGGTCAGACTGAACAGCGGCAAAAACACCACGATGATAATCAGCACACCGGAAATCACTGGTGTTGCCACTTCAAATACCGCGCGGTTGATCAGGTGCAGTTTGCTCACCCCTTTAGGCTGATGACTGAGCCGGGTATGGATATTTTCCACCACCACCACCGCGGCATCCACCAGAATACCAATGGCAATGGCCAGCCCACCCAGTGACATCAGGTTGGCGGATATATTAAACACATACATCAGTAAAAAGGTCATTAACACCGACAATGGCAACACCAGTGCCACGGTGAGTGCTGCACGAATATTGCCCAGCATAATCAGCAATACCAGCATCACCAGAATCACCGCTTCTCCCAGCGCCTTTTCTACCGTCCACACCGCCTGGTTGATCAGCTCACTGCGATCATAAAAAGGCACAATTTCCACGCCCCTGGGTAACGCCGGTTTCAATGCCTCAAGTTCGGCTTTAATGCCCTGTACTGCAAGACGACTGTTGGCACCTTTGCGCAACAGCGCAAGCCCGGTTACCACTTCGCCTTCTGCATCTGCGGTAACTGCGCCAAAACGGGTCATGTGACTGATTTTAACTTCCGCCAGATCGGATACATGAACTGGACGACCATTACGTGTGGCCACACTGATGCCGCGAATATCATCGACATTTTTTAACAGCCCCACGGTGCGCACCAGCAACATGGATTGTTCACGATTAACCCGGTCACCACCGGCATTACGGTTATTCTGCTCAAGTGCATATTGCAGATCGTCAATACCCAGCCCATGACGCAACAACGCCTGCGGGTCGGGAATGACTTCAAAACTGCGCACTTCACCGCCCAGTGAATTAATATCGGCGATGCCTTCAACGGTGCGTAATCTGGGGCGAATCAACCAGTCCTGCAGACTGCGCAACTCCTGATTGCTATAACCTTCACCCTGAATACGGTACATATAGATTTCACCCACCGGCGTGGTAATTGGCGCCAACCCTCCATCAATGCCCTGGGGAAGCTCACCCCATACCTGACCCAGACGTTCACTCACCTGATTACGCGCCCAGTAAATATCGGTATCGTCTTCAAAATCGATCACAATAATCGCCAGTGCATATTTGGTTGTTGAGCGCAGTACGGTCTGTTTGGGTAAGCCCTGCATTTCCATCTCGATCGGGAAAGTAATGCGTCGTTCTACCTCGGAGGGTGACATCCCCGGTGCTTTAACAATCACCTGTACCTGTGGCGAGGAAATATCTGGAAAGGCGTCGATTGCCAGATGGTTAAAGGCCCACATGCCAGCGCCGGACAGACCCAGCGCGACCAGCAACATCATCAGCCGCTGGATCAGTGAAAATTGAATAAGACGTGCAATCATTGCGCTGCTCCCTGTTGCATTTGTGAAGCATCAGCCGTTGCCAGCAGGGACAAGCCGGTGGCATAACGTAAATGCGCCAGCGCCTGTGCGATGGATGCAAGGATTTGTAGATAACCTGAGCGAATTTCAAAATAGCTGTTATGACTATCAATCAGGCCCAGAATGTTTTCTTCACCTGCCGCAAAACTTTCATGGCTTAATTCAAACATCTGCCCCGCTGGTATTAATAACTGGCTGCGATAGGCTTTCTGCTGTTCGAGCAGATGCGCATAATGCATAAAACTCTGCTGCAGCTGACTGTTGAGTTCACGCACCTGTAATTCATGTTCAGTGCGCGCATTAATCAACTCGGCTCGCGCCAGCGATTGTTCACGACGATTGTTGTTCCATAAGGGCAGTTCCATACTCAGCGAAATCCCGCTGTAGGTTTCGCGCTGATTATTAAACCGGTCCCGTTCAATAAACAGATTCACACTGGGATCCTTGTAACGCGAGGCGTTGGCGACTTTGATGCCAGCCTGTGCTGCATCGACTTCATGCTGTTTTAGTTGCAATTGCGGATGTTGTGCCAGCTGTTGTTTAAGTGCCTGTAAATCGAGTTGCTCAAACATCAACTCAAGTGATGCCACCTGTGGCGTTGCCTGCTGATGCGTCTGAAGATTAAGCATAATCGAAAACCGACTCGCCGCTTCATTCAATTTGCCTTCAGCGCGGGTACTCGCCTGACGTGCGCTTTCGCGTAAAATGGCCAGTCGTTTCTGCTCCAGCGGCGTTAAATAACGCACCAGCTGGTTGCTGTTTTTATGCTGCTCCTGCATAAAACGCTCCGCCACTTTGAGGCGCTGCTGGCTTAGATCATACAGCGCAGCCTCCAGCTGCAACTGGTGATAGAGCATGGCGGTTTTATGTTCCAGGATTAATTGCTGCTGCATTCTTTCCGACTGACTGGCAAGCAACATCGCCTGTGCCTGGTTTTTCTGGTGGCTCAGTCGCTTTAATGGAATCGGCTGACTGATCCTCAATTCGTTCACATCGTACCCACCGGAACCATCGCCCAGCCCCATGGATTGATCGGCGCGGATTTCTACTTCCGGGTTGGGCCATAAGCTGGCCTGCTGCTGTTGATCTTCACGCAGCAGAATCATCTGCTCACTGGCAGAGAATTCCGGTGCCACACTGAGCACCCGCCGAATACTGTTATCCAGGGTCCAGCTTTGTGCCGCATTAGCCACTGGTAAATTAATCGCCAGCAATAATACACAGCTCAGGCTGCATATCGCCTGTTTCTTGAGAATTTTCATCTATAAGTTCCAAACGCGCACCACTGCACACGTTGCTCCAAAAAATTGTAAAAGATTAAAACGGTGAATTCGTTAAGCGGTTGCTAGCAAATAGATTAGTACAGTGCAGGCGGGTTAATCACACAGCCATTATAAACGGCAGGTCTGTGAGCCACATCAGACAGGCTGAATCTGTTGCTAACGAAGAAACGACTGTGGCGGTGCGCGCAGCTGTGGCCTGAGCTGACCATCAAATTGCGTATGGGGAGTTTGTCGCAGAATGCGTCGTGACAGATGACTGCAAAAATTGCTGCGAGGGATCAGTAACAGACAGACCAGTAATACTGCCAGCATGAACATGGAAATGATTTTACCAACAAAACCGGCATGGGACTGGCTGAGCTGCGCCACCTCATCGGCATGGGGCTGATGGGAGAAGTCGAACACACTGTGCGCCATGGTGTAATGGGGATGCCCCAGGGTGTCTGCATCATGGGTATAGGTGTGAACATGAACCTGTAGGCCGTGCACAAACAGCATTGAAATAAAAATTCCGAGCAGGAAGATCAGTTTGCTGAGCTTAAATGTTGATGCAGGCGAGTTCATTCGGCGAAGTATAATTAAAATCCGGGTTTAAGTAAACAATCTGAAAATCGGTTATGCACCTGCTAAAGGCAACGCAGATATTGCCACTGTGAGGCTCTGGTTGACCACAAAAGTTCCGGCATATCTGAATTTAATTCTGCAATCCAGACAAACTGATTCTGCCTGATAAGCTGGCAGCGGTTTATGCTCGCTTACTGCTGCGCAAACGGATAGTCGGTATAGCCGTGTTCATCACCACCGTAGAAGGTGTCCATATCCGGCTCGTTTAGCGGCAGATCATGTTGATAACGGTAGAGCAGATCGGGGTTGGCGAGAAACGGCACGCCAATCGCAATCAGATCCGCGTCGCCATTATCCACTGCAGCCTGCGCCCGCGCCTTGTCATAGCTGTTATTGGCCATATACACACCCTGATACAGATCACGCAGCGCTCGGTAATCCAGTGTACGCTGCTTGCTCATCATGTCGCCTTCCAGCAGATGCAGATAGGCCAGCTGTCGCTGATTAAGCTGCTCGATAAAATAACTGAAATGCGCCTGCGGATCGGAGTCGGACATATCATTGAAACTGTTTTCAGGCGTCAGGCGCAGCCCCACCCGCCCGGCTGGCCAGATCTCACAGACCGCATCCAGCACCTGGTTGAGAAAGCGCATGCGGTTTTGCACGCTGCCACCGTATTCATCACTGCGATGATTGCTACCATCACGCAGGAACTGATCGATCAGGTAACCATTGGCGCCGTGTACTTCCACCCCGTCAAAACCCGCCTGTTTGGCTGCGGTGGCAGCCTGACGGTATTGCGCAATAATCTGCAGGATTTCATCCACACTCAGCTCACGGGGTTCAACAAACGGCTGCGGGCCGCTCAGGGTGAAGGCATCGCCCGCGGGGCGAATCGCCGACGGCGCCACCGGCGTCTGCTTATCCGGCAGCAGATCAGGATGGGAAATACGCCCGCAATACCACAGCTGAATAAACATATGCCCGCCTTCAGCATGCACCGCATCGGTGACCTCGCGCCAGCCCCTGATCTGCTCATCACTGTAGATTCCCGGCGTGGCAGGATAGCCCACCCCTTCTGCAGATACCTGTGAGGCTTCGCTAATAATCAGGCCGGCGCTGGCGCGTTGCCGGTAGTATTCAACATTCAGCGCGTGGGGCGCATTATGCTGATCCGCGCGGTTACGCGTCATTGGTGCCATGACCAGGCGATTGCTCAATGGCAGATCACCCAGGGTGTAAGGTGCAAACAGATCATTGTTCATACAGGGTTTCCTGTTATTAGTTAATTGTCGCATCACAGGCATTAACCTGAAGATGTACCCGGTTTAAGATAATGCAGGTTAGTCTGTCTCAAGCCGCAATCAGTTCCGACAGTCTCAGCAGACAACTGTATATTTCGGGAGAAACGCCGTTGAATTATCTATTCACACTGCTTAGCGGCCTGCTGCTGTTAAATGGCATGATGTATATGCTGCAGCCGGGGATGGTGTTTTACCCCACCGCCAATATCAACGAGACACCGGCTGAGTGGCAGCTGCCCTATGAAGATGTCAGCATCGACACCCGCGATGGTGAACGCCTGCACGGCTGGTATATTCCGGCCAGCGGTGACAGCCAGGCGCAGCCGGTGCTGTTATTTTTACACGGCAATGCAGGGAATATATCCCATCGGCGCGCCTCGCTGGAGATTTTTCACCGTCTGGGTCTGAACCAGTTGATCATTGATTATCGCGGTTACGGCAAAAGCACCGGCAGTCCCGGCGAGGATGGTCTGTATCACGATGCCACGGCTGCCTGGCAGTATCTGCTGGAAAACCGAGACTTTAGTGCGGATCAGATCATTATTTTCGGTCGCTCGCTGGGTGGTGCGGTGGCAACACAGCTGGCAAGCCGGGTGCAAGCACGCGGCGTGATACTTGAGTCCAGTTTCAGCTCCGCCCGTGATATGGCGCAGCATACGTTCCCACTACTGTCACATCTGCTGTATCTGCGATATGACTTTAACAGCCTCGAACGAATGCCACAGATCAACGCACCACTGCTGATCCTGCACAGCCCACAGGATGAGATTATTCCCTATCAATCAGCAGAAAAACTGTTTAAGGCAGCACAGCAACCGAAGACATTTGTTCAGTTACGCGGTGATCACAATAATGGCTTTTATTTAAGCCAGCCAATGTATCAACAGGCGCTGGCAGACTGGCTGCAGGGCTTACACAAATAATTAAAGCAGACCCTGCTCCGTATACGGCGGTTGTGTGTACATGGCTTTGTTCTCATTCAAACGCAACCAGCCTTTGGCAAGGCGATAGATAACCCATACAGTATTTGCAAACAGCACCGCCCAGCCAATTAAAATAAATGTGGTAATGGCACCGAGAATACCCCACAGCAAGGCGAACCAGAAGGTGCGAATCTGCCAGCGAAAATGGCTTTGCAGAAACGTGCCCTGCATATCCTCGCGTTTTATATAGTTGATCACGATGGCGACAATGCAGCTGATGCCAATAAAAAACGAAGCCGCATAGAGCGCGTAAATAATCGCAGTGAGGGTTTTTGCCGATTGTTCGCGCTCTGTCAGAAACAGCCTTTGCATGAACAGATTCTCTAATTGACTGGACAAAAAGCTGATTTAATTCATCAGCCAGATAACCAGCAAGGGGATCAGGTTAAAAAAAATAATCGCAATTTTATACAGCGCCAGTACAGCATAATGCATGGCATCGAAAGTTTCCACCGATAACATAAACGCCTGACTGTGCAGTTTATACACCCAGTCATGGGCAAAGATGACCAGGCCACTCCAGATTAATAACAACAGATAATTAAACCCCAGTGCAGCATAATAAAAATTATTGCCGTTCCTGTATGCTGATTATCATTCCTGCCATTCACAGCTGCTGCATGATTATAGAGTAGCCGAGTTTATCTGCTGCCGGAATTATTTAAAACTTGCTGCAACATGCTCTGCGCCAGTGCCTGTTCACTGCGTAGCACCAGTGCATCTATATCCTTCTGCAATAAGCTGTCCGCTTCTTCACTGTAACTGCGCACCACGGTTTTCACCCTGGGATTTAACAGTCTGGCGGTTTCCAGCATACGGCGTACGCGCAAGGCATCCGGGGTTGTAATAATCAAACTGCGGGCGCGGGCAATGTGCGCCTGAATCAATACCGCGGGGTCGGAGGCATCACCGGCCACCGCATGCATACCCTGTGCACGCAGTTTTTCCACCAGTTCACGATTCTGCTCTGCCACAACAAAAGTTTTAGCTTTTTCAGCCAGGGTGCTGGCAATTAACTGCCCCACGTCGCCATAACCGACCAGCACGATGTGCCCACTGAGCTCACTCGACGCCACCGATATGGGCAGTTCCGCCAGCGGATCATCGGAGCGTTCAAGTCGTCGCGCCAGTGTAGAGCGGGCGCGAATCCATACCTGTAACGGCTCGATCGCCTGAAACAGCAGATGGTTAAGCGAGATAGAAATCAGCGCCGCGGCCAGAATCAGATTTACCCCCGCTTGTGGCAACAGACCCAGCGCGGCGCCCAGCCCCACCAGAATAAACGAGAACTCACCGATCTGGGCCAGACTGGCTGAAACCGTCAGCGCGGTATTAAGTGGATAACGGAATGCCAGAATCAACAGGAAAGCGGCCAGTGATTTACCCAGCATAATAATCACCACCACCGCCAGCACCTGCAGTGGTTGCGTCAGCAATACCTCAGGATCAAACAGCATGCCGACCGAAACGAAAAACAGCACCGAGAAGGCGTCGCGTAAGGGCAACGACTCTTCAGCCGCACGGTGGCTTAAGCTGGATTCACGCATCATCATACCGGCAAAAAACGCCCCCAGCGCAAATGAAGCACCAAACAGCTCTGCCGAGCCATAGGCAATTCCCATGGCCGCGGCAATGACTGTCAGGGTAAACAGCTCGCGTGAACCACTGTTGGCTACATAGGCGAGCAGCCAGGGTAGAAATCGCTTGCCCAGCAGCAACATAATGGCAACAAACAGCGAGACCTTGCCCAGAGTAATCAATAGAATCTGCAGCATTTCCCAGGCGGAAGCCGTTTCAGCGCCCGGCACCAGGCCACCGCCGAGCACCCCGGCCAGTGGCGGCAACAACACCAGCACCAGTACCATCACCAGGTCTTCTACAATCAGCCAGCCGATCGCAATACGGCCATTCACCGACTGTAACTGGTCGCGCTGTTCAAGGGCTCGCAATAACACCACGGTGCTGGCCACCGACAGTGCCAGGCCAAACACCAGGCTGGCGCCAAACTCCCAGCCCCAGAGTGAACTCAGGCCCATACCCAGTGCAGTGGCCACCGCAATCTGTACCAGTGCACCGGGCAATGCAATACGCCGCACCTTGAGTAACTCATCAAAGGCAAAGTGCAGCCCGACACCAAACATCAGTAGAATCACGCCAATTTCCGCCAGCTGTGCTGAAAGCGCAGCATCAGCAACAAATCCGGGAGTTGATGGCCCCAGTAGAATACCCGCCAGCAGATAACCCACCAGGGCCGGTAGTTTCAACCGACTTGCCAGCAGGCCCATTATCAGTGCAAGTCCAAGACTGGCCGCAATGGTGGTAATCAGGGTAATGTTATGAACCATTGAGGGTATCTGTCCTTACAGCAATAAAAAATGACACATGCAACTCGCACAGATTTTCAGCGCGACTTTGCATGCAAGTTTAAAGAATTAAACTATAAAGCGAAAGCGATAGAACTGGCATAGTGTATCTAATGTCGTTAGATTATTAACCATAACAACCGCAATACAACTATCATCCATTATTTAGCGTTTAATTAATACGATACAGCATTTATTATGAGTCAGAACCAGATCAGCAGCACCCTCTATAGCGTTCGACAGAAAATTGGTCTGTTACTTGGCCCATTACTGTTTGTGTTTGTATTGCTGCTACCGCAACCAGCCGACATGCCAGAACACAGTTTGCAGGTAGCTGCTGTAGCACTGTTAATGTCCACCTACTGGATAACAGAAGCCATACCCATACCCGCCACCGCGCTGATGCCGATTGCGCTGTTTCCATTGCTGGGCGTTATGCCCACCTCAAAAGTCACCCTCGCCTATGGCAACCATTTAATCTTTCTGTTTATGGGTGGTTTTCTGATTGCGGTGAGCATCGAGAAGTGGCAACTGCACCGGCGCATTGCCTTGCGCACTATTCTGCTGGTGGGAGTTTCATCCAGTCAGATTATTCTTGGTTTTATGCTCGCTACCGCCTTTCTGTCTGCCTGGATCAGCAATACCGCCACCGCCATGATGATGGTGACTATTGGCCTGGCCGTAGTTAAACAGGCACAACAGGACAGTGGCTCGCAATCGGATCACTCCAATTTTGCAACCGCGCTGATGCTTAGCATTGCCTATGCGGCATCGATTGGTGGTGTGGCGACCTTGATTGGTACACCGCCCAATGCGATCCTCGCCGGTGTGATTGAAAGCAACTTTGGTTACCGCATCGGCTTTGCACAATGGATGCTATTCGGTGTGCCGATTTCACTCAGTATGCTGGCGCTGTGCTGGTTTTACCTGACGCGCATTGCCTTTAAATCCGAATTTAATGAGTTACCCGGTGGCAGACAAAGCATACAACAGAAACTGAAAGAGCTCGGCCCCATGTCTTTAGCGGAGAAAAAAGTACTGAGCATATTCGGCCTGGTAGCGATCAGCTGGATTTTACGTGGCCTGCTGGATTTCGACGCATTATCTATGGTTAGTGATGCCAGTATTGCGATTGCCGGCGCGGTTTTACTGTTTATTATTCCTGCGGAAAAAAATATGTCCGAACCTTTACTCGACTGGCACACGGCAAAGACCATCCCATGGGATATTATGATTTTATTCGGCGGTGGTTTTGCACTGGCAAACGGTTTTAGCAGCAGCGGTCTCACCGAGTGGCTGGCCAATCAGCTGGTTGCGTTGCAGGGTATGGAATTGATCTTTATAGTTTTGATGGTGGTTTTACTGGTGATTTTCCTGACTGAAATCACCTCCAATACCGCGACCGCATCACTCATGTTACCGGTAATGGGCGCCTTCGCCGTCGCCATTCAGATCAGTCCACTGTATCTGATGGTGGCTGTTGCACTGGCTGCATCCTTTGCCTTTATGTTACCTGTAGCTACCCCACCCAATGCCATTGTTTTCAGTAGTCGCAAGATTACTATTCCGCAAATGGCACGTGCTGGCGTCTGGCTGAATATCATCGGCAGTGTCCTGATTACACTGTTTGTGATTTTCTATCTGCCGTCTGTGTTTGATGTGTAAATTAATCCTGGCCCGCGAGTTGAATCCGCTGCGCTTGATCCTTACAAAAAAATTATAAGCATAAATTACATATTGAAAAATCAGCCGACCCTGGCTGGCTTTTTAAATTGCAAGGCAACTGTAAATACCAGCAGTCCTGCAAGTATACCCGGCAGCCCCTCATAAACCGAGCCGCTTAAATCCGCCAGTCGCCATAGCAGTGCGGTGATAAAACCGACAAATACCGCGACGATGCTCAGTCGCTCACCGGGTCGTGCGCCCAGTGCCAGCACAATCAATAACGGTGCAAAGGCACTGGCCAGACCCGACCAGGCCATGATAACCATATTAAACACACTTTGATTATTCATTAGCGCAAGTCCGAGGGCAGCGGCTGTAATGCCAATGGTTGTGATTTTTAACAACAGGGTGTTTTCCACTTTATGCGGTAATAAATCATGGGTTATCGCTGAAGAACAGCTAAGAATCAGTGAATCGGCGGTGGACATGGTGGCAGCAAAGATTCCCGCCAGTACCAGCCCGACCAGTACTGGTGGCAGTAATTCCAGCGCCATGGTCGGCAGGGCCAGTTCTGCATCGAATGCACCTGTGTCGCTCAGATAAACCCGTGACAGCATGCCCACGCCGGTGGCACAGCTATAAAACAGAATAAACCACAGGTAATACCACATCTTTGCACGACGCATATTACCCGTATCATCCAGCGCCATAAAGCGCACCATAATATGCGGCTGACCAATTACCGACAGCCCGGCAAACAACCAGCTAACAGCAAATAATACGCCGCCGGCAATACCTGGCAGGGCAAGATCTCTGGGATACCAGTCCATAAAGCCATCGACCTGGTGCATTTGCACGAGGGTGGCATCAACCCCTCCCAGTGACTGGGTAGCGATCCATAACAGGGTAACCATAGCGAGTATCATCACCACCGATTGTGCGGCGTCAGTCCAGATGGATGCGCGAATACCACCGGAAAAGCAGTAGGCAGCAACCAGTACCGCACCCATAACCGCACCGGACCATAGCGGCCAGTCAAACAGCACATGCAGCGCTTTACTGCCGGCAACCAGTTGCGCGCTGGCGTAGGTTAACAGAAATACCAGTGACAGCAGGCCGATCACCCGCTGCAGCATCATGCCATCTGCGCCCTGCCAGTGACTCAGTACACCCGCATAACTGACCTCGCCGGACTCTTCTGTGGCTTTACGCAGACGTGCATGAATATACAATGAAGCAAGAAAATCACCGGCAATCCAGCCGATCATGAGCCAGATTGATGCCAGCCCGGTAACATAGGTGTAACCAATCACACCGATAAACATATAACCGCTGTTATTGGTGGCAACCGCCGACAGGCCGACCAGCCAGGGTTTGATAGTGCCACTGGCGAGATAATAATCTTCCCTGGTTCCCTGGCTCTGGAATGCAGAAGCAATACCAATCAAGGTAAACAGCAGCAAAAAGAATATAAAGGATGAGATCATTTTTGTTTTCCCGTTGGTGTTTTTATTTTATCAGCGTTATTGTTTTTACAGAATCACAAGGTTAGAGACGATAAAATCCAGTGATAAAACCCAGTACAGATGTCTCAAGAGATACGCTCTGGCATTAATCGCTGCGAGAGAGAAACTGAAAGATAAAACTTAGCACAGGATACGCCTTAGTGCTAATAAAGAGCGCGCCGGTTAGAACCAGCTTTATAGCAGCCTGGCTCGACGCCTGGTTCAAACAGATATTGTGCAAATGTTTTCAGAATATAGACAATGTCTGTCTCAATTGATCAGGCAACTATCCGCACATCCCTGAGAAAAATGATGAGATCTACCGTATTAGTGAGCCTTTGTGCACAAAAAACCATCATTTAAGCATAGTTTTTACATTGAATAGATGTATGTCCACATTAAATCATCTACACCAAAACATATAACACTAATAAGAATCGTTTATCACCTTTAATCAAAGTCGACCAGGTCGTATTTCGTGAAATATTTGAAATAAACAGCATGCTTGTATCAATGTAAAATGAATAGCGCGAAAATAATGCACTACAATAAAAAATATATAACTGAATAGTAACTAAACTGAGAAATCAATTGACCCGGCGTATCACCGACTCCCCCCCGAGTCCTGCCAGGGCGCATGACTGAGAGACAGGCAAAAGATGAGCCAAATGGAAACAGAAATCTGGAATAATGATGTGTTCAAACGTGCACTGGAAGCCTCGCCCAGTGGGCAGATGATTGTCGACAGAAGCGGCAGAATACGTCATATCAACTCAAAAATATGCCGTATATTTGGCTACACAATGGATGAGCTGCTTGAACAGCCGGTGGAATCTTTGATTCCTCCTGAATACCGTGAGCAACACCCGACTCACCGCGGAAATTTTCATAAAAAGCCCGCTGTAAGAAATATGGGCTCAGGTCAGATTCTTTACGGCATGCACAAAGTGGGAAAGAAAATTCCAGTCGAAATCGGCCTGAATCCACTGGACAATAACGACAGTCGTTATGTGCTTGCAAGTGTGGTGGACATCTCAGAGCGTCTGAAAGCGGAACAGCGATTTCAACTGGCACTAGAAGCCTCTCCCAACGGCATTTTGCTGATGAATAATGAAGGTAATATTGTGCTGGTTAATTCAAGAATTGAAGAAATTTTCGGTTATTCACGGGATGAACTGATTAACCAGCCGATAGAGATGCTGATACCGGCCAAGCATAGGCACAGTCACCCCTCTTATATTCAACGTTTTTTGCAACAACCCAGTTCTAGAGCCATGGGTGCCGGACGTGATCTGTATGGCTTGCGCAAGGATGCAACAGAAATTCCACTGGAAATTGGCCTCAACCCATTAGAAATTTCCAGCGTCATCCATGTACTGGCATCGGTTGTGGATATTTCTGAACGTGTACATTCCGAGGAAGAAAAAGCCTCTCTGAATAATCAGATACAGCACGCTCAACGCCTGGAAAGTCTGGGTGTCCTCGCGGGGGGCACCGCGCATGACTTTAACAACATTTTACAGACCATTTCAGGCAATGCGGATCTCGCGAAGATAAAATTACACAAGGGTGAAAACGTCATCATGTATCTGGATAATATCATTCAGGCCTGTCAACGCGCTGCCGATTTAACTCATCAGATGCTTGCCTATGCAGGCAAGGGAAAAATGGTCTGCTCTAAAGAGAACATTAATGACATTATTAATGGCATTTCATCTCTTATGGATTCAAGTATTCCAAAAAAAATTCGTATTGAAAAATCACTGGCCAACAGGCTGCCACTGATAGAGGTAGATGCATCACAAATCCGTCAGATTATATTGAACCTGATAACCAACTCATCTGAAGCCATCGGCAACAACAATGGTGTCATTGAAATAAAAACCGGCATTTGTGAGGAAAACTCGCAGTCGTTAAAACGTTACAGGCCTTTTGATTATCTGCAACCAGGAAATTACCTGTATATAGAAGTTCAGGATAGTGGGCAGGGCATGTCAGACGAAGTTTGTGAGCATATATTTGATCCTTTCTTCACCACCAAATTTACCGGTCGGGGCCTTGGTATGGCTGCCGTACTCGGTATTATTCGCAGCCACTTCGGCAGTATTTCACTGCAAAGCCAGCAGGGCAAAGGCACCTGTATCCGTATTATTTTGCCTGCTGCTGAATTTGCTGATATGGGTGAGCCGCCAGTTACAGCAAACGAGTCGACTGATACCAGCAATCAGCTGTCAGGCTGCCGGGTACTGATCATTGACGATGAAGCAGAGGTTCGCACAAGTCTGCTCAATCTGCTTGTAATGGAACAGGCTGAGGTCAGTCAGGCACAATCAGGCACTGAGGCGTTGCAATTAATAGACATGAATAAGGATGCATTCGATCTTATTTTTCTGGACATGAATATGCCGGAAATGAGTGGCGCTGAAGTGTATGCTGAATTAGAACGCAACAAAATATCAGCCAGTATTGTTCTAATGAGTGGTTATAATGAGCAGGAGGTCAATACATCAATCAGCACACAAACTGGCAGGCCTGTCGATAAAATAATTTTTCTAGCAAAACCCTTCACCTATGAGCGTCTTATCGAGACAATTCGTCAGGCTCGTGAGAAATAGCCTGCCCAGAACGACCTGGCCATGAGGTTTTACCGTGTTCATTCTCCGAATCAAACGCGGATATTTTCCCAATCACCTTATAGCGTGAACGTGGATTAATCACCGCCGGGTTCGACATAAGCTGTATATTAGGATAGACAATCACTTCCTTGTCTTCCGTAATCAGTTTGGTATTGAACAGATTAATTTCCGAGATATAACCTTCCAGATAATTATCCCCGGCGATCACACGAATAAAGTTACCCCGTTTGTAGGATTCATGGAACACCAGCAAAAAGAACGCGGTAACATTGCTGAGAATCGACCAGCTGGCGAACAGCGATACACCCAGCAGCGCAATTAGACCAACCGACATGGTCATCAGGCCGTTGAAGTCAAAGCCCCAGACAAATAATATCAATACAATGGATATAATATTGGTCACCATACGTATTGAAATTCTTGCCTTATCCAGCGAGTTCGGCTTCAGTCGACTACTCCGAGTATAACTGCGAATAATCGGAATCAGGCCTTTAATCAGTAAGCTGTTGGCAACAAGAATCAACAGTGTAATAACAATATTGATCTTATATTGCAGTAGTATATTGATAAACTCACTGAGTACTGCCTGTAGTTCCTGCATGGTCTATTTTCCTGAAGTGCTGGATTGTTTTTCAATCAGCTGGCTCAGTTCATCGAGTTTTTTGTGCAACAGCATAATTTCAAGATCAGACTTTAAACTGACTTTGTAGTTTTCAGTAATGTCCAGGCGATCTTTGGCTGACTGACGATTCTGCGACATCATAATAATCGGCGCCTGCAGCGCGGCAATCGTTGACAGCACAAGGTTAAGCAGTATATAGGGAAATGGATCAAAGGCATTGGCTTGCGCAGCCAGATAGTAGGAGTTGAGTACCATCCACGACACCAGTACCAGCAGAAACAGAATAATAAATGTCCAGGAGCCACCGAACTCCGAAATTTTATCAGCCAGTCTCTGGCCAAATGTCAGTTGCTCATTGAACGTCAGATTGACGTCTTCAACGATCGACTCACCATCGGCAATACTTTCGATAACCTCTTTTTCACTTTCGTCCAGCTCCTTGTAGGAAACGCCCATCAATGACCTGGCTGTGCTTTCTATATACTTCTTCATCCTGCGCATGCCCTGTTATTATTACCGCCTGACCTGCAGACGGTGTATCTATACTTATTATTTCCCGTATTTTAAATCAGGCTTCATCTTTATATTTATGTTTGGTCCCCAGCTCACGCTTCCAGCGCAGCTTCTTCTCAATGGCGGCGATCATCATGCCTGCGATGTCCTTGCCGGTTGCGGTTTCAATGCCTTCAAGCCCGGGTGATGAGTTCACTTCAAGTAGCAGTGGGCCATTCTGCGAGCGGATAATATCCACACCAGCCACTTTCAGCCCCAGCGTTTTGGCCGCCTTTATCGCCAGCGACCTTTCCTTTGGTGTGATTTTAACAATGGATGCGGAACCACCCTGATGAATATTCGCGCGGAATTCACCGGGGGCTGCGGTGCGCTGAATGGAAGCCACCACCTTGCCGTCGATAACAAAACAGCGTAAGTCCTTACCATCGGCTTCCTTGATAAATTCCTGTACCAGCAGATTGGCGTTCAGGGTCTTAAAGGCATTGATCACACTTTCAGCCGCTTTTTTGGTTTCAGCCAGCACCACCCCCCTGCCCTGCGTGCCTTCCAGTAACTTAACTATCAGTGGCGCGCCACCCACCATATCGATCAGGTCATTGGTGTCCATGGGTGAATTGGCAAAGCCGCTGGTGGGAATACTCACACCGTTTTTCAACAGTAACTGCAATGAAAACAGTTTATCCCGCGATTGAGTCACCGCCGCCGAGGTATTGATGGTGTAAACCCCCATGCTCTCGAACTGACGCGCCAGTGCACAGCCATAAAACGTCATACTGGGCCGAATACGCGTAATCACCGCATCCAGCTCACCCAGCACCTTACCACCCCGGTAATGCGCTTCTGGCTCATGGGCATCCAGTTTCATATAGCACTGCTTGATGTTCAGAAACACCATCTCGTGACCACGTTCCTCACCGGCTTCAAGGATGCGCTGGTTACTGTATAAATCCTGATTGCTGGCCAGCAGACCGATACGCAAGCCACTGCGCTGGTTTTTCTTTGTGCCATAATAATCGTCCAGCTTCTGTGTGGACATCTCACCCAGACAGAAACTCAGTGACGGGTCCACCAGCATACGGCCACTCATGGCTTCGCGTCCCAGTAGCATGCGATAACCCATGGAATCGCGGTTTGCCAGGGTAATTTCAATGTCCCAGGCCTCATCCCCCACCTTGATTTTGGCAGCAATCACATAACGGGTCTCGGCGATGCCACTGGAGCTTTTCACCACCCGCTTGTCAAGAATGGGCTGTTCACAACGGATGACTGTGCGCCGATCTCCCTGCAGCGGGTGTACTTCAAAACTGATCCAGCTTTCGCCGTTACGGCGTATTTTGTGAATATTAAACGCATGGATCGACGAGGTTTTCGCGCCTGAGTCGACACGCGCCTTGATAGCTGGAATGCCAAGCCCCGGAAAGGCACACCATTCTTCACTACCAATAATAATTTTATCTGTTGTTTGCTTCATATTATGTATTTGTCAGTGTTTTTGCAGCTGCTCGCAGACTGTTTAAAAGCGTGCCGGTTAATAAACACGCGTTAATTATGGAAAGCTATAAATGCTGCAGTAAAAAGACCACCCGCAACCAGCAGACGGCTTATTATGCCAGAATAGTGGATACTGTCATTCACTTATTACTTATACCGCATAGACAACTGGCAAGCTGGGCCTTGAACATAACCAGCAAGATCTCGCTTAACTGGTGTCAGCCAACCAGTAAAAATGATACGGAGGGATAACCAGCTGGTTTTTAAACAGCGCCGGTACATCGCCGGAATACAGATCCCTGATTTCACCATGCTGCAGGCGAAAGGTACTGTTTACCACTTCCAGATCCAGGTGCTGTGGCCGCGCATCAAAATTACCAACCACCAGCACACTGCTTGAACTGCGGCGCAGATTAAAACGGGAAAATACAAACAGGTGCGGATTATCCAGCTGGATCAATTCACGATTATTAAAATCCGCAAAGGCAGGTATTTCCTTGCGTACCGCAATCATTTTTTTAAGCGCGGTAAAAATGCGCTGCTCGACAGTACCTGACTGATGGCGACGGTCTGCCTTATCCCAGTCGATTTGCGGCCGGTGTGCCCAGCGAGTATCATGAACCTTGTGCCTGTCCTGCTGAAACGAACTGTCATTGAGTGTGCCGATTTCATCACCATAGTAGAGCAAGGGAATTCCACCAAATGACATAATCATGCTGTTGAGCAGTAAAATATGCCACACCGCATGATCAATTGCCTGTTCTTCACCCAGCTCCAGGGCCGCCTGCAAACCGGCCAGCGAGGCAAGTGTACCGGAGATACGTGCATCACCGGTTTTGCTATTCTGGCCAAAGGGCAGGCCTCTGGCCATGGAATCGGCAAAGTGTCCGGTATAGTAGTCAATTAAAAACTTTCGGTGTTCCGATGGTTCATAACCCACCGCGCGTATATCGGCGTCGTCAAAGCCCAGACCTATATCGTCATGACAGCGCACATAATTAAGCCAGGTGGCGCGCTCCAGTTTGGCGGGAATACTCTTGATGCCCTGGTAGAGTAATCTGGCATTTTTGGTCGCCACGGCATCCCATAAAAGCGCCATATATGTGGCGTTATAGGCAATCTCGCATTCCTTGGCATTGATCGCATCCTCGCCAAAGTATTTGGTGATTTCCACCGGCGCGACTATGGCTTCTGCGATAAATAACACACCCGGCGCTGTGACCTGACAGCAGTCTTTCATTAACTGCAGAATCAGGTGAGCTTCCCGTTCATTCTGGCAGGTACTGCCGATTTTTTTCCATAAGAAAGCCACCGCATCAAGGCGTATGATATCAGCGCCCTGATTGGCCCAGAACAGAACAATGTCCAGCATTTCAGTAAATACAGCAGGATTACTGTAATTTAAATCCCATTGATAATCATTGAATACCGTCATCACCCATTTTTCCATCTGTTCATCCCAGGTGAAATTACCCGGTGAGGTTTCAGGAAAAATTTCCGGCATGGTTTCTTCAAACATATCAGGGATTTCACGGTTGTCGAACAGGTAATAATAATCCTGATAAAGCTTATCACCCTGCCGTGCATTCTGCGCCCATTCGTGCTCATCCGAGGTATGATTCACCACCACATCCAGCGTCAGTAACATGTCACGTTTTTTCAGGTTTTCGGAAACATCATGCAGATCGTTCAGCGTGCCGATGCGCGGATCGACCTGACGAAAATCACTCACCGCATAACCACCATCGCTTTTACCTTCTGGGCACATCAAAATCGGCATAATGTGCAGCATATTCACCCCTAGCTCCTGCAGATAATGCAGTTTGCTTTTGAGCCCTTGCAGATTATCGGCAAAGCCATCACTGTACAATGCCATGCCGACCCATTCCTGACTCAAAAACCAGTTATGATTTTTCTCCCGCTCCAGATCGCTTTTTTTCAGCTCGTCCTCACGGTTGATATACTGGCGCGCCATGGTTTCAACCAGACGCTGTGCCTGTGCTTCAAAATCATCCCGTGCACCATAGAGCACATGAAACAGTGAATAGATAGAATAGAAATTCGCACCCAGACGGGTGTAAAAATGACGAATTTGTTGCTGCTTTATTTCAGGATTTAATCTGAATAAAATATCGTTTAATAACGAATGTGAAACCTGTTCATACATAATTTATGCTTTTTGATTGTTATTTATGCCGTCAGTTAAACCCGGCACGGAATAATTATAAAACCATTTCAACTGGGCACTATCCAGGATCCTAAAGTGATAATTGCCATGCATCGATAAAGTGTTGATAAAATGCTGTATCACTGGTGGTCGCACCCTGCAAACCGACCACGGCACTGGCAAACTGCTGTGCACGTTGCAATCTTGTAACCAGCGGCCATTGCAGATATTGACCCAGCAACAACACACTACTGAAGGCATCACCTGCACCGACAGTATCCTCGACTCGGTTCAATGCCTGTGGAACAACTCGGCTAATCGTACCCTGTATATCACAGGCCACAACTCCCTGCTCGCCTCTGGTTACAATCAGCAGTTCGAGCTGATATTGCTGCAGCAGTTTAAGCAGTGTTTCGTCATCCGCTGCAGCCTCGGCTGTCATATCAGGCTGTACCTGTGCAAGTTCGTGTTGATTCAGCTTCAGCCACTGCGCATCGGCCATCATCTGTTTGATCTGTGGTAGCTTCCACCACGGCGATCGCAGATTGATGTCGACAAAAACCGAAGGTTTTATCTGTTGTTTAATATAGTCCAGTGCAGCAGCAGATTCCGGCTTACGCAAGGCCAGTGAGCCATGATAGAACAGGCTATTGTGTTGCAGTGCTGGCAGAGCGCTTTTATCGATAAAATCCCAGGCACTGTTTTCAACTATGGTATAGCTCGGTTCGCCCTGCTCGAAACGTACATCGACCACACCACTCGGGTGTTGTGAATCGATCTGCAATCCAGCGCTTGACATACCCCAGTCATGCATCGCCTGTTGAATTTTCTCACCTGATGGGTCATCACCCACACGGCTTATCAACAAGGGCTGCAACCCAAATGCCTGACAGTGCCAGGCCACATTAAACGGCGCGCCGCCAAGTACACGTTTGCCATCTGGAAAGCAGTCGTATAATACTTCACCAAAAATAACGGTCTGTGGTTTATGCATCATCGTCTCCAAACCAGGCTTCCGTCTGTGGCAGATAATGCGCCACGCCTTCCAGTATGCCCGCACTGTAATTGCCGTTCATACCCAGATAATTGCCCTGTGCAATATACAGACTGTTAAGTTGTTCATTTACCGCTGCATGTTGCATAGCCTGTTGCTTGACATCCTTATTAGCATTGGCGACCAGCACCGAGTGAATTGGACTTTCCATTACCGAAATATCATTACCACTATCGCCGGCAAATACCGTTTCATCCAGACTGTAACCAAGCTGCTGCATCAAAAATTCAATCGTGTGGCGCTTGCCCGCACTCTCCGGTAAAATGTCCAGCAAGCCGATATTGGCCTGTTCATCGATGCTCCAGATCAGATTAACCTGCAGGCTATGTTGTTTGAATTGTGCATAGATGTTCTCCAGCAATGCCTGGTGTTTGACATACAGGGGCACATAGTAGCTGAGCTTGTGTGTATTCTGTTTACTCATTGGCTGCAAACGTAAGTCGCGGAAGCCCTTAAGTGATGCATGTAAATCACGATGATGCCAGCCATGCCAGTCCTGATCAATTTCATCTTCCCATGCCTGCCAGTGCTGCCACTCACCCTCAACGATCTGGTAAATGGTTGAACCCACATCGGCAATCACATAATCCGGTAGCGGTATCTGAAAGTTCTTGATGGCCTTTTGCACCAGCACGCGATCACGACCACTCACATAGGCAAGACATACCTGGGGATGCGCGGCCAGTTTGGCGAAGCGCTGCCGTGCGTGATTCGATTCTGCCTGCGAACCATTGGGCAACAAGGTGCGATCCAGGTCGGTGCACAGCAACAATCTCATTTATCCCCCTGCGATTTACTGGTATCCGGCACACGACAACTGCCGAGAAAATCGTAATGTTCAATGGCTTCAAGTATGCCGTAGGCACCGGGTTTTCTGGCAAAATAAACCCGCTCAAGGTCGGTCAGATCGGACAGTTCCTCATCATGCCGGTTAGCCACCACCACTGCCAGAGTGTTACCACGCATCATATCTTCATCCGCACCCGAACCACCGGCTACCAGTATGTGTTCCAGCGGTATATCCCACTGATTGGCAAACCAGCGTAAGGCATAGCCTTTGGAAGCACGTACCGGAACGATATCCAGATACTGACCAAAGGACATAAACACATTAACAGTCTGATCCTGTTTATGTAGCAGACTGGTAATTTCATCGGCACCGGGGGCAACAGCCGGGTCAATGTAATAACTGATTTTAAACTGACTCTGTTCTGCTTTTGGCTGTAATTTAAGCCCGGGCAATTCGGCAAGCGCGCGGCGGATAATTGCCGGCTTCCATAAGTAATCAATATGTTCTGTCCAGGCAGTATCTCTGGTCAGGTTGGGTGCATAATAAATCTCCGTGCCCAGGCTGCTGATCAGCACATCCGGCTGTGGAATATTATAATCCTTGAGCTTTTTAAGTACCGCGTCCAGCCGTCTTCCGGTGGCAATGCCGAAGGTCGCACATTTTTTATTATCGTGAATTACATTCACAAAGGTTTGCAATGCACCGGGAATATCCAACAGGTTCTGATCAAGATCGGAAAATATTGCGCGGTCATGATAGATCATCGGACGCCGGTACAGGCTCGTTTTAGCGGTTTGCAGATGATGACTGATTAGCGGCCGGGTTTCCTGCAGGTATTTTTCCACATGGGCCTGCCAGGAATAATGCTGCTTCACGCACGTGGTGCCGCTTGCGCTGAGTTGAGCCCAGGTTGATTTATCTTTCAGGACACGACGGATGGTTTTTATAATTTCCTGTTTATCCAGTGGATTGATCAGGTAACCATTATGGCAGTTACTGATAATGTCACGCGGCCCGCCATCTTCGGTGGCAACAATGGGCACCCCACAGGCTGCGGCTTCAATCAGTGTAAGACCAAAGGGTTCAGTCAGCGCCGGGTTAACAAACACCCCCTGAGACAGCGCCGCAAGACGATAAAGAATGGAAACATCATCCGACTGATGATGTTTTGGATAGGCCACCTTAGCATATAAATCGTAGCGATCTATACTGAGTAACAGCTCTGATAGCACCTGTTTCGCACCTTCATCCAGCTCACTGATATCATCACGGTTGCCCGCCACAATTACCAGGTTAGCCTGAGACTGCAGCGCCGCGGACTCTCCATAAGCTTCGACCAGTGTATTGATGTTTTTGCGCTGATCCGGCCGCGACAATGCCAGTATCATCGGCTTATCCGGCTGCTTGAGAAAACGTGTCAGCTCACGGTAAATATCAGTATTTTTCTCATCCCCCAGTGGTGGATAAAAAAGTTTAAGGTCCGTACCCGGTGGAATAACTCGCATATTATCCGGCTGATAGTAATCATACAGACCGTACTGTTCATCAATTTCCTGATGAGTACTGGTAATGACCATATCGGCCACACCCAGTGTGTCTTCTTCGCCGTTGATGCGCCGTGCCATATTGTAACGCGCTTCTATATCCGCCGGTTTCAGACCGCTGGCCAGCAAGCGACGGCGCTTAACTCGACCCAGGGAATGTCCGGTGTGTACCAGCGGAATATCCAGCAGATGTGAAAAGCGTGAAGCCACATAACCGGCATCGGCATAATGGCTGTGAATCAGATCCGGTGCTTTGGGCTGTTTACGCAGGTAATCCAGAATATTATCGGCAAAGCTGTCGAGGTCACCCCACAGCTGTTCTTTGGGAAGGTAGGCAGGTTCGCCACAGTCAAGCCGCACTATCTGTGCATTATCGCTCAGTGGCTCAAAGACTTGTGAATAGATTTTATCCAGACCGGGTTCCTGCACCCGTTTGGTGATCAGATCAACCCGGCCAACATCTGGGTGCTGACTCAGGGCATGTGCCAGTTCAACCACGTACTTGGTCTGTCCACCTGTATCGGCGTCCCGTCCCAGCTCAAGATTGTTCGCGCGAATTAAGCCATGCACACTGATCAGCAGAATATAGAGCCTGTCATTTTCTTTTTTCATATACCGTGCAACCAACCTGTATTATGTGTCTGAGTAACCCTGGGATAGATCCACCACTCTTATGCATTGTTAAACTGCAGCGATAAATTTTTATATATTACCCCCGAATTGACTGCCCCCTTGATCGACTGCACACGTTATAGACGCCGACAGGCGGTAAACATTTGTACACTCAAGCGTGTTCCTGCAAACGATTATGGATGTCTTCCAGGCTGACATGATCCAGCAGCGGTGTTAGTGCAGGATCTGTGCTGATTTCATCGCGGTAGTTTTCATTTCGTCGAATCGCTTTCAGCAGATAGTTCACCGCATCATCGTATTGTTCCAGGGTAGTATGTGCGCAGGCCAGCTGGTAGAAAGCATGACTGTTTTCAGGATCAACTTCCAGTGCCTGATGGCACAGGTTAACCGCCCACTGAGGCTCATTCAGTTCAAGCACAGAGTCGGCTTTATAGGTTAAAGCCTCTGCATCGAAAAAACCCAGTTTGATAATCTGGTCATAAATATCGATCTTGGTGGCCGGGTTATGATCCTGTGCCGCACGAAGCCAGAGCGCCTGCGCTTCCTGGGTCATTTCAAGTTCTTCACGATTCTTGTCTATAAACTGGGATTTCTGGTTGAGCTGTTGTTCTATATTACCCAGACGATTTTCATACTCATTAATCAGCTTGTTGATTTCTTCATCTGCCAGCGACTGTACCCGCTCCTTGATGTCACGTATCGAGGTCCAGCCCACCAGCACCAGCACCGAGGTGGCGGCGGCAATCAGGTAGAAAAAATAGGTCACTGTATTGGTGGCATATTCGACACCACGATCCACCGAGCGATGTTCACGGTCGACAATCTGCTGAATCATATCATTGCGCTGTGCCGCCATATCTATGCGAATCTGTTTTAACTCGTCCAGCACATAGCGCTCTACGAAAGGATTATAGAGCGGCTTCTGCAGTGACTCGACACTGTCTTCCGCCTGCTGCTGTATGCTTTCCTCTGCCTGCACCACACTCGCTGTTAACAGTGCACACAGCATAAAACTGTTTACTAACATGCCATACATATTGCTTTTCCATGATCGTGGATTTCAACCAGCGAGGCATGCAGGCTCTTGATGGTTTCGTTATAGTCGGCTTCATTCACCACAAACTGCATATTCACCTGACGCATGGTCTGGTGCAGTGCGAGTACTGAAATATCCTTATCGGCAACTGCTTTAACTGTTTTTGCCAGCAAACCTGGAATCTGCATATCACTGCCAATCGCAGACACAATCGCCACCTTGCGCTGATCCACTTCGGCTTCGGAAAAACGTTTTTCCAGTGCACTGCGAATACGCTTGATGCTTTTCAGATTGGTTGAAAGATAATGCGTGATGGTGTTTGCATTCATATCCTTGGACACAATGTGCGCGCCGAATTCCTTAATGATATTCAACAGTTCATGATCATACACATCGATACTACCGGCCATGTCCTGATCAAAAATAGACAGTGCATACACACCCTTGCAACCGGCAATGATTTCTACCCGGGGTGAATCACTCACATAGTCGCCGGTAATCAGTGTGCCAGTATGCTCCGGTTCGAAGGTATTTTTAACCCGAAGTGCTATATCGTTTTTACGCAAGCCTTTAGCTGCCTTGGGGTGAATCGCTTCCATCCCCAGATTGGCCAGCTGGTCTGCCACATCGTAATTGGTTCGGCCGATAGGCACGGCATTGTCTTTACCCACCAGGCGTGGATCAGCACTGCTTAAATGAAACTCCTTATGAATCACCGCCTCATTCGCCTGGGTAATCACCGCCAGACGACTGAAGGTCATTTCACTGTAACCGCGATCGAAGGATGACATCAAACCGGATTCACTGTGCGCATAGCCGGTCACAATCGGTAACTGGGTTTGCAGATCCAGATCACTGAAGGACTTGCTGATGCGCTCGTCCAGTGAAACATGGGTGCCGGTGCGCCAGCCGGTTAAATCTACATAGCAGGCATTAATACCATCACGTTGTAGCAGGTGCGCCATATTCCAGGCACTGTGCGCCTCACCCAGGCTGGCCAGCATTTCACGCACCGTCCACAGATGAGACTCCAGCGCGAAGTGACCGTGCATACACAGGCTGTGCAAATCATTCAGGCAATTTTCTGCATCGTCAAGACGCTCGCCAATAAACTCGTTGGCTTTTTTAAGCTCGGCCTTGTCTTCGAACAGGCTGGCGTTAATGCCAAACATTTCATCACGCACATCCTGCAATGCATCCAGCCAGCTTTTATCTTCCATACTGCTGGCAAACAGTGAAAACACCCCTGGCTTACCGCTCTTCTTATACTCCAGCAGTTTATCGGTGATGCCGCCGTAGGCAGAGACCACAAATATTCGCTGATACAGTGTATCGGGATTTGCCGGTTTGAGAATAATATTATCTCTAACTGAGGCATAATCACTCATTGATGTGCCGCCAATTTTTTCTACAGTATGCATAATATTCCTCTTATGTATTGTTCTGTTGTTTCCTTATTATCCCGTATCGATCATAGCCGCATTGATCATTGAGTGAGATGCCTGCAGGAAACCTGAATTTACGGTTTATCTGCTTGATAAATACAGACGTTTAATTACAAACGTTTAATTACAAGCCTTCGATCTACCAGGCTACGCGCCATACAACATAACTGATTAATCTACACCATCATGCATGGCGCTTCACAGCCTGCACAGACGGGCGGTTTACGCCTGCTTGAATGGCCCGACGCGCACCAGCATTTCCGTGGCATGTTCACCATCAAAATGCTGATCACGGTCAAACTGCACAGAATGATTGAGCTCGGCGCCGAGTTTTTCCGCCAGACGCTCAAACAGCGCCCATGAAGCACGGTTATCCTCGGTGATGGTGGTGTCGATATAGGCCACCTTCTGACAGGCATCCCGCTGTAAAATCGATTGCAACATGCGCGTTGCCAGCCCCATGCCACGGGCTTTCTCGCCCACCGCCACCTGCCAGATAAACAGTGTATCCGGCTGTTCCGGCTCGATATAGCCACTGACAAAACCTGCCAGCTCGCCTTCAATTTCAGCAGCAACCGATGTGTGTGCGAAATGGCTGCATTGCAACAGATTACAGTAAACAGAGTTAGTATCCAGAGGAGGACACTGTGCGATCAGTCGGTTCACCCGGATGCCATCAGCCGCAATGGGTGGACGTAAGTTTAGTTGTTGAGATTCCACTTAATCACCTTTTTTAACGTAAAGCCAATGCGAATTTCACATTCAGCTACGCCACAGACCCGCTGCGGGGTTTTAGCATGACAGTTTCTGTGACGATTGAGCACGGAGCAAGGCAAAACAAGTCATTTTTACCTCGTTCCCGCCCTGTGTGCAGATACAGTATTTGCAGCGCATTCCTAATCTAATCGTTTCTACTCTAAGTAATTAAGCCATCTAAACAAGCGAAATACTGCTGATGCTTGTTTAAACAGACCGTTTCGTCTTATTTCCAGCCTTTTTACATTGCTATTGTTTAGAGTTCTATGTATTGTACACTAAATAGTTTTATTTACCAGCACCAATCTGTGCCACCGCTGCACGCGGGCCATTGCCAAGTGATTGATAACAGTAACAATTATGAGCTGCCCAAAGCGACCAGCTGGCGCAGCTGAAAGCCCGTGGTATCGGGCATATGCATGATTATAGACATAGCTCACCACGCTTACATCACAGGAATGCGACATGAGAAAAGTTGCCAGACAGGAGACGCTCTCAGTGTATACTTCAACACCTACCCATTCAGAGTGCGCTGCAATAAAAGAGGAATCACTTGATTTGAACAGTATTAATGAAGTACTGGTCGCGCTGCGCCGCGTGATTCGCGCCACCGACCTGCACTCCAAGCACCTTGCCAAAACCACTGGCCTGACCTCGCCGCAAATCCTCCTGCTGCAAACCATACGTGACAAGGGTGAGGTCACTATCGGTGAACTGGCGAATAAAATGAGCCTGAGTCAGGCAACCGTCACCACCATTCTGGACCGCCTGGAGAAACGCAGCCTGGTGTACCGTGAGCGCTCCACCCAGGACAAGCGCAAGGTTCACGCCTACCTCACCGATGAAGGCTTTGAAATGCTTAAGGGTGCGCCGATGCCATTACAGGAGCAGTTTGCACGTCAGTTTAGCGACCTGCATGAGTGGGAGCAGACCATGATTATCTCATCGCTGCAGCGGGTAGCGCAGATGATGGATGCACAGCACATTGACGCCTCGCCGGTACTGGATATAGGTAAACTGGATCGTCAGCATGCGGTAGAAAAAAACCGTGCTTACGAAGATGAGAAATATTAGCCCTGCAGCAAAATCACCCATCGCCGAACAGACGTGTGAGTGAAAACGACTTAACACAACAGGCCAGAGCTGTACGTCAATAATCACAGCCCCGGCCTGCAATAATACCAACACTGCCCAGCCGTCACTGAATACACAAACCCGACCACCAGGCAGCTTAAGCGCACCTAGGCTGCCCTGTCCTCGTTCACTGAACTGCCCTGTTTTTTATCCGCCTGATGCTCAAGCACCCTGGCCGATGCACCAGCCTGTGTATTTATCTGAATACGTCTTGGCTTCATCGCCTCGGGCACTTCCTTCTGCAGATGAATGGTTAGCAGGCCGTTTTTCAGGCTGGCATCTATCACCTCAATATAATCCGCCAGCTTGAATTCCTGCTTGAAAGACGCCTGCGGTATCCCCCGGTAGAGATACTCCCTGTTTTCAGGCTCGGATTTTTTACCACTAACGCTGAGCAGATCATTTTCCACCTGAATATCCAGCTCGGCGTCATCAAAACCCGCCGCAACCAGTGTAATCGCATAACGGTTATCATCCAGCGCCTCAATGTTGTACGCCGGAGCTGCGTCGGAATGTTTATTCATGCGCAGCGCGTTATTAAACAGCGGTGCGAAGTGCTCAAAGCCAATACTGTTACGATAGAGCGGGGTTAAGTCAATCGAATTCATAGCATTCTCCTGTTAAAGAAAAAAGTATAAATACACTGTATATCTGGTTTGCAAGTTAGCTTGCAGCCAGCTTTCAAATAGCGCCTGCAAGGCCGGTTTTCAAGGCAGTAAACAAACGATTTTTATAAGATTTTTTTATTATAAACTGATAAAAATTATTATAAGCAACAATACCGCAATACATCAGATACCTCATTCAATAATCGGTAAAGTTCTCAACTAAATAAATAAAACTAAAAACCATAGCGCCCATCAAGCCAGCGGGTTTCACCGTGTTTGTAAACCTCGAATTCAGTCAGCGGTAGTTCTGCTTCCAGCAGAGCCTGTCGCAGTTTACGTGGTGGCTCGTCCAGAGACTCATCGGTGAGTATAAATGTGCCCCAGTGCATGGCCACCGAATAGCGAGCCTGTAAGTCCTGGTGCATTTGTACCGCTTCCTGTGGGTTGACGTGATAAGCTCGCATAAACCAGCGTGGTTCATAGGCACCGATCGGTAAAAGGGCAAGATTAAAGCCATTGTATTTCTCACCTAACTGGCGAAAATGATCGGCATAGCCGGTATCACCGGCAAAAAAGATACGTCGTTGATCCGCACTGATCACCCATGAGGCCCAGAGCCGCTCGTAGGCATCGAACAGACTGCGTTTACTCCAGTGCTGGCTGGGCTCTGCAATAAAGCTGACACCCTTCAATGTAACTGACTGCTGCCAGTCGAGTTCGATAATCTGTAACTGCGCCAGTGTCTCTGCAGGCGCCTTGAAATCCTGGCTGATAAACCAGTCTCTGAGGCCCAGTGGCACAATAATAGTCAACGGCTGCTGCTGATTACGCGCCAGCAGCAATTCAATAGTGCCTGCATCCAGCGCATCATAATGATCATGGGAAATCAGCAGTACATCAATTGCCGGCAACTGCTCCATCTCAATGGGTACCGGCACCTGACGTCTGGGGCCAATCCAGCTAAAGGGCGATGCTCGTTCGGTTAGGTGGGGGTCTGTCAGAATATTCAAGCCATTGAACTGCAGCAGAAAGGTGGCATGGCCCAGCCAGGTTAAAGAAGCCCTGTCATGGTTATCTTTCAACCGTGCATGCTGTGATCGATCCAGCTCGAAACGGTATTCCCTGTCAGCCGGAGACTCCCTGAATAAGCGCTGCCATTGCCATTTAAGAAAAGCACCCAGCCCCTTGTCGTCCTGGTAACCAATATTCCTGAAACCGGATTCAGTATGATGCGCCCTGCTGGCATCATAATGGGCATTACTCGCACAGGCAGTGAGACCGATGCTGCTCAGCATAAACAGTAATATAACAACGACTAAACGCATCTGGCTCCTGTGCGGGTTATTGAGCTTGTGGTTAAACAAAAAATAGACCTGCAGTCCTGTCGTCAGTTTCAGGCATCTATTGAACCAAGGTCAATATTTCTGGCCTTTTATTTGTACATCATAAAACAGTTACTTTTATTACCGACAGTATCAGCGTATAAAAGCCACGCCACACAAAAGCAATACCCATGGCGAAATCCACAGTGAACAACACATCAGGGCACGGGATCCGCTGCTATATTTTTCACCGCTCTGTCGCCCGAATCTCACCCTTGCCGGTACCAGCGAAAAAGGCGGGCGGAACCGCTGCCACACGGACCTGGCCCGAGCGGAAAGCTAACTGCAGTGGGCTAATCTGCTATCGACAATAATATACGCCTGTAGAACCAGACACGGCCACACCAATACCAACCTTCACGTAGTAATGACTGGCCAGAACTGCTCAACCAGCAGGATAACAATCATGACCAGACATAGCCTGCCGCTGTGTGCTGACAACCACTAAACAGGTATACTCCCGCTAAAAGGGCCAACCGTCCGCCTTAATACCAACTGAATACCCGAAAGGGTTACATTAACCCTTTATAACCCTAATCAAGGATTAACCATGCCCGAGGTCAGGCACTGGCTGCTGATTGCTCTCATCGGCACCCTGAGCTGCTTCTACAGCGTATCAACACTGGCACAGATCAATGTCGATGTGCAGATTAGCGGGATAAAGCCGCAACTCGAGGCGAATGTTCGTTCCCTGTTAAGCATCGAACAACAGAAAAACCATCACCTGTTAAGCAAAGGACGCTTACAGCGCTTACACGATAAAGCCTCGGAAGAAATCCGTAGTGCATTGCAACCCTTTGGTTACTATCGGCCGCTCATTGAAAAATCACTGAAGCAGACAGCTGGCGATGCATGGACGGCCAGCTATCAGATTCAACCCGGCCCGGCACTAACCATTGCTGAATTAAAACTGACATTTGATGCGTCCTTGCAACAGGACAAAGCCTTTCAGGCGCTGATAAAAAAACCGCCGCTCAAGGTGGGTGATGTGTTTAATCACGCCATCTACGAAGACTTCAAGGCAAATCTGTCAAGATACGCACTGGAACAGGGCTATTTTAATGCACAATTTATCCAGCATCGGGTCGAGGTGGATCTGGATAGCTATAACGCGCGCATTGAACTGCAGTTTGCCGGTGGCAATCGCTACACGTTTGGTGAAGTTATACTGCAGCAGTCGGTACTGAATGATGCGCTTTTGCGCCGTTATATTCCGTTTGAGAAAGGCGACCCCTACTCACTTCAACAAATGATTGAACTACAACAGGCGCTGAATGACAGTCAATATGCACAGACCGTTGAGGTCGCACCCGGCGAGCCTCTCGAAGACCAGTACGAAGTGCCTGTGATCGTCAAACTCACACCGCGCAAACCACATCGTTTTACCATTGGTATCGGCTATGGCAGCGACACCGGTGCACGCGCTAAACTGGGCTGGCAAATGCCACGACTCAATCAACGAGGGCATCGGCTGGACACTGAAGCGCGTATTTCCGAGCTGGGCTACAGCCTGAGCGGCAATTACCATGTGCCGGTATTCAATCCGCGCACCGACCAGTTAAGCTACAACGCCGGTGTAATCAGGGAGACCACCGATAGCAGTGAAAGCACCCTGCGTAATGTCGGTGTCACCCTGAAACATAACCGGGGTAACTGGCGTGAATACATCTCACTAAACTATCAACAGGAAGATTACACCGTAGCCGATGACAGTGGTGACTCAACCCTGCTGATGCCCGGCATCAGCTGGAGCCGAACCTGGGGTAATCAGTTTATACATGCCATCGATGGTCTGCGTTTTGATATCAGCCTGCGTGGCGCCAACGATCAACTAATGTCCGATACCTCCTTCACACAACTGCAGGGTGGCATCAAGGCAATCAGTTCACTTAACCGTGATAACCGTTTAATTACCCGCGGCCGCCTTGGCAGCACCTGGACCGATGAATTCAACCAGCTGCCATCATCGGTACGTTTCTTTACCGGCGGCGCTCAAAGCGTGCGCGGCTATGCCTATCAGTCGCTGGGACCAGTGAATGAAGACGGTGAAGTGGTGGGTGGCAAACTGCTGATGGTGGGCAGCATCGAATTCGAACACAGCTTTAACAACCGCTGGGGGGCTGCGGTGTTTTATGATGGCGGCAATGCGATTGATGATTTTTCTGAAAAACTGGCACGCGGTGCCGGTCTGGGGCTGCGCTGGCAATCACCGGTGGGCCCGGTACGCATTGACCTGGCTCGGGCACTCAGTGATGAGAAAAAATCATGGCGTATTCATATCAATATTGGACCGGATCTGTAATGCGCAGCTTACAACACAAGTGGCTCAAGCTGATCGCCCTGCTACTGTTATTAGCGGGCGGGGTTATACTCTGGCTGGGTAATTCATCCACTGCACTTAACTGGACCTATCAACAGCTGCACAGCGCCATTCCCGGACAGATAGAATTCGAATCACTACAGGGCAAGCTGTTCGGCCCGATAAAAATAACGCAACTGAACTACCGCGTTAATGAATTAACAGTTAACAGTGAACAGCTGGTTATCGACTGGCAGCCTCTGTCCTTACTGCGCGGAAAAATCAATATCCGCCAGCTTATTTTGCATAATACACACATAGAACAGGCACTGGCCACGACTCAGACCACAGAGCAGAATCAGCCCCCGTTCAGCCTGCCAGAAATTTACTTACCGTGGCAGATGGAACTGCAACAACTGCAGATGAATTCAGTTCAACTCAAACGCGGCACAGACTCAATCCAACTGCAACAACTGACACTGTCTGCGAGTGCGCTGTTTGGCGAGATTAGCATCAATCAGTTGTCAATTCAGGCTGAACAATTTAATGCCAGACTGAATGGCACACTACAACCCGCGCGCAATTACCAGCACCGGCTTAATATTAACTGGCAGCTGCAAACGCATGACACACTATTATCTGCTGAAGGTTCGCTTGAAGGCAACCATCGCAACACCCGCTTGACACAACACTTTAGCGGGCCATTGCAGGGTACACTCAATCTCAAACTGAATGACCTTCTCACTGCACCCCACTGGCTGGCGACACTGCAAGCCAGCCAGCTGAAAGCGGATGTTATCTACAAAGCCGCGCCGAACTTTAAAGGCGCACTCACCGTTAAAGCCGAGGGTAATCTGCAAATGGCAGAGCTGTCTGCAGCACTCAGCGGACAGCTCAGCGGCGAACAGGCCTTGCCTGGCGAGTTCAAAGCCGAATTCAATTTACATGGCAGCCGCGATGGCCACATTCAGCTACAGGAGCTTCAACTGCAGCACCGTGAATCGACGACGGATGACCATGGCCGCAGCACGCAGATCAGTGCCAGTGGTGAATGGCAGCCAGCTAACAGCAGTGAACCACTTAAGCTACAGCTGGCCTGGCAAAATCTGTACTGGCCGTTGCAGACATCGCCCTGGTTTAACAGTGCCAACGGCGAGGCAAGCATTGCAGGCAACTTACAGCACTACCGTTTTCAGATACACACCGAGCAACCCTTTGCACAGTCACCTACATCTATCTGCACTGCAGACGGAAGCGGCAGTCTACATGGTCTTAAATTTGACAGCCTGCGGGTTGCCAGCGACCATGGAGAATTACTGGCCAGCGGTCAGCTCGACTGGCAAACCCATTTCAACTGGCAGGCCGAATTACAGGCACACAATATAAACCCGGCCGGTTTATGGCCGAAAGCTCTCAGCCAGCAATGGCCGGTACTCAACGAATTTAGCGGCACACTTGATGCAAAACTGAGCAGTAAAGGTGAATTTGCGCAACAGCAGTTAAGGGCACACACGCAGATCCAGCAACTGAGTGGCACCCTGCGCGGTTATCCAGTCAGCCTGCGCAGTCAGTTAAACTGGCAGAACCAGGGACTGGATATCAAACAGCTGGTATTCAGTTCGGGTAATGCACAGGTTCATGCCCAGGGCCGGCTCGAACTGGGCAAACCGGCAAAGCAATGGGATCTGCAATGGCGGATTGATGCTAAAGATCTGGCAGAACTCTACCCCGAGGCCAGTGGCGAATTTAACGCCAGCGGCTCACTGCAGGGTTCTGCTGATGCGCCACAGATCAGCAGTCGCTTTAAAGCAAAATCACTGCGCCTGCAGGATTATCAGATCGGTCAACTTGACGGCACGGTGTCGGTTGATCTGTTTCACTGGCAGAAAATCAAGCTGCAGCTTAGCGCCAGCGATCTGGCCTATGAGGATTATCAACTGCAATCACTGCAGCTGGTCAGTGATGGCCAGCAGATGTCACTCAATGCACAGAATAAAACCGACTCACTGCAGATAGAAGTGAAAGGTCAGGCCATAAATGATCGCTGGCAGGGAAAATTATTAAAAGCTGAACTGCTGAGCAAACACTATGGTGAATGGCGACTCAATGCGCCGGCAGAATTAACCCTGGCGGCACGTTCGCTCAACATTACACCGTTATGCTGGCGCAATACACAACAGGCTGAATTTTGCGCATCGCTCAAGGGCGAAAACCGGCACTGGCAATCAAGCCTGAGCAGCCAGCATTTTCCACTGCTGCCGTTCAGTCACTGGTTATCCCCCGATCTGAAATTCAATGGCAACGCACACGCCAATGCTCAACTGCAACTCACGCTGAGTGAAAAAATGCATGATCTATTTGCGGCACAACTGCATGGATTTGCGCAACTGGAGCTGACCGCAGGCAGTATCCAGTTCCCACCCTTTGACATGGACAGCGAGGCTCTCAACTACACCGAGGGTAAAATAAATATTCAACTGAACGATGAGGGTATTGAGGCCGATGCACAACTGGCCATGCCTGACAATGACGGCTTACAGATTGAAGTCGCCCTGCCCGGCGCCAGTGCACTGAATATAGGCCCACAACAGCCCATTAACAGCAAGGCAAATCTGCAGTTACACAGGCTCACCTTGATTGAAGTACTGATTCCTGAATTACAGCATCTACAGGGCGAACTCAGCCTCAATGCATCTGCAACCGGCACACTTGAACAACCCAGACTCGCGGCCCAGATACAGCTGCAGAATGCGCAGCTACTGGTGCCGCGACTTGGGCTGACGATTAAACAACTCAACCTGCGCAGCCAAACCGATGCGCAGCAACGACTCCAGTTTCAGGCCAGTGCCCGCTCCGGCGAGGGTGAACTTGCCATCCGCGGCAACACGCTGCTGAACGCTTCACGCGGCTGGCCAACCGAGATGAGCATTCAGGGCAAGGATCTTGAAGTGGCACGTATTCCCGAGGCGGTGGTGCATGCCTCACCGGATTTACAGCTGAGCATTCAGCAGGGCAAGCTGGATGTGCGCGGTGATGTACACATTCCCTATGCGCGTCTGCAACCCAAAGACATCAGCACTGCAGTGACCGTGTCGAATGACGTGGTGGTGGTTGGCGGTGAGTCGAAAGCGGAAGCCGACTGGCAGATCAGTTCGCGCATTCGACTAACGCTGGGCGATCGAGTCAGTTTTTATGGCTTCGGTTTTGAAGGTCGCTTCAGCGGCAGTTTGCTGCTTATCGATCAACCCGGCGAACTCACCACTGCCAGTGGCGAGCTGAATATTCCTGAAGGCCGCTACCGCGCCTACGGGCAACGCCTGGATATTACCGACGGCCGACTGCTGTTCAGCGGTGGTCCGTTAAGTAACCCCGGGCTGGATATACGCGCGGTGCGTGTGACGGGCAATGTCACCGCCGGCATTAAGGTACGAGGCAGTCTGAGCCAGCCAGTACTGGAACTGTTTTCCATACCGGCCATGGGTGAAACCGATGCCCTGTCTTACCTGTTGCTGGGGCGCCCCATGGAAAACACATCTGAGGAAGAAGGCGCGACCATGGCCAAAGCTGCACTCGCACTGGGACTGGCAGGGGGTGATAAATTCGCGCGGCTGATTGGCGACCGTTTTGGTCTGGACGAGATGCGAGTGGAGAGCAGTGACGGCGGTGATCAGGCCTCACTGGTAATGGGGCGCTATCTGTCACCCAAACTGTATATCAGTTACGGCGTAGGTCTGGTTGAGGCCTTTAACACCTTTGCGGTGCGTTACCAGATTTCGGAAAAGTGGCAACTCAAGGCGGAGAGCGGCGAGTATCAGGGTGCGGATCTGTATTACACCATTGAACGCTAATCGCCGCTAGCAGCTTTAAACCAGCCTAACACTAGAAACGGATGCTCTCGCCGTACTCGGGGATTTGTGCGTCCCAGTTTTCCTTTTTCAGACGCTGCTGCAGGGCCTGCTTGGCATCGCTCTCACCGTGAATCAGATACAGTACAGGATGCGGCTGCTTGAAATGACCGACCCAGTCGATTAACTGCGTCTGACTGGCATGGGCAGAAAAACCGCCCAGTGTGTGAATCGCCGCATTTACCTGAATTTCATCGTTACCAATTCTGAAGGTTTTCGCGCCATCCACCAGTGCACGTCCCGGCGTACCAATGGCCTGGTAACCGACAATCACCACATGGGCATTGTGTCGCCAGATATTGTGTTTGAAGTGATGACGAATGCGGCCACCGGTACACATGCCACTGCCAGCAATAATAATCGCACCGGCTTCAATTTTATTCAGCGCCATCGATTCTTCGGTGGAGGTGGTGTAACGCAACACCGGCAAAAAAGTATGCAGACTGGCGTTTTTGCCACGGCGCAGGGTGTCTCTGTCCTCATGGTTAAAAACATTCTGGTAACGGTGGTAAATTTCGGTCACCGCAATCGCCATCGGGCTATCCAGATAAACCGCCTGATGCTTAAGCAGGCCTTTCTGGTACAGCTCACCCAGATGAAAAATAATTTCCTGGGTACGCCCCACCGCAAATGACGGAATCATAATATTGCCGCCATTTTCCGAAGCCTCGACAATAATGTCTTCAAATTCCTGCAGGGTTTCATCCATTGGCCGATGGTTACGATCACCATAGGTGGACTCCAGCAACAACACATCTGCATTTTCTATTGTCACCGGGTCACGCAACAGTGCAGCACAGCTATTACCCAGGTCGCCGGAAAATACCAGTGTCTTCTGTTCGCCCTGTTCCGTTATAAATAATTCGACGATAGATGAACCCAGAATATGCCCGGCATCATTAAAGCGCACCTCGACCCCATCGGCAATCTGCTGGCGCTCAGCGTAATCAACACCTTCACACAACGACAAAGTGGTCTCCACGTCGTCTATGGTATAGATGGGTTCAATTTCTTCCTTACCTGAACGACGGCGACGCTTGTTTTCCCATTCCACATCCCGTTGCTGCAGTGACGCGGCATCTTTCAGCATCACCTCCAGCAAATCAGCTGTGGGAAAAGTCATAAAAATTGGCCCGTTAAAACCTTCTGCCACCAGTTTGGGTAAACGCCCGGAGTGATCCAGATGGGCATGGGACAGAATCACCGCATCAATCCCGGCAATATCAAACGGAAACGCATCCTTATTGGCGGCTTCCTCTTCACGGCGCCCCTGAAACAGGCCGCAATCCAGTAACAGAGTCGCGTTATCCGTTTGCAGCAGATAGGCCGAACCAGTCACCCCATCTACCGCGCCATAAAATGTCAGTTTAGCCATTTGTCCTCCAGGCAGAATATTTCATCACTGTCTGCACAATACCATTTTCTGACGGAAAGTCATGTGCATAAAACCATGCACTACCTGGTAGTCGTTAGTCGTTAGTCTTTGGTCTGACTAAAGACTAACGACCAAGGACTAAAGACTTTAAAATCCTGTACATATCGCTACCGGCTTCCTGCCTCTCGCTAAATACCGCACATCCTGTGCATAAAAAAAGCCCCGCCAGAAACTGACGGGGCTTTTTCAAGCGATAAATTCCGAGTTTATAACCCGGAGTTTAGATTAACACTTGATGTTAGCAGCCTGTGGGCCTTTTGGACCTTGCTCTACATCGTATGTAACTTCCTGGCCTTCAGCCAGTGTGCGGAAGCCATCGCTTTGAATAGCAGAGAAATGTGCAAACACATCTTTGCTGCCATCAGCAGGAGTAATAAAGCCGAAGCCTTTAGATTCATCAAACCATTTAACGGTACCTGTTGCCATGATATTACCTCATTGAGCATTATTAATTAGGGGTTTTGTTACAAATCTTACGAGGAAATTAACAGGATAGTGCTTGAGAAAGTACTTGCTGAAAGAACCAGAAAAGAATGTATCGAGATTGATTCTAACAGCATTCCAAGTAAAAACACCAGCTTTATTCAACGCTAAATACAAATAAATGCAAACCGCCTATCTGTCTCCCCAGAGGCCGCTGTGGCGGCTTTTAAGCTTGGACAGTCAGTATACTCAGAGAACACCCTGGTGATTTTTATAAAAAAACCTGAAAATTCTATCCGTTTTTCGAGGGTATTTTCACCAACATATACCCTAGAATAGAGCGCACATTAATATACACAACCAACAGGATCGCTGAATGCCCGTTATTCTACTCTGTGACAATGGCTCCACCCAGCCCAATGCCACACTGCAACTGCGCCGCCTGGCACAACAGCTGTCGACAGAAACAGGTCAGCAAATTCACCCGGTGTCACTGCAACACGCCAACCGTATTGACGCGAGCCAGTTGCAGGGCGAACCGGCACAGGTGTTCAGAGAATTTATGCAGCAACAGCTCAGCGCCGGTGAAACCGAGTTTATCCTGCTGCCGATTTTCTTTGGTAAGAGTAAAGCCCTCACCTCGTTTGTTCCCGATGAAGCAGACAAGCTGCGCCAGCAATATGGCGATTTCAGCCTGCGCCTGGCCGAGGTCATCTACTCCCTGCCCACAGGAGAGCCACTGCTGGTTGATATTATCCACGACCACATTCAGCAAATCGCGGCCCAGCACAAACTGCCACTGCAGAACCTGGTGCTGGTTGATCACGGGTCACCCATTCCGCGAGTCACCGAAGTACGACAACATCTGGCCCAGCAGGTACAGCACAGGATGGCAGATGGCATCAGCCTGGAGCAGGCTGTGATGGAACGCCGCGAAGGCAGGGAATACGACTTTAACGGCGAGCTGCTGGAACACTGGCTAAGCCGCAAAGCGGAAGCCGGCGCAAAATCGGCACTGGTGATTATGATGTTCTTCCTGCCCGGACGCCACGCCGGTGAAAACGGCGATATCGTACAGATCTGCAATTCGGTAATGCAACAACACCCGGGCTTTAAAGTCGCCATCAGCCCGCTGATCGCAGAGCATCCGGCTTTTGTGAACATATTGCAGCTGCGCCTGCAAGAAGCACTGGAGAAGGCTTAAACTCAGGTGTATCCATACTGCTGCTGATTTGCCGGCCTAATCAGTTGATATATAAGAAATTACTTTTACAAGCGGATGACACAGTGTAGAATTCACAGCCTCTTCGGGGCGTAGCGCAGTCTGGTAGCGCACCACACTGGGGGTGTGGTGGTCACAGGTTCAAATCCTGTCGTCCCGACCAAATACAAAGGGTCGCCTTATGGCGGCCCTTTTTATTTGAGCGGATCACAGGTATTCGTTCTAGCGGTGCACGAAGTGCGCAGCGTACCCGGTTCACAAAATTGCCGGGAGCCATTTTGAACGTGGTGGATTGCTCTTTATCCACCACGGCCCGCATGGGTGAATCACAAGGATGTGATTCATAAATCCTGTCGTCCCGACCAGTTTATATTATAAAAATCAATAAGTTAAAATTTTTTATACACCAAGTAAGAAATATTTATTCTGGAAAGTTTCTGGAATAAATATAAAAAAGGCCATAATGACCTTTTTTTGGTTAAAATCCGATCATTAATATCAATCAATCAGGGATAATGATGGATCATAAATTTGGTGGTGAGTGGACGGAGATAAAATTAGAGAGACTCCAAAAGTATTTAAACTTTTATACAACTGCATTAAGGAATATTGCGCCTCGATATGGATGGGATTTAATGTATATTGATGCCTTTGCTGGGACAGGTAAATGCACCATACAAGGCAAATCAGACCCTATAGATGGATCAGCAAGAATTGCACTTCAGGCCACTCCTCCCTTTGATAAATATATCTTCATCGACAAAGATGAAAAGCACATAAATGCCTTGAATTCATTAATATCTGAACATCCTGAGAAATATATTCATGTTTATAATGACGATGCTAATCTGAGAATTGTAGATATATGCAAATCGACTAATTGGAAAAGTGCCCGTGCAATCATGTTTCTTGATCCATATGGGATGGAAGTAAAATGGAGTACACTTGAAGAGATTTCTAAAACACAAGCTGTTGATATGTGGTACTTGTTTCCATTGAGTGGTTTGTATAGGCAGGCTACAAGAAAATATGTGGCTTTAGATAAAGGAAAAGAGAAGGCGCTGGATAACCTTTTGGGCACATCAGAGTGGCGTAGTGCATTTTATGAACCACCGGCACAACAAGATTTATTTGATATGGAGCCGTCTGCAGAAAGATGCATGCAATGGGAAGACATGGTGCGCTATGTTAGAGAGGAACGACTGAAATCAGTATTTCCCGAGGTATCTCAGCCTCTGATCCTTCGTGTTAATGGAATTCCGCGATTTGCATTGTTTTTTGCGGTATCTAATCCTGGGCAAAGTGCAATTGGTCTCTCAATGAGGGTAGCCAATCATATATTGAAGTCATAATATGCTTGACCTTCTTGGCTGTGGGTATCCGTCGTAGACCTGACCATTCAATGAGCGTCCGTTGGCAAGCTTACTGCGTTTTACACCATCCGCTCCCCATGTTCCCCACTGTTTAAAGAAATATGCCGCGCCAGCTTTTTCTGCTTGGATGCGAATATTTTCTGCCCACTCTGCTTTCATTGGTCTGGCTTTAGGGCCTGATTCACCACCTACAATAACCCAGTGAATATTCTTTAAATTCAGGATTCCAACATCTTCAAGCAGAGGCTCTACTGATAAGAAGCGAATTTTTGAATCCACTTTTCTCAAATGATCAATTCGTTCAATGCCATGCTGTCTATTTTCTACCGATACACCCAGCCATACATTATCAGGGCATTTTTTATTCTCGAAGTATATGGATAGCCTGTCAGAACGTTTTGTTAGTATCTGGTATGTGTGCTGAGGTGTTTTTTCGATGACACTAAAAACTTGATCAATAAAATGATCTGTAACGCCCTCATGAAATAGGTCGGACATAGAATTTACAAAATAAATTGTTGGCTTTTTTCGGTTTAATGGTTGGATGAGCCTGCCTTCATGCATTGAAAGCTCAAACCCGTTTTCATATCCACCTGCGCCCATGGCCTTGAGACGAAGTGCCATTTTCTCAGCGTAGCAATGTTTGCAGCCTGGCGAGATCTTTGTGCACCCAGTGGTTGGGTTCCAAGTTTGTTCTGTCCATTCTATTTTGCTTTCGCTAGACATTTCCGGCTCCTTTATTAAAGCACTTTGTTAAGAATAGCACTTAAGGTTGTATTTTTTCAATATAATCTATCTAAGTGAATATCTATTTTGGTTTTCAGATGCTCGGTTATTTTATATATTTAGGCACTGCTTCATTTATGAAATACTAAGATAATTCTGGAATGAATTTGCAAGCCATTGTTTTGTTTAATGCATCGAAATGTAGTATTTTGCACTACCATAAAGCAGATATAATCTATATAAAACAATAGTATACGATATTTTTTGAGTCATTCTGTGGATTCTGTACACAAAAAAGGCCCACCTGAATCAGGCGGGCCTTTTTTTATGCACAGGATGTGCGGTATTTTGCGAGAGGCATGGACGCCGGAGCAAAGATGCCCGGTTTATGCCCGACTTATTTCTTCAACAACTGCAGAATGTCTTCCAGCTCATTTCGAATCTGCTTAACAATCTGATTACTTTGCGAGGAATCTTCTTTCGCCTGTTCGCCAGTGAGCTGCTGGCGCGCGCCACCGATGGTGAAGCCCTGATCGTACAGCAGGCTTCTGATCTGACGAATCAGGATCACGTCATGGCGCTGGTAGTAACGGCGATTTCCACGGCGCTTTACCGGCTTCAGCTGTGAAAATTCCTGCTCCCAGTAACGCAGCACATGGGGCTTTACGCCACACAGCTCGCTCACTTCACCAATGGTGAAATAGCGTTTACTGGGAATGACGGGTAATTCGTTATTGTTGCTGGCTTCCAGCATAGTCCTCAACTCTTTGTTTTAATTTTTGACCAGGACGAAAAGTGACAACACGTCGCGCACAAATAGGGATTTCTTCCCCTGTTTTGGGGTTACGGCCCGGACGCTGCGTTTTGTCTCTTAATGTGAAATTACCGAAACCGGAGAGTTTTACGTTATAGGTATCTTCCAGTGCTTCGCGTACTTCTTCAAAAAACAGTTCAACCAACTCTTTGGCTTCTCGCTTGTTGAGTCCTAGCTCTTCAAACAATCGCTCAGCCATATCGGCTTTGGTTAACGCCATTTCTACTCCCGTAGTGTAGCACCATATCTTTCATTTAAGACGGTGACAATTCTTATAATTTCTTTTTCCACGTCCTCATCCTTAAGAGTGCTGGAAAATCCCTGTAAAATCAAGCCTAAAGCGACGCTTTTTAGACCATCTTCTATTCCCGTACCAGTATAGACATCAAATAATAAAATTTCCTGAATAATTTCAGAAGTCGCTGATTTTATTGAGTTAACCAGCTCATCTACAGCGATATCCTCGCGCACCAGCAGAGCCAGATCGCGGCGCACTTCGGGGAAGCGGGAAAGTGGCTGAAACGCCGGTATGGCGCCTTCTAACAGGGATTGCTGATCCAGCTCAAAGACATACACCATGGGCTCGATATCGAGCTGTTTAAGGGTATTTGGATGCAGTGCGCCGATCCAGCCAATTGGTTTATTTTTCTTTAAAATTTGTGCAGTTTGCCCCGGATGCAGCGCCGCATGCTCAGCTTTTATAAAAGAAACCTCATCCAGCCCCCCCAGTGACAGCAACGCTTCCACATCGGCTTTGATGTCAAAGAAGTCCACCTTGCGTGGCGTTTCGCCCCACTGTTCTGCCACTCGTGGCCCGGTTATCGCACCACATACTTTAGAACGTTGCTCCAGGCCATTGTCTTTATTGATAAAAGTCAGGCCGGTTTCAAACAGGCGCAGGCGGTTCTGCTGGCGGTTGAGATTATGCTGAATCGCTTTCAGCAGTCCCGGCCAGATACTGGTGCGCATCACCGAAAGATCGGCGGAAATCGGGTTGGCCAGCTTCACCGGCGGCAAATCCGGGTTGATCGCCGTCTGCCATTTTGGATCAACGAAACTGTAGCTGATGGCCTCGAAATAGCCTCGCTCCACCAGTGCATCCTTGACCCGCTGCAGGGAAACAGCGGCTTCATTCAGCGGCTTCATCAGCGGCGTATAGGTGGGCATGGTGCGCGGGATATTGTTATAGCCGTGGATACGGATAATTTCCTCGATCAGGTCCGCCTCGATGGCGATATCAAAGCGGAAGCTGGGTGCGATCACCTGCCAGCCGTCTGCCTCTCGGGTTAACTGCATGCCCAGGCGGCCCAGAATGGCTTCTACCTGGTCCTCTGTAAAGGTCAGGCCGAGCATGCGGTTGACCCGCGACAGGCGAAGCTGAATCGGCTCACGCCGCGGCAGATCCGCTGCCGAGCTGTGCTCGACCACGGGCCCTGCCTGTCCACCGCATATACCGCTTAATAGGCGAGTTGCACGGGCCAGCGCCCTGGCTGGCAGTTCCGGGTCCACCCCCCGTTCAAAACGGTGCGAGGAATCGGTGTGCATGCCGTATTCACGGGCCTTACCGGCAATCGCCAGCGGGCTGAAATGGGCCGCTTCAAGGAAAATATGCCGAGTGCTGTCGGTGACCCCGGAGTGCTCACCACCCATAATGCCCGCCAGTGCCAGCGGGCTGTTTTCATCGGCAATCAGCAGGGTGTCCTCCACCGCCTCAATCTGTTTGCCATCCAGCAGGGTAATTTTTTCGCCCGGCTGTGCCATGCGCACCTCGATGCCGCCCTGCAGCAGATCCAGATCAAATGCATGCATTGGCTGTCCCAGCTCCAGCATCACATAGTTGGTCACATCCACCACCGGACCCAGACTGCGGATACCGGAGCGGCGCAGTTTTTCCACCATCCACAGCGGCGTATCTGCAGAAACATCGACATTACGCATCACCCGTCCCAGATAGCGCGGACAGGCTTCACTGGCGGAGACGTTCAGGCTCAGCACATCATCGATATCCGCCGCCACTTCGGCTATTTGCGGCGCATTCATTTCACACTGATACAGCGTGGCCACTTCACGGGCCACACCGGCGACACTCAGGCAGTCACTGCGATTGGGGGTCAGGTCGACTTCGATAATGGTGTCATCCAGCCCCAGGTATTCACGGATATCGCTGCCGATGGGTGCGTTGTCCGGCAGTTCCATCAGGCCATCCGCCTGCTCTGCCAGGCCCATTTCCTTTTCCGAGCACAACATGCCGAAGGACTCGACGCCGCGCAGTTTTGATTTCTTGATTTTGAAATCGCCCGGCAAAACCGCACCAATTTTTGCACAGGCCACCACCAGCCCTTCGCGTACATTGGCCGCACCACAGACGATTTGCAGCGCTTCTGTGCCGGTATCCACCTGGCAGACATTGAGCTTATCCGCATCCGGGTGTTTTTCTACCGACTTAACCCGTGCCACCACGATATTGCTAAAGTCACCAGCTGCCGGTTCGACCGAATCAACTTCCAGCCCTGCCATGGTGATTTTTGCACAAAAGTCCTCGGTGCTTACCTGAGGATTAACCCACTCGTGTAACCAGTTTTGCGAGATTTTCATCAATCAAACCCTTGATCCGTAATAACGGATTTAAACTAAATTAAAGCGTCTCTGTTCACCGCTTTATCAATGTTATTTTTCGGCCATTAACCAGCCATGCGCATTGCGTTCTATCACTAGGCAAACTGTTTCAGGAACTTGACGTCGTTTTCAAAAAACAGGCGCAGGTCATTCACGCCGTAACGCAACATTGCCAGTCGCTCCACTCCCATGCCGAAGGCATAGCCGGTGAATTTTTCGTTATCTATGCCCACATGGCGGAACACTTCCGGGTGTACCATGCCGCAGCCCAGCACTTCCAGCCAGCCGGTGTGACTGCACACACGGCAGCCCTCGCCCTCACACATCACGCACTGTATATCCACCTCGGATGAAGGTTCGGTAAAAGGGAAATAGGACGGGCGAAAACGCGTCTGCAATTTTTCATTTTCAAAAAACAGGCGCAAAAAGCGATCCAGTGTACCCATTAAATCGGCAAAGCTGACATCGGTATCCACCATCAGACCTTCCACCTGGTGGAACATCGGCGTGTGGGTCAGATCTGAATCACAGCGATACACACGCCCCGGTGCAATCAGACGCAATGGCGGCTCACTGCTTTCCATGGCGCGCACCTGCACCGGCGAGGTGTGGGTACGCAGCAGTGTGCTGGCATCAAAGTAAAAGGTGTCGTGCATGGCACGTGCCGGATGATGGGACGGAATATTCAGCGCTTCAAAGTTATGAAAATCATCTTCAATTTCCGGGCCTTCCGCGACATCGAAACCCAGCCCGTTAAACAGCTCCCTGATGCGCAGCATGGTGCGGCTTACCGGGTGCAGGCCACCTGGCGTCTGTCCGCGACCGGGCAGACTCACATCAACCGTATCCGCTGCCAGTTGCGCATTCAGTTGCGCCGTTTCCAGTGCCTGCTTGCGCTGTTCCAGCACCTCCTGAAAAGCACGCTTGGCGCCATTGATTTGCTGCCCGGCGGCTTTGCGTTCTTCTGCCGGTAGCTGGCCGAGTTGTTTTAACTGCGCGGTAAACTCGCCTTTTTTACCCAGATACTGCACACGCACCTCGTCCAGTGTCTGCAGGTCTGTTGCATCAGCAACCGCTTGTTGCGCCAGTTTTAATACATCTTGTAAGTCAGCCACAATAAGTACCATTTTCTGTTTGGTTATAAAATGAAAGCCGGGCCATTGCCGGCACAATAAAGTCGTTAGTCCTTCGTCATTGGTCATTGGTCATTGGTCAGACTAAAGACTAAAGACTCCGCTCTTCCTGTGCATAAAAAAAGGGAAAGACACTGGCCTTTCCCTCTAGTTCTTGTCTTGCAACTGGTAATTCAGGTTGCGTCTGAGTAGTTTCAGGGCTAGGCGAAAAATGTAAGTTTACAATTGAGTAAATGCCCATTTTTCAACAACGCCCTGGAGCTACTCAGGCGTGAGCTGGATTACCAGCTTAGAACTACGCTGCTTTAGTAAGGCCAGCTTTAGCTGCTTCAACTAACTGACCAAACGCATCGATATCATGCACAGCGATGTCTGCCAGCACTTTACGGTCAAGGCTGATGTCAGCTTTGTTTAAACCATCCATAAAGCGGCTATAGGACATATCGAACATACGCGCGGCTGCATTGATACGGGTAATCCACAGTTTGCGGAACTCGCGCTTCTTAACTCGACGGTCACGGTACGCATATTGACCTGCTTTAATGACAGCCTGATGAGCTACACGATAAACACGACTACGTGCACCGTAATAACCCTTCGCCTTCTTCATTATTTTCTTGTGTGCAGCTCTCGCCTGAACACCACGTTTAACTCTTGCCATGATTCAGACTCCTATACGTAAGGTAACATACGGCTAACCATGCGCGAATCGCACTTGGCAACCTGTGAAGGTTCACGTAAATGACGTTTACGTTTAGTAGACTTCTTGGTCAGAATATGACGACGGAAAGACTGGCCGCGCTTGAAGCCGCCTGATCCGTTTTTGCGGAAACGCTTTGCAGCACCGCGGTTAGTTTTCATCTTTGGCATTGTTTACTCCAAAATAATGCTTTAAAAGACCCAGTCCCAACTGCTAAGGAGTTAACAGCGGATGCAAGGTGATTATTTCCGGGTTTTAATGTGTTGCCACATTACATGGAAACCCTGGTAAACCATGACCGGCTATTGCAAACCGGCAGATCTTTTTCAGCGACTAGTGCATTAACTAGGGCTTGGATTTTCTCGGTGACATCATCATCACCATCTGGCGACCTTCCATTTTCGGCATCTGATCGACCGTACCGTATTCATCCAGATCAGCGCTGACGCGCTTGAGTAATTCCAGACCCAGTTCCTGGTGGGCAAATTCACGACCACGATAACGCAGGGTCACCTTGATCTTGTCGCCCTTCTCCAGAAACTCTCGCAGTTTTCTAACTTTGGTGTTGTAGTCGCCTTCTTCAGTACGCGGACGGAATTTAATTTCCTTCACCTGTACCTGCTTGGTTTTCTTCTTGTTCAGGTTTAGCTGCTTTTTCGCTTCAAACCTGAATTTGCCGTAATCCATAATACGACAAACCGGGGGGCTCGCATTCGGTGATACTTCTACCAGATCCAGATTCTGTTCACCGGCCTTTGCCAGAGCATCCGCAGAACTCATGATGCCTAGCTGCTCTCCCTGATCATCAATCACACGTACCTCAGGGTAGGTGATCTTGTCGTTTATGAGAGTTTTCTTTTTATCAGCTGCGATTGTTTTATTCCTCCGAAATAGCGAGACCGTGCTTCTCGATCGCGTCTGCGAGGTGGTCAGCGAACGCGTCAACGCTCATACTGCCAAGATCCTCGCCGCTTCGTGAACGCACGGCCACACTCTGATTTTCCAGTTCCCGGTCACCAATGACCAACATATAGGGAACACGCTGCAATGTATGCTCGCGGATTTTAAAGCCTACCTTCTCATTTCTCAAGTCCGCTTTGACCTTAAACCCACGTTTATGCAGCATTTTTTCAACTTTCTGCGCAAATTCGGCCTGTTTGTCGGTAATGTTCATGATTACGGCATGCATCGGGCTCAACCACAGCGGGAATTTACCCTCGTAATGCTCGATCAGAATGCCGATAAAACGCTCGACCGAGCCTAAAATAGCGCGATGCAGCATCACCGGCACCTTGCGACTGCCGTCTTCTGCCACATACTGCGCATCCAGCCGGCCCGGCATGGAGAAATCCACCTGCATGGTGCCGCATTGCCAGCCACGCTCCAGGCAGTCTTTCAGGGTAAATTCGATCTTCGGCCCGTAAAACGCGCCCTCGCCCGGCTGCAGTTTGTATTCTATGCCCTTGGCGCTGAGTGCGTCCGCCAGTGCTTTTTCAGCGGCATCCCAGATTTCATCGGAACCCACACGCTGCTCCGGGCGAGTCGACAGTGCGATCTCAATATTATCGAAGCCGAAGTCTTTATAAACGTCATAGGTCAGGTCGATAAAATCAGACACCTCATCCTGCAACTGATCTTCGCTGCAGAAGATATGCGCGTCATCCTGCACAAAATTACGCACCCGCATCAGGCCATGCAGCGTACCCGACGGCTCGTTGCGGTGACAGGAGCCAAATTCCGCCAGGCGCAGTGGCAGGTCGCGGTAGGATTTCAGCCCCTGATTAAACACCTGAATATGACACGGACAGTTCATCGGCTTGACCGCGTAGTCACGGCTTTCTGAATGCGTGGTAAACATCATCTCGCTGAACTTGTCCCAGTGGCCTGATTTTTCCCACAGCGTACGATCCACCACCTGGGGCGTATTGATTTCCTGATAGCCATGATCGCGCAGGCGATCACGAATGTAGTTGCGGATGGTCAGGTTCAGATCCCAGCCATCCTGATGCCAGAACACCATCCCCGGTGCTTCTTCCTGGGTGTGGAACAGCCCCAGCTGCTTGCCGATTTTGCGGTGATCCCGCTTTTCCGCTTCTTCAATGCGCTTCAGATAGGCCTTGAGCTGTTTCTTGTCGGCCCAGGCGGTGCCATAGATGCGTTGCAGCATCTTGTTATTCGAATCGCCACGCCAGTAAGCGCCCGCCAGTTTGGTTAATTTAAAGGCCTTGATCTTGCCGGTGCTGGGTACATGGGGGCCACGGCACAGGTCGGTAAATTCACCCTGGGTGTAGAGCGACAGCGTCTGGTCCGCGGGAATATCCTCGATAATCTGCGCCTTGTATTCCTCCCCCATATCACGGAAGAATTTCACCGCCTGGTCACGACTTTTTACTGAGCGGCTGACCTTATAATCTTCTTTCGCCAGCTCGGCCATTTTCTGCTCTATTTTCTGCAGATCCTCTGGACCGAAGCTTTCATCGTAATCGATGTCGTAATAAAAGCCATCGTCAATCACCGGGCCGATAGTGATCTGGGCACTGGGATAGAGCTGCTTCACCGCCTGCGCCAGCAGGTGCGCGGCGGAGTGACGAATAACCTCCAGGCCTTCGTCATTCTTGTCAGTGATAATCGACAACTCGGCATCGTCATCCATCACATAGGCAGCATCCACCAGCTCGCCATTGACCTTGCCTGCCAGCATGGCCTTGGCCAGTCCGGGGCCGATTTCGGCGGCGACGTCATAAACAGAAACGGGGGATGAAAAGGTGCGCTGACTACCGTCAGGCAGGGTAATAACCGGCATATTGGCTCCTGGCTACAGTGGTGACCCATACGTAAGGCCACGTGGTAATTTAATCAGACATACACAGGCCTGATTAAACAGGTTGTAAAAGTGTTTGAATAACAGTGTGTTGCGGCAAGTCTAGCCAGTGCCACAGGAAATTACAACTGTTTAAAAATAGAGAGAGACTGCCTAGAAGGTGCCAGCCCAGCTGTTTTTCTTTTTCCAGTTAATGCGGGTAATCAACAGCCCCAGCAGTAAACTGCCAATCGACACCGCCGCTCCGATTAAAAACCAGTGTTTCAGGCTGTCATCCGCCAGAAAAGCGTTCTCGCTGTGCAGGCTTTCATTGGCTGCCCTGGCATCCGCCAGCGCCTGTTTGAGCTGCATATTTTCCTCTGCCACCCGAATCGGCTCCGCCGCACTTTCACGTAACTGCGCCAGTGTGCTCTTCACCTGCGCCAGTTCATTTTCCTTTTTCTTCAGTGCGGCAATCTGCTGTTTGAACTCCGATTGTTGTTCAAGCAGTGACTGGTTTTTCTGTTTAACCTGCTGTAACTGGTCACGCGCGCTGGGTTGGGACATCAGCAACTCAGCCTTAACCCAACCGGTGTTTTCCGGATCCTCAACCAGTGCGATGCGCACATGATTTCCGTCATCCGAGGTTTCCAGCACTTCAACCGCCAACCCGCTGTTAAGAAACTTTAAAATTTTATGATTAAAGGTGGTGCCGGTACGCATCGGGATGGTGAGATCATCACTTACATAACGCACATCTCTGGCAACTGCATTCAGGCTAAACAGCATCAGACAAAGGATCAGCAGCCGGGTATAAATTGAGCGTTGCATCGAAAATATCTCGCTTGTTGAATTTGTATCAGTTGATGAATATCAGGGAATGTACAGCAAAGCACGCAAAATGAGAAATTTACCCCGATCAGATTGAGGGATAAATCACAATTGAATGTATGCAACGAGGCATCAAACGAAGCCAACCCAGCGGATTACAGGCCAGTCCGCCAATCAACGCGAATTAACGCAAATTGATAGATAATTTGAGCCAGGTTAATTTTGGGGCAGAGTAAAAACTATCCAAGTGGATTAGTCTCAATCGGACTGTTCTCGCTGGGTGCTAATAAATTCAGGGAAGTGATTGAAGTGGTAGGCGCAAGTGGATTCGAACCACCGACCCCCACCATGTCAAGGTGGTGCTCTAACCAACTGAGCTATGCGCCTGTAGATTTACCTCATCTGCCCGATCTGGAAAACCGGGCCTGTACCGCAGACGGGTACTGAAGAGGCGTGCATATTACTGACTGGCCGAGATGATTGCAAGCGGGTCGTTCGCAGTGCTGCGTTTGTACATTTAGTACAAACGGTCTCTGAATCTGCTTTTAGACACCCTCAGCTATGACTCCGTCAGTTAATAGCCGAAGTCCCGCCTTCCCTGGCGCGTAGTCCCGGCCCGGCATCCCTGCCGGTCGTTCGCAGTGCTGCGTTTGTACATTTAGTACAAACGGTCTCTGCTCACCCAGGTGGCCAGTTCATCTGGCGTTTACCCAGCACGTGCAGATGGATGTGGTGCACGCTCTGTCCACCGTCGTCATTGCAGTTCATCACACAGCGGTAGCCGGATTCGGCCATACCTTCCTGAGCTGCCAGCTGCTTTGCCGCCAGATACAACTTGCCCACCAGTTGTGCATCATCAACCTGCAGGTCATTGATGGTAGAAATATGTCGTCTGGGAATCACCAGCAGATGCACCGGCGCCTGTGGCTGCAGATCACGGAAGGCCAGTACTTCATCATCCTGATAGACAATTTCGGCGGGTATATCGCCGCTGACGATTTTGCAGAAAATGCAGTCGCTCATGTTCATATCCTGTGCTTATAACTTAAGACTTCTGATAATACGCACTGCAGGGGGGCGAGACAAATAGACGAGCCAGGCCGATTAGACAAATATATCGATAATACCGGAGACCTGACGCACGCTGTTGGGCTGGCTCACCATGTCTTCGTTTTGCTGGAAGTTCTGGATGGCCTGATTCATCGACAGGCGCCGTGGATCCGGCTGGCCATTGGGGGTTTGCTGGCGATCTGCAGAGGGCGCAAGGAAACTGATGCCGCCCTGACGATCCGGCCGATAGGTGGCAGATGACAGCACTTCACCGTCAATAAGCCGCCCTTCATTAGTAGATGTAGCCTGATTACTGCGCTCAACTCGACGCGGCGGGGTTTGCTGGTTCTGTAAATCGCGGGCACGCTGTTCACCGCTGCGATCTGCAGGGTTGCGATGACCCTGCCGTGAGACATCAGAGGCAAGGGGTGTAAAGGATGGATTAAACCCGGTTAGCGCGATTTCCATTTAACAGTCTTTGATTAAGCAATGCTCAAAATTATAGCAACGAAAAGCGGCAATAAGGCAGTATTAATCGGAAAAAGTTTGCCGCATTCGGCAAAAACTGACCAGGTGGGTGAAAAACGCTGTATTTACGGGTTGTCCAGCCGGCGCCGACCGCTGAAGGCATGAGCCAGTGTGCCACCGTCGATATACTCCAGCTCCCCCCCCAGCGGGATGCCATGGGCCAGGCGCGTGGCCTCGACGCCATACTCCGCCGCCATTTCCGATATATAGTGCGCGGTGGTTTCGCCTTCCACCGTGGGGTTAGTGGCCAGAATAATTTCTTTTATCTGACCCTGCTGCAGACGCTGTTCGAGCAGGTCCAGTCCCAGCTCCGCCGGGCCAATGCCGTCCAGCGGCGACAGATGCCCCATCAGCACAAAGTAGCGGCCATTAAAGTCGGTGGCCTGATTAATCGCCATTACATCGGAGGGGGTCTCGACAATACACAGCAGCTCATCCATGCGACGTGGATCAGCACAGTACTGACAGATATCGCTCTCCGACAGGGTGCGACATTGCGTGCAATGGCCGATGTGTTCCACCGCCTGCTGCAACGTCTGGGACAGCCGGGTCGCACCTTTACGGTCACGCTCAAGCAGATGAAAAGCCATACGCTGCGCCGATTTCTGCCCCACGCCGGGCAGGCAGCGCAGTGCTTCAATCAGTTGCAGTAATAAGGGAGATTGACTCATCAACAAACAACCATCGTAAAGTGAATGTAAAATAAACCCTGGGTTAGCTCACGCTCAGCCAGTTAGCGTATTTAATCGAACGCATCTGGTTCACCCGTCTGGCTGGCAACACTGTGAACCTGACTGAATCGGCGGACAGGGTGTATCCGCATAGGAACAGAAAACACAGCAGTCGCCCTTTAACGGTTTCAACAATGCGCGACTGCCTTGCATTCATAAGACCACACACAGGCATCCAGCGGCATGGTCTCGGTTTGGTGATGCCCGCATTCGGGACAACAAATGGTGCTGCGAGTTTGCACTGGCATATCCACTGGATCACCTGTTTGGCTGTAGACCCGTTCAGCGGCAATTCACGCTTTACGCGAATACCGCTGATAAGGTGACTAGAATGGCAGCTTAAGTCCGCCGGGCAGATTCATGCCAGCGGTCACACCGGACATTTTTTCCGAGGATTCGGTTTCAATGCGACGTACTGCATCATTAACCGCCGCCGCCAGCAGATCTTCGATCATTTCCTTATCATCCTGCATCAGGCTGTCATCCAGCTCGACGCGACGCACTTCGTGGCGACCATTCATCACAACCTTAACCATGCCGCCGCCGGACTGACCTTCGACTTCCATATTGGCAATTTCTTCCTGCGCTTTCTGCATATCAGCCTGCATCTTCTGCGCCTGCTTCATCATATTGCCTAAGCCACCTTTCATAATATTTTCTCTCTGTAACGTGTAAATGAATAAATTAACTGAGTATAAATCTACGCTGGATTAACCAGCCTGTCACTGATCCACCGGTTTAACTGAATTGGGCACCAGCTGGGCATTAAAGTTCTCTTTCAGCGCCTGCACCATCGGGTCCTGCTCAATCGATTGCTCCGCCGACTGCTGGCGCTCGGCCTGGGTTCGAGCCTGTGTCTGTGCCGGTGACTCGGTGTCGGAAACACCCAGCGTTATCTTGAGCTTGAGTTTCTGTTGCAGGCCATTGCACAGCGCATCCTGTAACCTGGCCTGCAGGCCGGGGGTTAACAGCTGCTCTTTTTCCTTACTTAACATCAGCTGCACTTCAGTGGCGCTTTTTTCTTTCAATGTGCAGTTCACCGCCAGCTGTTTTACCATGCCGCGCAGGTTCATTGCCTCCACCAGCCCGGCCCAGTTATTGTCCAGCTTAAGCGGCGCAGCCGATGCCTCGGCTGCTGGCGGCTGTGCAGGTGCTGAAGATGTCATCCCGGCCGGACTTGCAGCTGATGACGATGGTGCCTGTGTCTGAGACTGGACCTGATTTTGGGTGGCCTGAGGCTGGTTGAGCTGAGTCTGGGGTGCCTGCGTTTGCTGGCTACGGACCTGAGCCTGAGCCACTGCCGCACTCCCTGCACTGTTGCCTGCTGCGGGAGCAGCACCGGCGGCACTGGCCATACCGGGCTTGAATGCCAGCATTCTCAGCAGCGCCATTTCCAGACCGCTACGCGGGTCCGGCGCCAGCGGCAGATCACGCCGCCCCAGCAGACCCACCTGATAAAACAGCTGAATATCTTCGCTGCTCACCTGAGTTGCCAGCTGCTGTAATGCCTCGCGATCCAGCAGGTTTTCATCCACCGCATCCGGCACTTTCTGCGCCAGTGCCATCTGGTGCAACATCGCCAGCAGTTCCGCCAGCACACTGGCGTAGTCCGGCGACAGATCCGACAGCTCGGCCACATAACGCATCACCGCTGAGGCATCATTGGCAATCAGCGCCTGCAGAATTTTCATCACCCGGTCACGGGACACCGTGCCCAGCATCGCCTGCACTTCGGCCTGTTCCAGCTTACCGCCACCGAAGGCAATGGCCTGATCCATCAGACTCAGCGCGTCGCGCATCGAGCCATCGGCCCCATGCGCCAGCAGACGGATTGAGGCCTCATCAAAGGTCACCGACTCCTGCTCAAGAATGTGCTTCAGGTGGCCTTCAATCAGCGGCAAGGGCATGCGCTTCAGATTGAACTGCAGGCAACGAGACAGGATGGTCACCGGCAACTTCTGCGGATCAGTGGTGGCCAGCAGGAACTTCACATGGGGTGGTGGCTCTTCCAGGGTTTTTAACAGCGCATTAAAGCTGTGCCCGGAGAGCATGTGAACTTCGTCGATCAGGTAAACCTTAAAGCGCCCATGAGTCGGTGCATACTGCACATTGTCCAGCAGCTCGCGAGTGTCTTCGACCTTGGTGCGGGATGCCGCATCCACCTCAATCAGGTCGATAAAACGCCCGTCCGCAATGTCCTTACAGGCCGCGCAGACACCACAGGGCGTCGAGGTAATGCCAGTTTCGCAATTCAGTGATTTGGCGAAGATGCGCGCCACGGTGGTTTTGCCCACACCGCGGGTGCCGGTGAACAGATAGGCATGGTGCAGACGGTCTTCGTCCAGTGCATTAATCAGGGCACGCAGGATATGTTCCTGACCCACCATTTCGGTGAAATTGCCGGGCCGCCATTTTCGCGCAAGTACCTGATAGCTCATGAAATACTGATCATCTAAGTGGTTGTAAAAAGAAGCAAGTTTAGCATGCGCAGGCTTTGAGATTACAGGCTTATCATCCTAAATTAATCAGTTGACCGCCCGGAAAATCGATGTGCGCAAGATATTTGAGAATAACACTGAATGAGGTAAACCGTGGGTGGCGGCCTGCATGAGCCACACCCCGGCGCCCGATGTCACTGCTACCGTTGCTCCCTTCCGGGCCTGGCGGAGTTTACAGCTAATCGTCGCGGGGGAACCCACACAGGTCACCATAACGAGGTAAAACAGGGAGGCGATTATGCGGGCTTTACCCGCGGGATTCAAGTGACCCGGCAGATATGTGGCCTGATGCAGCTAAAATGAATTCAAATCAATCAATATAAGTCGGAGCTAATGTATGCTGAAGTAATCTAGGGAAGCTCTGAAAAACTCAGAGGTTCCGCGGCACAAGGATGTGTCGCCATTTTCAATAACTGCTAAGTTATTGAAAATGAAAAACAAATCAAAATCGCATTTTGATTTGTTTTTGCTCTGATAATTCATGGATGAATTATTCAGAGCTTCATTAGTTTAAATACCCTGCCCCACCTGAAACCAGCCAGGCTGGAATAATCGAAACGGGATATGCAGGCAGAAACAACAGACACGCTACAACAGCATAAGGTGATTCACATGAAGACAAACACTGGCAATATCGACCGCATGCTCAGAGCCATCGCTGGACTGGTTCTGCTCTCATTAATCTTTGTCGGGCCGCAAACCCTGTGGGGACTGATCGGCATTATTCCCTTGCTGGCCGCCATTATCGGCTTCTGCCCGGCCTATACACGGCCCGGCATCAATAGCTGCAAAGCGCCACAGAAATAGCATTTTAACCAATATCCAACCGCTAAAAACCGGCACAGGGAAGAGACAGCTTTTAGCGATCACTACTACTCACTGCCCCACAATCTGTCCCATAATTAAAATCCGCGACAAAAATTCCTGCTTTGCAAAACATTTATGCTAGAATCCCGTGCCTTTCTACAGGGCGGATTATCCTGCGGAAACAGCGCAGGCTGCAGGCACCGGCATATCGGAGTGCCAGGCACTAAACGCAGCGATAAAATGCACGTTTATAGAGAGGTGGCCGAGTGCTTGACTGAATGGCCGGGAGCCATTCAGAGCATGGCCCGCCTTTCGATCATGACCCCGAAGGGGTGAGGTGCAGGACGCACCGAATAAGGCGCACGCTGCGGGCGCCGGTGGTTCCGAATGGAATGCACCCAAACGCAGCAGTAAAATGCACGTTTATAGAGAGGTGGCCGAGTGGTTGACTGAATGGCCGGGAGCCATTCAGAGCATGGTCTGCCTTTCGATCATGACCCCGAAGGGGTGAGGTGCAGGACGCACCGAATAAGGCGCACGCTGCGGGCGCCGGTGGTTCCGAATGGAATGCACCCAAACGCAGCAGTAAAATGCACGTTTATAGAGAGGTGGCCGAGTGGTTGACTGAATGGCCGGGAGCCATTCAGAGCATGGTCTGCCTTTCGATCATGACCCCGAAGGGGTGAGGTGCAGGACGCACCGAATAAGGCGCACGCTGCGGGCGCCGGTGGTTCCGAATGGAATGCACCCAAACGCAGCAGTAAAATGCACGTTTATAGAGAGGTGGCCGAGTGGTTGAAGGCGCACGCCTGGAAAGTGTGTATACCGAAAGGTATCGAGGGTTCGAATCCCTTCCTCTCTGCCATAAGCAAAGCCACCAGCTTTCTGGTGGCTTTTTTTATGGCTGAAATAAACATGGATTTGAACCCAGGTTCGAAAAAAAAGGCACGGAAGCCTTTTTTGACGCGGGTGCTTTTACCGCGCCTGAAAGGGTCCTCGCAGGGATGCGATATTTTATTATAATTCAGTAAGTTACATGAACGTAATTAAATTACTCGTCTAATATTTTTCGACAGCTATTTTTAAAAACTGTCAGTTTTCTATAGCAACTATCCAAGCTAAAACACTCAATGCCCGGATATGTCCAGTTTTTCATAATCCAATTAATATGCTATGTTGATTTTACATATCTGCTTGCAACAGGTCTAAAAAATAAACATAGGGAATATTATTAATCGCGGCAATGAATGTAAGGCCTGCCCCCGAGATCTAATAGAGCGAACCTGCGAATTCGATTCATAGTGGGCGGGACATTCAATTAGAGTAGTGCCTGTTTGCTTGATTGCAAGACCTGACCCTGATCTTCAAGACCTGACCCTGATCTTTTTTGGTGTTCACGTTGGGCCAGAATATGCAGTTATGTGTTTTACTCAATTTCCCACCGACTCAAAGAGATAACTGTAGTTTAGAGTGCTTCTGATCCAGCGCCCGGCTAATCTGTACTGGATCATCTATAATCTCATTAGAATTATCCCTGACACTATTAATTTTGATTAAAACAACGCATTAATATTTATGAAAGCTCATAGTGACATTGTTTGGCTACCGAAAAAACGCGCCATCCTGGTGGGCAAACCTGTATAAATCTTTGAATACAAAGGCTTATTTTTACATTAATATTAGTTTTGCTTTTGTGAGATTTCTTGCCAGAATATTAATGAATTAACAAGATCCGCCATTTTTATCAATTAGAAGAAAAAAATAATGGCAATCACCAGGGCTGAAGATGGCCTTATAACTGCCCCCTGGATTTCTATTAAACATGAATACTGCAAACTATTTTACACAAAATCCCATTATAAGCATGGGATGCTATAACACAATCAGTGGTTGAGAGCCTGTAGCTCAAGTTGTGATTACACTGATCTTTTCAATATATTCAATCGAGCCGAAAAATCGATGAGCAAAAATTGTTGTAACAGTGCATGAAAATTAGCCTAGAAGAGCAACTCTCCAGCATTATTAAACATACCACCAATTCTTTTGGAGGTAGTTTTTTTGACAATATGACCAGGTCTCTCGCCAAAGCCGTCGGCGCTGACTACTGTTTTATAGCATGCGTCGACGAATTACTGACGAAAGCCACTACGATTTCGGTGTTTGCTAAAGGTCAAATAACAGATGGTTTTGAATATGATCTACATGGCACTCCATGTGCTGAGGTAACATCAGATGGTATAGATATTTACTCAGAGAACGTTATAAAGGAATTCCCAGACGACCATCTATTGCAAGCCATGAAGGTCGAGGCATATATCGGCACATCATTAATCAACAGCGAAGGTCGTGTTATCGGGCTTGTGTCGGCTTTATTTGAACACCCCATTAATCAACCAGAACCAATCCATCTCCTATTTCAATTTTTCTCAAGCTGGATCGCAACGGAGGTTGAACGTACAGAAAAAGATCTCGAACTGACAAATCTCAATAAATCATTAAGGCAAAAAGTACTAGATAGAACAGAAAAGCTAGAGTTCTTCAGAAGTCAGTCTGAAATTGATCAGGCACATTTTCGGGCAATAATTGAAACGGCTGCCGAAGCCATTATCACCACTGACACTAGAGACCTGATTAAATCATTTAATGCAGCAGCTTCGAATTTATTCGGCTATACCGCTGATGAGATTATAGGCAAAAACGTCTCTATCCTGATGACTGAACCATATTCCAGTTCTCACAATGATTATATTCAAAAGCAACTTGAGACTGGTGTGGATAAAATTACTGATACCGGACGACAGATAGAAGCACGACACAAAAATGGAAATGTACTGCCTATACATATTGCAATAAGCCGAATAGAGACATCGGAAATAATTGGGTTTACAGCAATCATTCATGATCTGACAACCGAGAAGGAGAGAGAAAACCAGCTCATTAGACTAAAAAATGAAGCCGATGAAGCAAATCTAGCTAAATCAAAATTCCTCACTAACATGAGCCATGAACTCCGTACACCTCTAAATGCAATAATCGGCTTTAGTCAACTATTAGAGCTCGACGACAACCTCACCAGGAAACAAACTGATAACATCGGTGAAATTATAATGGCGGGCAACCACTTACTGGCTCTTATTAATGACATCCTCGATCTTGCAAAAGTAGAATCTGGTCAATACGAGTTATCAATGGAGCCAGTCAATGTCTGCTCTATTATTCAAGAATGCATCAAACTTAGTGAAATTATTGCGCGGAAAAGAGGTATTGTAATAAGATATAAAGGATTACAGGAATGTTTTCTTCTGGTTGATAGCCTGCGTCTCAAACAGGCATTGCTTAATCTAATCTCAAATGCCATTAAGTATAACCAGGATGATGGTATTGTAGAGATTTCTGCTGAGTTTATGGATAATCATTTACGTATTTATGTTTCTGACACTGGGCCTGGTATCCCGCCCGAAAAACAACATGAACTATTCAAACCTTTTTCTCGTTTACAAGCAGAAAATAGCGGTATTGAGGGCACAGGTATTGGCCTGGCGCTAACCAGGCAGATTATCGAGTTGATGGGCGGAACAATAGGTTTTGACAGCAAGGCAGGTGCAGGCTCCACTTTCTGGATTAAATTTCCAACCGCTGAAGAACCAGCAGCAAAAAAAACACCCTCCTGAAGAATCAGGCATTATTAATTCTAAGGAAGCTCTGAATAATTCATCCGTGAATTATCAGAGCAAAAACAAATCAACATGCGATTTTGATTTGTTTTTCATTTTCAATAACTTACCAGTTATTGAAAATGGCGACACATCCTTGTGCCGCGGAACCTCTGAGCTTTTCAGAGGTTCCCTAACATCAAGCGCCCACTTTGTGGTGACTGCAACTCTTTTTACTCGTCAAATATGCACGCTAACGAATCCAAATAAAAAATACTCAATTATTAAAGTATAGATCACTAAGAAACAAACCCTGAAAAAATTTAGATAAGAAAGCATGCTGGTAGCACTTACACAAAACTTGAAAAATTAAAGCTAACCTATCCCATGATTTTATGCAGTTAATTTGTGATTATACAGAGATTCTAACCCTTTTTCGGCAGCATCCTCTAAATTCAGAACACGTCACAAATCAGCGATAAATACCTGTTTAGCAGCAATTTACATTGATACGTCAGCGCCTGTTATAAGCTGATACGCTGACCGACCGCAATTTTTACCAGCTGCATACATATATGTTAGTAGTTAAGTACAGAGTTATGGTCTCAGCGCAGGGACGGTTTGATAACTTGCTATTGTCAGCGTGCATTTCTGACTTTTATCTCAGCGCCTCGAAGCCTGAAATGACATCGAACAGCTCTTCATCAATACCGCTTTGCCGCAGGCGATGAAATGTTCGGTTAAGATCTTCCTGCAGCTCATCTATATTTTTTTCTGCACGTTGCATGGCAGCCAGTCGACTGGCATTTTCACTGGCCAGTGATTCGGCACATGCGCGAAACAGTGTCACAAAAAGATATTCACGTACCAGTGCGCGCAGGGTTTGTTCCCGGCTGTTTAGTACCACTGGCAGATTTTTTGTCGGCCAGTGAATCTCGGCGAGATTACGTAGCCATGCTTCATCCAGCGGCAGCAACTGCTGACTCACGGGGGTATAAATTGATCCGCTTTTAGGGCGATTATGAAACACGTAAACCTGTTCAATTAAACCCACATCACGCTTCGCTTCGAGTTCAATCAGAATCTCCCCTACCAGCGGTGTAATCGCATTAATCGAGTTAGGCAGAGTGAAATCTGCCATCGGTTGTAGAGACGTTTCCACGAGGCGCGATTGAATACGGTCACCAACCGCCCATACAATCTTTTTACCCGATAGTTTTTCCAGCGTATCAACCGCGTATTCCACCATGGTCTCATTAAACTGACCAACCAGCCCTTGATCCGAACCAAATACAATGGCCGCAATCGCCGTCTGTTTTTGCTGGTTTATTGACGGCATAGCACTCAGTGACTTATCCTCGCGAAAGCAGGCAGCGAGACCCAGTTGAACCGTTCGGTAATAATCATCAAGCGAACGCACTGCATTCTCGTACTGGCCGATGCTCGATGCCGCCATCGCTTTCATTGTGCGAACCACTGCTTCAAGCTCTTTAGCACTACCAATATGCTGACGCAGGCTGGTGACAGTATCGCTCATAATGCTTCTTTTTGCGACACATCAGACTGAAAGTGAGTGAGTGCATCACTGGCAATCTGGATAATTAAAGCCCGATCTTCAGCACTCAGCTTTTTAGCATTTTCAAAACGGGCGCATACTTCCGCCGGAATATCCGCGGCTGCGTCATGTACCGCTTTCTCGGCTGCTGTCATTCGTTCTAGCGGAACGGAATCAAACAGATTTTCCGACAGCGCCAGTAACTCGGCGATCTGTTCTGTCATCGAAACAGGCGAGAATTCCGGCTGCTTAAGGCAGGCGCGAATACGCCGACCGTGTTCGATAATTTTTCGGGTGCTGTCATCCAGCCGGGCACCAAAGCGGGAAAACGTTTCCAGCTCCTCGAACTGCGCATAGGCCAGTTTGAGGTCTCCTGCCACTGCGCGATAGGCAGCACGCTGCGCCTTACCACCCACACGGGAAACAGATTTACCCACGTCAACTGCGGGCAATATACCCAGCTCAAACAGCGAGGGAGAGAGGTAAATTTGCCCATCGGTAATGGAAATTAAATTGGTTGGAATATAGGCGGAAATATCCTGTGCTTCGGTTTCAATAATCGGCAATGCTGTCATTGACCCACCGCCAGGTTCAGGTCGTAGATGCGTGGAACGTTCCAGTAAGCGTGAATGAATATAAAAAATATCACCGGGGAAGGCTTCACGACCGGGTGGTCGACGCAACAGTAAAGACAACTCGCGATAAGCACGGGCATGGTGGGTAAGGTCATCATAAACAACCAGCACATCACGGCCTTGCTGCATAAAATACTCGGCGATGCTGGTCGCCGCATAAGGGGCTACATAAGCAAGTCCTGGGGGGTCATTACCCTCGGTAACCACAACCACGGTGTATTCCAGTGCGCCCTGTTCGCGCAATGTAGCGATCACCCTGGCGACACCCGAAGCACGCTGGCCAATGGCACAATACACACACAGCACATTCTTACCACGCTGGTTGAGGATGGTGTCGAGCGCAATCGCTGTCTTACCGGTCTGCCGATCACCGAGAATTAATTCACGCTGACCGCGACCGACAGGAATCAATGCATCAATCACCTTGATGCCGGTTTGCAGCGGCACACTGACCGGATCACGATCCAGTATAGCCGGCGCAGGACGCTCAATTGGCAGGCGCTCATTACTCACCAGCCTGCCCTTACCATCCAGCGTCTGACCAATGGGATTAATAATGCGCCCGATCAGTCCGTCACCCACTGGCACATCCACCACGTGCCCCCGACGCTCAACTTCATCGCCCGCCTGTAAGTGCCAGTAGTCACCTAGCAGGACCACGCCGATTTCATCTTCATCGACATTAAAAGCAATGCCATAAATGTCACCAGGGAATTTAAGTACTTCTTCAAAACCGACACCGGGCAAACCAGATACTTTGGCGATACCAGTCGCGATACTGGTAATCGTACCCACTTCTCGTGGCGTGAGTAGTGGCTTAAATGATTCACGCGCCTGACTTATTCCCGAAAATGCACTATCAAATACATTTTTCAGATTATCACTTTGCTGGTTGTTGCCTGCTTTTTCAGCGCTCATTGTCATCGACATCCTGTAGCGTAGTCATTGACGAATTTTTCGAAACAGCATTATTCATTGCAGATTTATTTTTCAGCAGATCATCAACACTCTTTGCCAGTGAATCGAGATAATCAGAAATGCTCCAGGCTATCTTGCGCCCATCAGAGTTGATCTCGATACCACTAAGCAGGTCTGGCGCAACAACAAATTCTAGTGGTTTGTGTTTGCCAAACATTTCCGCAACCACTGTTTCTATTTCCGTTTTTTGCTGCACAGACAACTTGAAGGCCGTGCGTATCCGCAAGGTATTGGACGATAGTTTAAATGCCGATTTTAATTCGGTTATTTGTGCCGTATCTAACTCACGCAGACGATCAATAAAGATTTCAGTCATGCGTTGTTCCAGACTTGTGCCAGCGAGATCAGACAGTGCCATGCGGGCAATCGCAAACACTTCTTCGCGCGCGCGACGACTCAGCTCCTCATTCAGACTGTGCTGTTCATTTCTTATTGCCTGCTGTAATCTTGTACGTAGATCATCGGCCTCTTGCCGCGCTGTCTCAAGCAACTGCGCACGTTCTGTTTTTGCTGCTTCAAGCGCTTCATTCATACGTGTATTACGTTGTTGATCGAATAGCTCGTTTTTCTGCTGATAGGCTTCACGTTGCTTCTGAGCTTCGGTTTCTTTTTCATTGGCATCAGCAATTTTCGCAGCAATACGGTTTTCCCGTGCGTCAATTGCATTAAGAATTGGCCGGTACAAAAACCGCTTTAGCAACCACACCAAAATGAGGAAATTGATGACCTGCGCAATAACAGTGAACCAGTCAATCAACATGCGTTATTGTCCTGTGGCCTGCGTGACAGTATAATTCCAGAACGGATTGGCAAAAATAAGAATCATCGACACCACAAAACAGTAAATCGCAACGGACTCAATCATGGCGAGGCCAACAAACAGTGTGCGTGTAATTGTTGCCGATGCATCGGGTTGCTGCGCCAGCGCAGTCATTGCTGTGGCCACAGATCGTGCCTCGCCAAACGCCGGGCCAATACTACCGATGGCCATCGTCAACCCAGCTGTAATAATTGAAATGATAGCAATATAGATCGAACTATCCATGATTTGTCCCCTTGTGATTGGTATTATTATTTCTATCTTCGGATTCAGATTTGTCTGCTGACTTACGCGCACGTGTTGCAGCGGCGATATAAACCGTCGCCAGGATACTAAAAATATATGCCTGTACCATACCCGTCAGTAATCCGAGTGCACTCATAACTATCGGAAAAATGAACGGCGTAATGGTTAGCAATATAGCAATAATCAGTGTACCACTCATCATATTACCGAACAGGCGTACTGCCAGTGCCAGTGTGCGTGAAATCTCGCTGATGATATTAAACGGCAACATAATAATTGTTGGTCTGGTGTAGGCCCTAAGATATCCACCTATGCCGGCTTCTTCAACACCAAACATCGGCACCGCCACAAACACACAAATGGCCAGTGCGGCGGTAGTAGAAAGCGAACCGGTCGGTGGCTCATAGCCTGGAACAATGGTAAACAGACTAGATATGGCGACAAACAGGAACAGACTGCCCAGAAAGCCGATATATTTTTGCGGGTTCTTCAGTCCTACTTCCTCGATCTGCTGATTAATGCCGGTAACAACAATTTCCAGCAGATTTTGCCAGCGCGAACGTTGCAGTTCCGTCGACAGTTTACGGGTAATCACTATTGAACCGAGTACCAGTATCAGCATCAGCCCCCAGGTGTACACGATGGTGGCATTGAGTTTGAAAAAACCCATTTGCCAGTAAATTATATTGTCGGGGCTAAGAGTCATGAACCGTCTGCTGTAATAGTGTTTTTAGACTGTTCCGTGATACGCGTTAAGCGGCTGACAATGATACGCGCGATAATAAAACCCAGCAGGCCCGCAACCAGGCGTTGCCAGTTATCACCAAGAATAAAGTAAAAGCCCAGGATAACCACGCCGGTGCGCACTGACATGCTGCTAAAAAACAACAGCGCCACCAGCCTAGTCGATTCAAGTTTACGCACCGTCCACCACAAACCGACGAAAAAAAACATCCCTAGCAAGGCCCCTTCCAGTAATGCAAGCAGCAAAGGAAATACTGGAGACAGAAATTCATTCATGATTATTCCCATCCTCTTTATTATGGCCTGAATTATTCTCGCTATCATCCTGATGAATTTCCCTGTCTTCCTTCACAATCCAGTGCCAGGCATTAAAACAGCCCAGACCAAGACCTATAGCCAGCAGCGCGAGTGTCCATGAATGCTCACCCGGATAACGTTCGTCAAGCCAGAGTCCGAGTGCCGCACCCAGCAAGGTTGGCATTGCCACCGACCAGCCTACCAGCCCCATCATACCCAGGCCGGACCACACGGTTTTTGTCACATGACGTTGTGCCTTCAGTTTGCGTGCTGCCATATCACCCACCTGCTGGCTGAATTCAGTTTGTCCCGGCAGTTGCTTCTTATCTGGTTTTTCAGTCATGATGAAACTCCGCCAGACGACGAATAAATCCGCTCTCCATTTTCGCCAGCACTGAACGCAGCTTCTGTTCCTGCTCGTCGAGTTGTTCAAACTCTTCTTCAACGGCGGCGCGCAATTTATCCAGGCTCATGCCACCAATTGCATTACGTACAGAGACACGCACATCGCGACCGGTTTTAACCAGAATACCTTCATCGACCGCGATGTATGTTTCACCTTCTGTGTCAGTTTCATAAACCAGTATTCCCGCCGATAGTGGAGCAACGCAATCAAGTCGGCGTGGCAGGAGCCCAAACGAACCTTCGTCTGTTACCACAACAATACGCAATACATCACGCTTATCGGCGAACACTCTGAAAGGCAGAAGAATCTTAAGATTCATTGACGCTACTCTCTGACGGTGCTTTTTCTACCGCTGTCTGTTTGACGTCATCGTCAACAGTCTTGCGCGCCTCATCAATTGAGCCGATCATATACAGCGCACTTTCCGGATAATCCCTGAATTCATCACGCAGGATACGCTCGCAACCGTCGAGTGCATCGTTGAGACTCACCAGTTTACCCCGCATGCCTGTAAACTGTTCGGTAGCAAAAAACGGCTGGGTGAGAAAGCGCTCCAGTCGCCGCGCACGCCCCACCACCTTATGATCCTCTACTGACAACTGTTCCATACCGAGCATGGCGATAATGTCCCTGAGTTCGGCGTATTGTGCCAGCGTGCGACGGATCTCCTGTGCCAGTGCATAATGCCGTTTACCAATGATACCGGGCGTGGCCATTTTGGAACTGGATTGCAAGGGATCAATGGCCGGATAAAGCCCTTCACTCGCCCGCTTACGCGATAATACGATGGACGCGGAAAGATGCGAAAAGGTATGCACCGCAGCCGGGTCCGTGAAATCGTCCGCTGGTACATACACTGCCTGGATCGAGGTAATAGCACCACTATCGGTATTGGCAATACGCTCTTCCAGTTGCGACAACTCGGTGCCCATGGTTGGCTGATAACCAAGGCGCGCCGGCATTTGCCCCATTAAACCGGACACTTCCATACCTGCCTGAATAAAACGAAAAATATTATCCATCAGCAACAGTACATCGCGATGTTCGTCGTCGCGAAAATACTCGGCCATGGTCAGCGCGGCATGACCCACCCGAAACCGTGCGCCGGGTGGTTCGTTCATCTGCCCAAATACCATGACCATATTCTCCAGCACACCCGCTTCGTTCATTTCACGGTAAAGCTCCTCGCCTTCACGACAGCGTTCGCCAATACCGCAAAAAATACTCACGCCGGCGTGCTGACCAACCATATTGTGAATCATCTCGGTGAGTAATACTGTCTTACCCACACCGGCACCACCAAACAGACCCGCTTTGCCGCCGCGTTCCAGTGGCATTAACACGTCGATAAGCTTAATACCGGTCTCGAAAATCTCGGATTTGGTAGAGCGCCGTGCTAATGCAGGCGGCGCATGATGCACGCTACGCCACTGGATGTCTGTCGGCGCTGGCTGGCGATCGATCGCATTGCCGAAAACATCAAACATGCGCGACAGAATACCCTTGCCCACCGGCGACTGTAATGGTCCGCCGCTGTCTTCTACCCGCATACCGCGTGCAAGACCCTGGGTCGGCGTGAGTGCAATGCCACGCACCCGATGTGCGTCGAGTTGCGACTGCACTTCAATCGCAATTCTCCCCTCAAGCGCATGCAGCAACGAATTAATGGGGGGCAGATATTCATCAAACACGATATCCACGACACTGCCGCGCACCGAAATTACCACACCGCTATTCATTAAAGGTTTATCATTTGATGTCGCCTTATTAGTATCCATAACGCTATGCCTTCATCTCCCAGGGGCACAACACCAACACAGAGTTCCCAGCATTTCGCGCGATTGACTGCAAAGCAGGACTAATTTATTTTTATTCATCCTGCCATTTCCAATTGAGAATTTCCGGCATATCTTCACCGTATTTTTCGATGTAGGCCTTATGGTCTAGCAACTTGTCGCGCAACATCTGTTTAGCGTAAGCAGCGCGTGAGCCCAGGCTCGGCACTCGATCTATCACATCACCGGCCAGGTGAAAGCGATCCAGATCATTCAATACCGCCATATCAAAGGGGGTCGTCGTGGTGCCGTTTTCCTTGTAACCACGGACATGCAGGTTCTTGTGATTGGTGCGGCGGTAAGTCAAACGATGGATCAACCAGGGATAGCCATGATAGGCAAAAATGATGGGGCGGTCTTTGGTAAATAACACATCAAAGTCCCTGTCAGAAATGCCATGCGGGTGCTCACCCGGCGGTTGCAGGGTCATCAGGTCCACCACATTGATAACGCGGATTTTGAGTTCTGCAAACTGCTGGCGCAATAGTTTTACCGCCGCCAGCGTTTCCAGCGTCGGTACGTCACCGCAACAGGCCATCACCACATCAGGGTCACCACCCTCGTCGTTACTCGCCCATTTCCAGATTCCAATGCCCGCGCTGCAATGCTTGATCGCCGCGTCCATATCCAGCCATTGCAACTCTGGCTGCTTGCCCGCGACGATCACATTAATATCATTGTGGCTACGCAAGCAATGGTCGGTCACCGATAATAATGTGTTGGCATCGGGTGGCAAATAGACACGAATGATCTCCGCTTTCTTGTTAACCACCACATCAATAAAGCCCGGGTCCTGATGACTGAAGCCATTATGGTCCTGCCGCCAGACGTGCGAAGACAACAGATAGTTCAACGAGGCAATGGGGCGACGCCACGGAATATCACGCGTTACATCGAGCCACTTGGCGTGCTGATTAAACATCGAATCAATAATGTGGATAAAGGCTTCGTAGCAGGAAAAAAAGCCGTGTCGCCCGGTTAGCAGATAACCTTCGAGCCAGCCCTGGCACTGGTGCTCACTCAGCATTTCCATCACCCGGCCATCAGGCGCAATGTGTTCATCCCCGGGTAATATGTCTGCGGTCGAACAACGGTTGGTGACTTCGAACAGCGCAGCCCAGCGATTCGATGCAGTTTCGTCCGGACTGAAAATACGAAAGTTGCGTGCTGCGGTGTTGAGCTTCATTACATCGCGGATAAAATTACCCTGGGCGCGCGTCGCTTCGCCTTTTACCTCACCCGGGTTTGGCACATTCACCGCATAATCGCGAAAATCAGGCATGCGTAGATCACGCAGTAACTTGCCACCATTGGCGTGTGGGTTGGCGCCCATGCGCCGTTCACCATTTGGTGCCAGCTCTGCCAGTTCAGGAATAAGCTTACCCGCATCATCAAATAATTCTTCGGGCCGGTATGATTTCATCCACTGCTCAAGAATTTTTAAATGCTCTGGTTGTTTAACAAAATTAGTTACTGGCACCTGGTGCGCATGGAAGGTCCCTTCGACTTGTTTGTCATCGACGAACTCAGGTCCGCTCCAGCCTTTTGGTGAGCGTAGAATTATCATTGGCCAGTGCGGCCGCTCAGTGAAGCCATTGCTTCGAGCATCCTGCTGAATACGCTGGATCTCGACAACCACCCTCTCCAGTGTTGCAGCCATCAGCTGATGCATCTGCTCCGGGTCATCACCCTCAACGAAATATGGCGTGTAACCGTAACCAATAAACAGCGCTTCCAGTTCATCATGGGGGATTCGCGCCAGTACGGTGGGGCCGGCTATTTTGTAGCCGTTCAAATGTAGAATCGGTAACACCGCACCATCATGCACCGGGTTGAGAAATTTGTTCGAGTGCCAGCTGGTCGCCATTGGCCCGGTTTCCGCTTCTCCATCACCAACCACACAGGCCACCAATAAATCGGGATTATCAAACGCAGCACCATAGGCATGGGACAATGCATAACCCAGTTCGCCACCTTCGTTAATAGAGCCCGGGGTTTCCGGTGCGACGTGGCTGGGAATGCCACCGGGAAATGAAAACTGGGTAAACAGCTTTTTCATGCCCGCCTCGTCCTGTGAAATATTCGGATATACCTCGCTGTACGTCCCTTCCAGATAAGTGTTGGCCACCAGTCCCGGTCCGCCATGGCCAGGGCCTGTGACATTCACAATACTCAGGTCATATTGCTGGATAATGCGGTTAAGATGCACATAAATAAAATTCAGGCCCGGCGTCGTGCCCCAGTGCCCCAGCAGGCGCGGTTTGATATGCTCCAGAGCCAGTGGTTTTTTCAGCAGCGGGTTATCATATAAATAGATCTGACCAACTGACAGATAATTGGCGGCACGCCAGTAGGCGTCCATCTTGCGCACAACATCTGACGGCAACGGTTTGTCAGTGTGCTCAGTCATTTTCATCTTGCTCAGCATTTTCGTGCTCCTTTTGGTTTATTAGCCGCAGATGCTCGCAAACTGATTTCGCGATCATCAGTTCTTTATCCGTATGCATAATACGAACTGTAAGCCGGCCGGTTGCTGTGGAAATGAAATCCGCATTTTGCGCATTGGATTTCCCCCATCTCGATGCCAGGAAATTCGAGCTGACTACAAATCCATTCTCGTCCCTGTGGCGCAGGTTCGCCAATGCCGCCGGTGAATACCAGTGTATCTAGCCCACCCATGGCAGCGGCAAATGCGCCAGTCCATTTTTTAATCTGATAACAGAACAGCTCGACCGCTTCAGCTGCGCACGCATCGTCCGCCTGCTGCACGAGCAAGTCGCGCATATCGGGACGGCTCCCGGATATGCCGAGCAAACCGGATTGATGCTTGATAAGATGGTTAAACTGTTCTGCTGATAGATTCTCGCTCTGCAGCATGTACCAGGCCAGGGATCCAGATCGCCTGACCGAGTGCCCATCACTAATCCGCCTGCCGGAGTAAAGCCCATACTGGTGTCAATGCTTCAGCCATCGCCACTGTGATTGTTGGCGCAGGCATTTACCCTGGTGTCAGCGCTGCCACAGGATATGTGCATCTTCCAGTGGCACGGCTACGGCCTCGTGTTGCGGGATGAATCGAGCCGTGTAGCCGGTTGCCGGTCGAGTTGCCGGCACCTCGGCGTGATGGGCATAACCATTTAATGGCTCCCATCAGTTGGCGCACACATTGCATTTCAACTCGCACCGCACTACTCCCGTCAACACCGTTGGCATATAGCTCAACCCTGACTGTTTCCGGGCCGAGGCCATTGAGATAGACCTGAACTTCAAACACATGCTGCTCGTCAACAGTTTCCTGCTTCGGTTCACCGAAGTGTAGCGCGCTCAAGGGATACAGTGCCTGTTGCACGCCTTCTTTATCGATCAGCTGACGAAAATACCCCAGCTGATAGAGCAGCCCAATACCAATCACCGGCACACCCAGATCGCTGGCGGCCTTGAGCTGGTCGCCGACCACGTTAGCTAATCCAGCTGAATAGATAAGCAGGGCCTCACTCCGCATGAATTCCATACTGAAATAAGCCACGCATTTTAACTGTGAGTTGGGGTGAGTTTGCTGGAACCACGCTGGCGTCTCGGCCGCATCTCGCCTGATCTGTATCAGTTCATCCAGTTTTTTTCGGCAAGCAGGCTCGTCTAAGACAGATTGAAGTTTTTCCCTCGATACTGTCTGCAAAACCACCCAGGGGGTTTGAGTCATATCCCAGAGCACGGCATCCAGCTGTCGCCAGATCTGGTCGCTGGATATGAGTTGCTGCTTCGGGTGACGGATATCTGCTGATTCGCTCATCGCCGTTCTCCAATCAAGCAAGATGTCATTCAGACATCAGGATTATTTTCCGTGCAGTTTTGCTGTGCCGAAGGTTGTACCTTTTGAATTGATGCCGTCCAGAGCTGTCAACATGATTGTGCAAAAAACCCTGTGCTCCTGTACTACAGTTCCTCAAGAGCGCGGCAGATGCTACCGTCCATCCATTCTGCTCCTTTGTTATCGTGACGTCCACCATCCTGCCACCTCAGCTGACACCCTGATGATGTCATGCTCAAGACGTATAGCAGGTTAACAATGATCCCGATAGGCAGCAAGGGTATCCAGTGGCAAGGTATTGATAGTCTCGGCGCCAGCCAGAGCTTCGACATACTTGATATCACTGCAGGCCGGGGCCTTGGTGGAGGTAGATGCCCACAACAGACGTTGCGGTCTGGCACCCGCTGCCGCAAGACGCTGCCAGCGTTCACTGGAAAAAAGTCGCTTGTATTCCGGATATGCCAGGCGCGCTGATGCAATAGCCACCTGACCACGTATTGTCATGCTCCAGATGCCAGAGCATCCAGTTTGCTATCCACAGGGTGTTGATGCGACTCAAAAAGAAACTGGCGTCAGACGCAATAGATGTTAATGGCTCACCATGGAGCACTCGCATTTCCAGACCTGAAAGACAGGTCTGTGCCACCTCACGGTAACGTTGCAAACTGAACAACAGGGTCGCATTGATATTGATGCCATCACAAATCAGCTGCTGGATAGCTTTGATACCGGTGGCAGTGGCCGGTACCTTGATCAGGCTGTCAGGTCGATTAAGTGCAGTCCATAGCCGTCTGGCTTGACGTATGGCTGCTTGCGTATTATCGCCCAGTAACGGCGAAACTCACCAGCTCATCACGCCCCCTGAGCTGATTCATAAAGCGGACATAACACGCCTACCGCCTGTTGCAGATCCTCGATTGCCAGGCGCTCATAGAGTATATTCTCTTCCTGTCACTGCATGACCTCAATTGAGGCATTATCGTGTTCGGCAATCGTCTTTCCTGGCTGGGTACTCAGTGGGTAATCACCATAAAAACTCATGATCACATAAACGACATCAGCTGATACCCCTGCCAGGGTGCAGGGGAACATGCCGGGTCGGGGGCTTATAAAGTCGCGCGTTCATCCATGCATTCACAGGAACCGGTTTCAAACTCACGGCACACCAGCGGACGTTGCGGGTAAATGCTGCACAGCATGGTGTTTCTATCCAGTGCAGAACACCAGCCGTCACCACCCCGCCGCATGGTCATGCCACCCCATTGATCAATCTTGATGAATTTATCGGGCACGCCGGTATCCCCTAACAGTAAAACTTCCAGTTTGCAGCAGCAGGCTTTGCAGTTACTGCAACTGATCTGATCTTCTGGTAGATGTTGGACGTTGTGTGTCATAAGACCTTCAAAAAATATGCGATTAAACCGTAGGTGCCTGACTATCCGCCTTCTGCCTCTCGCGAAATACCCTACTTCCTGTACATAACCGCTACCGGCGTCCTGCCTCTCGCGGAATACCCTACTTCCTGTACATAAAAAAGGCCAGACAATGATGTCTGGCCTTTTTGGCAACTGCTGTTAGCGGCTGTCGATTTACCGGTCGGCTTAATGACCGGCCTTGCAAGCGATAATTAAACCGCCTGAATGTTCTCGGCCTGAGGGCCTTTCTGACCCTGGGTTACATTGAACTGTACTTTCTGGCCTTCATTCAGTGTTTTGAAACCTGAGCCAGTGATTGCACTGAAATGTGCAAAAACATCGGGGCCTGATTCCTGTTCAATAAAACCGAAACCTTTTGCTTCGTTAAACCATTTTACGGTGCCGTTTGTAAGAGACATAATGTTATCCTGTTTGATATTTTGAAATGTGCGGGATGAAAACTCATCAGCGACTATTGCCGGAATGTTGTGCCAGTAGATATGAAAAAACAGGACGAGTTACGTAGATGTGACATCGAAATGGTGTTGCATAAATAGCAGTGCTACCTTCAAGCTAAAGCCATTGTACACCTGTTTTCTAACAATAGGTGATTAATTATGACAATCAGCGCTTATTTCTGAGAACCCGGCTGCCGGCAGATGTTTTTGCAACCGAGCTGTGATCAAATAGGCACAGTTCAAAATAACAACCCCCCCTTACCACTAATACGGATCATTGCGCCTATGGTTAAACAAATCGGACAGTCCCTGGCCTGTGTAGCGGGCAGTGGCACCTACTGGCTGGTACTGATAGCGTTCAGCCTGCTGAACCTGACGGTTGCCCTGTATTACCAGTATGCACTGAATGAATGGCCCTGTGTGCTGTGTATACAGATTCGTCTGTGGTTTTCGCTGTTGTTAATCATTGGCGTGAGCGGTTTCTTGCTGCGCCAGCATATCTGGCCTCGGCTGCTGAGCCATCTTGCCAGTCTGCTGGCGGCAGCAGGGCTGAGCGAACGCAGTTATATGCTGCTCGGCACCGAGAAGGGCTTTGTGTTTTCCGATTGTGGTTTTGATGCAGGCCTGCCCCCATGGCTGGCACTGGAAGACTGGCTGCCCTGGCTGTACCGGGTGGAAGCCTCCTGCGGCTACACACCGGAGTTGCTACTGGGCATTACCATGGCAGAGGCATTGATGGCCCTGTCGGTGGGACTGCTTATCACCACCCTGAGCATGAGCATAGCAATGGCTGTGTCCCTGTTTAAGCAGGACCGGCATGGCCGAGCTCATTAGCTCAACAAGTCGCTTTATAGATGATATAAATTCGGTATATTAGTGTTTAACCTGGATGATTTTTTGAGGAGCCTGCATGAATAACGAGATTACAGAAAACCTGAAACAGCAATCCACCTGGATACGTGGCCTGTATATGCTGCTGTTCGCCGTGCTGTACAGCCTGGCAGAATTTGTACTGATTGCGGTAGTGGTATTCCAGTTCCTGCTTAAACTGTTTACCGGAGAAATCAATCCGCGACTGCTTAAACTGGGGCAGAGTCTGGCAACCTATATTTACCAGATTATCGAGTTTCTCACTTTTAATAGCGACTATCAGCCCTATCCTTTCGGTGCATGGCCGAAAAAGCAGCCTGCTTCACTCAAACACAAAGACCATGACATCGACGAAACTGACGAAACCGGTGTCTGATTCGGCGACTCGAACAGGGATATTTTATGTACGCCGGTGAACGCTTTAACAGTATCAGTCATCTGGTGGGTGCCGTCGCCGCACTCACTGGTGGCGTGGTGCTGGTCGTATATGCATCGATGCAGGGCGATCCCTGGAAAATTGTCAGTTTCAGCATTTACGGCACGACGCTATTTCTGCTGTACCTTTTTTCAGTGTTGTATCACAGCCTGAGCGGAGAGGTAAAAAGCATTTTTCGTCGGCTGGATCATCTGGCCATCTACCTGCTGATTGCCGGCACCTACACACCCTTTACCCTGGTCACGCTCAACGGCACCTGGGGCTGGTGGATTTTTGGCACCGTGTGGGGACTGGCACTGCTCGGCATGTTACTGGAATTTGTGCCACAAAAGCGCCGCATTCTGCCGGTGATTATCTATCTGGTGATGGGCTGGATTGCTCTGATTGCCCTCAGGCCACTGTTGCAGGCTATGCCCATGGCCGGTTTCTGGTGGCTACTCGCGGGCGGACTGTTTTACACCGTGGGCATTATATTCTACGTACTGGATAACAGGATGCAACATGCCCATGGCATCTGGCATCTGTTTGTACTGGCAGGCAGTGTTTGTCACTATTTTACCATACTGCTGTATGTGGATTAACTGAGCATAACTCCGAGCCAGTTAATCAGGCGCCGGTCAGCGACAGAAAAAAACACTGAACCACTACACTCATAAAAAAATAAATAATCAGGGGACAGCATGAAACTGGTGGAAGTGATTGCCAATGAAGAATTGACCGAAACCGTATCTGACATTGCCAAACGCAATGCAGCGCTGGATTTCAGGCTGGCGCAAAAGCTGGAAGACGGACGCCAGGCGATGCGTATTTTATTGCAGGATGAAAATGTACAATCCACGCTGGACGGATTACAGACGGTGGTCAGCAGCCAGCCCAATGCACGCCTGATTGTGTTTCCGGTAGAAGCCACCCTGCCCCTGCCTGCCAGACCCGCCACACCGAATAAATCCGCCAGTGCGACCTCCAGAGAAGCGCTGTACGATGCGGTATCAAAAAACGCCGTACTGGATTCCAATTTTATTGTGCTGGTTATTCTCTCCACCCTGGTGGCAGCGATTGGACTGATCAAGGACAACGTGGCAGTGGTGATCGGCGCAATGGTGATTGCGCCACTGCTGGGGCCAAATCTGGCACTGGCACTGGGCACCGCGCTGGGTGATCTGCAACTGATCCGTAAGTCGATTGTCACCAACCTGGCTGGTATGGTATTAACCGTAGTGCTGTCGGTTATTCTCGGTGTGCTCTGGCCGTTTGCGATTCACAGTAACGAGCTGATATCGCGCACCGATGTCGGCCTCGACTCACTGGCACTGGCACTGGCCTCAGGGGCAGCCGCTGCACTGTCATTAAGCACCGGCCTGTCCAGCGTGCTGGTAGGCGTGATGGTGGCGGTCGCGTTGTTGCCACCGGCGGCAACCTTCGGCCTGATGCTGGGGCACGGCGAGTTTCAGCTCGCGCTGGGAGCACTGTTACTGCTCGCCGCCAATGTGGTGTGTGTCAACCTGGCTACCAAGGTAGTATTTATGCTCAAGGGCATCAGCCCACGCACCTGGTTTATGAAAGAAAAAGCCCGCCACCGTATGTATATTTACATTGCGCTGTGGCTGTTCAGCCTGCTGGTGCTGGCGGTGATTATTTATCTACGCGGCAATGTCCAGATATAAGCATTGTGCGCAGGCAAATGATCTGGCTTTATCAATAAGGATACAATATGGTTTATGTAAAACATCTGGTACTGGATATTCTCAAGCCACACCAACCGAATGCACTGCAATTTTCCAGCAAGCTGGCTGCAACCGGGGAAAATTACCATGTGGTTCTCACCGTGCTGGAAGTGGATGAACACACCGAAACCATTCAGGTAGAAATCAGCGCTGAGCATATCGATTTCGATGCCATTCAACAGGCCATCAGCACTATGGGTGGTTCATTACACAGCATCGACCAGGTGGAAGTCAGCAGCGTCAGCAACACAACAGACGCCGGCTAATCACCATGCTGCCATTCCGGCAAATTCGTTTTCTGATCAATATCACCCGCACCCAGGGCATTATGCGACGCTACTTTGTGGTCAACGGCTTTGACGGTGCCCTCACCATGCTGGGTTTGCTGATGGGATTTATCGTCAGCCAGACGGCGGACCTGTCGGTGGTGATTACCGCCTGTCTGGGCGCGGCCATCGCCCTTGGCGTGAGCGGCGTGAGCAGCGCCTATGTCAGTGAACGAGCCGAGAGCCGCCATGCACTGAGCAAATTACAGAGCGCGATGTTAAGCGACCTGCAGCAAAGTGCGCACAGGCAGGCAGCGCAATGGGTGCCGGTGATCACCGCATTGATCAATGGCGCTGCACCGCTGGTTATATCGCTGCTGATTATCAGCCCGGTGGTTATGGCGCACATCGGCTTGCCCCTGTTTATGCCTCCACTGTTACTGGCGATCATCATTGCGCTGTGTCTGATTTTTCTGCTCGGGGTTTTTCTCGGGCGCATTGCGGACATTTCCTGGTTACGCAGCGGCCTGCAGACATTACTGGTCGCACTCTTTACCATGCTACTGATCTACCTGATTGCCGGAGGCTGAGATGGCTAACAACTCATCACGCAACAGCACCAAAGTCGATCAGCAAGCCGTGTGGCATACACAGCCCCTCGAACAGTTACTGAACCAGCTTGAGACCTCGACTCAAGGCCTGACCACTGAGCAGGCCGAACGGCGGCGGCAGCAACAGGGTGACAACCTGATTGAGGTCTCCCGGCGGCGTTCATTACTGGCCATGCTGCTGGACCAGTTCCGTGATTTTATGATTCTGGTGCTGTTAGTGGCAGCGGTTATTTCCGGCTTTATCGGCGAGCCACAGGACACCATCGCGATTCTGGTGATTGTGTTGCTGAATGCCATTATGGGCACAGTGCAGGAATTTCGTGCAGAACGTGCGGTGGCTGCGCTGCGCCAGATGTCGGCACCCGACGCACGGGTGATGCGCGATGGCCAGCTGCGGACAGTGCCCGCCAGTGAACTGGTCAGCGGCGATATCGTGCTAGTGGAAGCCGGTGACCTGATCCCTGCGGATTTGCGCCTGCTTGAAAGTGAAGACCTGCAGGTGGATGAATCCTCACTCACCGGTGAGTCACATGGCGTGACAAAAGATCCTGAGCAGCTGGCAGATGAACAGCTGTCACTGGGTGATCGACTGAATATGCTGTACAAAAGCAGCCTGCTCACCAAAGGGCGTGGCAAGGCAGTGGTGGTTGCCACCGGCATGCATACCGAGATCGGTCAGATAGCCGAGCTGCTACAGGACGCTAAATCGGTTAAAACGCCATTGCAAACCCGACTCGCGCATTTTGGTCGTTATCTGGCCATCGCCGTACTGGCTATCTGCGCACTGGTGTTTATTGCCGGGGTGTTGCAGGGCCAGCCCTACCTGCTGATGTTTCTCACCGCGGTGAGTCTGGCGGTGGCTGCCATTCCTGAAGCCCTGCCTGCGGTGGTGACCCTGTCACTGGCATTCGGTGCGCGCAAACTGATTGTGCAACATGCGCTGGTACGCAATTTACCCGCCGTGGAAACTCTGGGCTCAGTCACCTATATCTGTTCGGATAAAACCGGCACCCTGACCCTGAACCACATGTCGGCGGAAAAATTCTATCTGGCAGGCAAGCAATACAATGAACTTGCGCTGGTACTTAAGCAGACAAAATCCGCAAATGTAGCCCGGCAAATGTGCCAGGCCATGGCGTTAAATAACGATGTTGAACAGAACGACGGCAAGGCCACAGGCGAAGCCACCGAACTGGCGCTGTATGAAGCCGCCAGTGCGGTCGGCTTTGATAAACAGACCTTGCAACAAAACCATCCGCGTATCGGCGTGATTGCGTTTGACAGTGAACGTAAACGCATGACTACCCTGCACCAGACGGCCGATGCGGTAGTCGCCTATGTCAAAGGGGCGCCGGAGGCGGTGTTGCCACTGTGTCATCAACAGGCCGATAAAAACTCAGAGGCGATTCTGGCGGAAGCGGAAAAACTCGCGCACCAGGGTTACCGCATTATAGCGCTGGCACAGCGAATATTCAGTGAACTGTCGGCGGAGCCATTAGATGCCGACAGCATTGAAAACGAACTGGAATTTCTTGGCCTGGTGGCGTTGATGGATCCACCCAGAGACGAAGCGGAACAGGCGGTTAAAGACTGCATCAGTGCAGGCATTACGCCGGTGATGATAACCGGCGATCACCCAGGCACCGCAATGGCCATAGCCAGACGACTGGGTATCAGTCGGCACGTAAAAGAACTGATCAGCGGTGATGAACTGCAAAAACTATCCGATCAGCGATTTGCAAAAAAAGTCGAGAAAATTCGCGTTTATGCCCGGGTTAATCCGCAACAGAAAGTGCGCATAGTAAAAGCATTGCAGGCCAATGGTGAATTCGTTGCCATGACTGGCGACGGCGTTAACGATGCCCCCGCGCTGAAGCGCGCCAATATCGGTGTCGCCATGGGCATGAAAGGCACCGACGTGGCACGTGAAGCGGCGGACATGGTATTACTGGACGATAATTTCAGCACCATTGTCGAAAGCATCCGCTTTGGTCGCCGCATCTTCGACAATATTCGCAAATTTATCAAAGACACCATGAGTTCCAATTCCGGGGAAATCTGGACGCTGTTTCTGGCACCGTTTATGGGCCTGCCCATTCCCCTGCTGCCGATCCATATTCTATGGATTAACCTGGTAACCGACGGCCTGCCCGGTCTGGCCTTCAGCGCCGAACCGGCAGAGCGCAATATCATGCAACGCGCGCCGCGGGCGCCGGATGAAAGCATCTTCGCACACGGCATGTGGCAGCATATTATCTGGGTGGGTTTTTTTGTCGGCGGTATATCGATTGCGTCACTGGCCTGGGCTCTGGCCAGAGACGTCGATTACTGGCAGACCATCGTATTCAGCGTGCTGACCCTGTCACAACTGTTTCATTCACTGGCAGTGCGCAGCGATACCGTATCGATCTTCAGCCTGGGGCTGTTGAGTAATCTGCCCATGCTGGGCGCCGTACTGTTAACCGTTGCGCTGCAGATGATGGTGATTTATCTACCCGCACTGAATGAAATTTTCTACACTCAGCCGCTGCCGCTGTATGATTTAGCGGTGTGTTTTGCATTGTCGTCGCTGGTGCTGTTTGCGGTGGAAATTGAAAAAATACTGATACGCAGAAAACTGATTTATGTGGATGCTTAAGGTTGTTTGTATTTTGAGTTACATAAATGCTCCACCTAAATTCACTTTTTCGATAAAGCCAACCGTGTTTTTTCGCCTTTATGGCGAAACGCTACAACTCAGAATGTAGTGATGGTAAATAGAGAATAAAAACACAAGATTGATTTAACAAAATGATTTTAAATAACCCAACTCACCCATCATCTACTGACAGCAACACCACCGAAATATTATCCGGCCCACCATGATCATTCGCCAGTTTTATTAACTCATCCACCGATTGATCCACATCCCTAAACTGTTCAAGCACATACTGAATCTGTGCATCTGACACGCTGTCGGTTAAGCCATCGGAGCACAATAAATAACGCTGATCTGCCTGCAACTTGATCGTCTGCAACTCCAGTTTTGGCTGCGCATGCAGGCCCAGTGCACGGCTAATCACGTGATGCAAGGGAGACAGCTCGAATGTCTGCTGGTCTATCTCAGCATTGTTCAACATATCCTGCAACAGGCTATGATCTGTAGTGAGCTGTTGCAGCTTTTGCATATAACAGTAACAACGGGAGTCACCCAGATGGCACAAGGCTGCTGTTTGCTGTTTAATTAACAGCGCCACCATTGTAGTAGCCATGTTTGCCAGTGCCGCTTGCTGTTTCCGTTGTTGTATAATTTTCTGGTTGGCATCGAGCACTGCCTGCTGCAAGGTCTGGGTTAACCAGTGCTCGCCATAGCCCCCGCCACTGCGGGCCTGCAATACCGCTTTGTCGACAGACAGCTGCAGTTGTTCAATGCAAAGCTGACTGGCTACCTCGCCACCGGCATGACCGCCTACGCCATCGGCGACCACCAGTAAAATCACCTCACTGTGTTCAAACTCACTGGCTAACACGCGGTCTTCATTCTGCGCGCGTACACGGCCGCGGTCGCTACCTGCGGCATAGTGTAAACGCAAGCATGGACTAGTCACCGTTATCAGCCATGCCAGATTCAAGACTGGCCAGCCCGCGACTGAAGGCACTGGCCATTTCAGCACCGCTGACATAGCGTTTTTGTGGATCTTTCTGCAGGGCTTTATTGACTATTCGGGTGGCGCTGCCCGGCAATTCGGGCCGAATGTCTCGTACCGGCTTATGTTTGTCGTGGGTAATTTTATACGCCAGCGCCGCCAGGCTGTCTGCTGCAAAGGGCAGCTTACCCGTCAGCAGCTGGTATAAGCTCACGCCCAGTGCATACAAATCGGCACGGCCATCGACGTGATTACCACTGATCTGTTCCGGTGACATATAGGATGGACTACCCATAAAACTGCCGGTGCGGGTTTTAACCGAATCGGTAATGCGGGCGATACCAAAATCGGTGATCTTGAGTTGCCGGGTTTCACGGTTATACATGATATTTCCCGGTTTGATATCACGGTGCACAATGTTCTGCTGATGGGCATAATCCAGTGCTTCTGCGACCTGCTGCATAATCTGGTACACCTCGGCAATCGGTAACAGCGTATCCGGGCTGGCATAATTCGACAGCGGTTCACCGTTGACATAGTCCATGGCAATAAAGGCAAAGCCTTCTTCTTCACCCACATCATACACGGTGACAATATTATGATGACTTAAACGCCCGGCCGCTTCTGCCTCACGAAAAAAGCGCGACTTTAATGAATTCAGCTCGCCGGTTGGAAACTGTGTATAGTCCAGCGTTTTAATCGCCACCTGACGGTTGATTTTTGGATCTTTACCCAGGTACACCACACCCATCGCACCACGACCCAGTTCTTTTTCCAGTTTATAACGGCCAAACTCGGGCAGTTCCATTTCCGGTAGCACCAGCGTTTTTTGCGCCTGCAAGGGTGTGGAAATATCGTTTCTGCTATCACTCAGCCCACTGATGGATTTAAGCCGACGTTCCACATCCTTATAATGCTTATTCCGTGCATGCATTTCAGAATAGAGTTGCAAGGCACGCTCGTACTGCCGCTTACGCTCGAAGTTGAGCGCTATTTCATACAGATCATCCAGCACCGCCTCATCGGCATGGCATTTTAATAAATTGCTAATCGCCGTTTCATAATCACCCTTCAGATACTGGTAATGTCCCAGCTGCCACCAGGCCGCGTATTGTTTATCGAGCAGATGATTGAGTAACTGCTGACCGGATACATACACATACACCGCGAGTTGCCCGGCAAACAGCAATAACAGCAGATTAATGGTTGGCCACCAGACTCCGTGTAATATCAGCAGCAGAGGTTGCGCAACAATAATGCCCAGCAGAATAAACGCCCCCAGAAACAGGCCGCTGTGCCTCGACAGCAGAGGCAGTATCCAGAGCAGATAGATCACCACCCCCAGCAATAACAGCGGCGACAGCCACCAGTGATTAACCGGTGTGGCGTAGATTACGCCCTGCTCCAGACTGCTTAATTTGTCTGCGAGTATCTGCAGCTGCTGAGCGTCCTGTGCAATCAATACCACCCGCTGGCTGTAGTAACTGGCCGCTTTATCTGCTGCCTGTTGCAGGCTCAAACTGTTTAATTGCGTGTGTTTTGCGGTCAAGGCTGAAAAATAGCTAAAGGCCTTGCCCGATAGATCCAGCGAAAGCTCCTGTCCATTTATTTGAATCTGGCCACTCTCATCCCAGTTGATCACTGCACTGTGTTGCATCTGACTGAAGACCGCCAGGCTCAAATCCGGCAGACTGAACTGATGATCTTCGCTGTACCAGATAAAGCTGTGTGCCCCTGTTGCATCAGCATCGAAGGGATAGATGCGATAAGGCCATTGTGCATTGCTGAGACGAAACGTTTTTGCCTGGGGCAGAAAAATTGACGGAATATACTGTCGCCAGCCATGTTTAAACCGCAGCTGTTGATGGTACACAATATCATTCGCCCGAGTGTCGGAGCGTGTATCAGGCGAATTGCTGTATTGCGTCAGAAACACCTTCTGGTGTTCCAGCATCCACGCCAGTTTATTGCGCTCACCTTCGGTGGGTTTCCATTGCAATACGGCGATTTCATCATTTGTTTGCGCCGCGGCCTGTGTTGCACTTTCCGTGACCTGTTTTTCCAATGTGTCATCCGATGGCTCATCAACTGGCAGATAATCCATCTGCGGAAAATTATCACTCAGCCAGACAATCTCTGCCGCTTTGGCCTTACGCAATTTGCGCAAGAGAAAACGGAATTCCTGTATACCTTCGGGACTTTGCAGACGGGCGGCATCCAGCAGGATACTGCGGTAAGTGTTACCAGGTTTAGCCTGTGGCAATAGATGGCTGGCCACGCGAAACATCTGTGCATCGAGCCAGCGCAGCGTACTGTTCTGCGCTAACAATACGACGGCAATAAAGCAGAGAAAAATAAAGATGGAAAAATACAGACGACGGTGTTTATTCAAAAAGCTGGCCCGCTATGGTTATTATGTGGCTTATACCCGCCGGATAAGTGTTTACTGTGCTGACGCAGACGGGAAAAAATTACTGCATAATCCTATGCAGCTATCCAACCTAGTATATATAGCAGAAATGACCGCTGTCTTCTGCCGCCAGAAACGACTTTTACAAAGGCCTTTGATAACCGCCCCGGATGCCCCGTCTGGAGAACACCAGTTGCCACAGCTGGATGTCCCGTGCACGGAAAGCACCGGCGCAGGTTAGAAGATAGTATTCCCACATACGGAAAAACTTCTGATCCAGTTGCGAACGGAATTGGGGCCAGGCGGCGACGAAATTTTTATACCAGGCCATCAGCGTGGTGTCGTAATCTGCACCAAAGTTATGCAGGTCTTCCAGCACCAGTCGCCCCTCGGCTGCATTGCTGATCTGGCTCATCGCCGGCAGATCACCGTTGGGGAAGATGTATTTGTCGATCCACGGATCCGGTGGCGTATGGGCTTCATTTTTACCAATGGTATGCAGCAGCATCAAACCGTCATCCTTTAGACAGCGTTCGGCGACCTGCATAAAGGCAGGGTAATTTTTGCGCCCCACATGCTCAAACATACCGATACTGACAATGCGGTCGAACTGGCCTTCGCAGTCGCGATAGTCCTGCAGTTTACAGCGCAGTGGCAGATCACTGTAACGTTGCTCAGCCCAGGCTGCCTGCTGTCTGGAGATAGTGACGCCTTCACACTCCACGCCATAATGCTCTGCGGCATAGCTCATAAAGCTGCCCCAGCCACAGCCGATGTCCAGCACTCTCATGCCCGGCTGCAAATCAAGTTTGCGACAGATCATGTCCAGTTTTGCCTGCTGTGCTTGCGCCAGATTATCCGCCTGTTTCCAGTAGCCACAGGTGTAGGTCATGCGGGGATCAAGCATCGCCTGATAGAACTCGTTGCCCAGATCATAGTGAGCCTCCCCCACATGCCAGGCACGGCGTACAGTCTGCAGATTGAGCAAACGGGCACGCAGGTCATGCAATAACATGGCGATACCGCCAGTATGCCGGTCAAGCCGGGCGCGTAGAATGCGGTAAATGAACTCATCCAGCCGGTCGACATCCCACTCGCCTTCCATATAGGATTCTCCCAGCCCCAGGTTACCCAGCGCAAAAACCTTGCGTGGCACGGCATCTGAATGAATACGCATATCCCAGGGTCGGTTGCCATTGAGGCGGATATCCGCACGTTCCAGCAGATGCGCCATCTTCTGCATCAGACGGCTGTTGTTGACGGGTATTCTGACAAGATTATTCGCACGCACCGTATCTCTCCTTATGTGGATTTTTACCGTACTGCAGTTCGCTTTATCATTTTGGCCGAATGTATCAGCTGAGTGTATCGGCCCAGCACCAGCAGTAGACCCAGGGTACCTCTGACACTTTACTTTAGCAGCATCAGGCCTCAATTGTGAAGAGCTTGCGGGCCAGGGCCGTGCTCTGTCGCGCCACTTCGGCCGGCTCCACCTGCTTGTAGCACGCCAGGATTGCACATATATGGGGCAGCAGCAGTGGTTCATTTCGCCGGGAGTGTAGTTGCGCGGCCATGGATTCGGGTAAATTACGGGGCAATAGATAGGGTGCATCGCTTTCCAGCATCATCTGTTGCAGCGGGATCTGTTTAACCGCCTGTTGCAGATCATGGCCACGACGCTCATCACACAGCCAGCCGGTGATACCGATCTGCAAGCCGAGATCCAGATACGCCTGCGCCTGCTCCGCAGTACCGGTAAAACAGTGCGCCACGCCGCCGCTCAGCTTATCGCGCCAACGGCTTAAGATAGCAATAAAGTCGTCGTGTGCATCACGCTGATGCAGAAACACCGGCAACTGTTTATCCGCTGCCAGCTCCAGCTGTGCTTCAAAACAACGGCGCTGCGCATCTGCCGGGGAGAAATTGCGGTTGTAATCCAGGCCACATTCACCGATGGCACGCACCGCAGTGTGATCCAGCAGATTATAAATCTGATGTGCGACCTGCTCGTTCCATTCCGATGCATGATGCGGATGCACACCGACGGTGGCATAGAGAATACCGATATTGTGATGACACAGCTCAATCGCCATTTCACTGTGCTGCAGGTTAGTACCGGTAACCAGCATCTGTTTCACACCGGCGGCCAGTGCGCGATCAATCACCGCCGAGCGATCAGGCTGAAACGCCTTGCCGGTTAAATTAACACCTATATCGATAAGATCTTGCAGAGGGTCATTCATAGGGGTGTATTCTGCCACGACAGACACAACACACAAGTTATGATATGAAATGCATGACGGGTTTAACGGGTGATGGCGGTACCCACATCCAGTTGCTCGAACCAGTCGAGGAATTGCTGCACCATCGGGCCTTTGAAAATACGCCCATGCTGCGGTGCCATATATTCGATATCCAGTTTGCGCACTCGCTCAATCCAGTCCTGTTTGGCCCGGTTGGATGGCATCCAGCGCTGATGGAAGAGTTTCATTTTGCTGATATGCGAGTCAAAGTCTTCGACAAACATAGATGCCCCCGGCGGCTCCAGCGCGGCACCCACATCACCACTCATCAAAATTTTCGCCTGCGGATCATAGACGTGAAAATTACCCGAGGAATGCAGGTAATGCGCCGGTACAAAGATAAGTCGCGCATTGTTCAGGTTCAGGGTAATGCCCTCATCGGGCAGGCCGTTATAGGCAATGTTGCTCAGGCCAAAGTGGCGAATAAAGCCTTCCCAGATCCAGGGTGCGTGCAGGGTTGCACTGGGCAGGGCTTCATCCCATAAACCCAGCGAGGAAATAATATCCGGATCCTGATGCGAGGCAAAAATATCAGTGATATTGTCAATTTCGGTATGCCGCAGCACCGAGGCCAGCATCGAGGAAAAAATTTCGATGCCACCCGGATCCATTAACAATGTGCGGTTACCATCTATCACCATATACTGGTTGGTATCGATTATTTTTTCCGGTTTATCCGGGTCTCGTCCGAATGCAATCCACTGGTGTTTGCCATCATAAATAATCGTTGATTTCATGTTCTGCCTATCATTCTGGTGAGTTCTTCGAGATGTTGCTTGCAGATTTTAATTTCATCGGCAATGCGCTGGCTACAATATTCCAGATCATCGGCAATGGAAAACAGATTCGCCTGATATTCTCCGGCGCGGGACGCCTCGGTGCGGGAATTAGTCACGATGATACGCGCCGCGCGGATGCGCTGGGTTACATCGTCAAACAACACTTCCAGGTTTTTGCAATACTGGCATTGCTGTTCGCGGTAGGCGCGAATTTTATCCTGCAATAGTGACAGACGATTTTGCAAACTGGCTGCACGCGCCGGGTCCTGGGTACGTGATTTTGCCTGATTAAAACTGTTCAGCGCCGAGACCGCACGTTTTTCATTTACCGCAGTAATGGAAAAATTCAGCGCCGTGCTGTTGATTGTGGAAGAAATAGCAATGGTGTCTTTTACCATCTCACTGATAAAGTCGGTGATCGGTTTGAAGCCGGCGGTTTTATCACCGCCGCGAATAGAAATACCCTTGGCATTACTGGAACTGATATTCATTGATCTGGCTGTTTCCAGCATGCGGTAAAGCCGACCAGCAAGAATAGCGGCCAGTACAAAGGACGACTGTTCAGTTTGTGGATTCATATCAACATTATTTAGAGACACCCTGGTTATATATGCAAGCAAGCCGCATAAGTCAATCAGCATGACGGTTCAGTTGATATTTCGCAAGCGGTACTGACTCATTGCCATGAGCTAATTCAGTATTTAAGCCGGTATTAAAATAGGCGACTGATAATAGCCCTGCAGCCTGATTAAACCCAGTTAAGTTGTTTAGCCCTGTGTAATTTGGCGTAGCCCTGCAACAATTTCTGATGCGTAGTAAAACCCTCGAGACTTAAACCGGGACTGTGCAGACCATAAAAGTTGTTGTCACCTTCCAGCAAGGCAATCGCGTCAGTAATGGTGTCTTCACCATACATCAACTTTAAACTGTCAGTGTAATCCTCATAACTGCGTTGCTGATGCAGTTTGATCTCCAGCAGTGCCTGCAGCGCACGGTAAAAACGCAAACGCTGGTCACTGAGTTGCCCCATGTGCAGACACCAGTCATTCCATTCCTGTGCCTGTTCATAATCCTTAGCGGCCAGACACAGCATTGCCTTTAATTCACCAATACGCAGACTGGCCCAGGCAGACCCGGCATCAGGCGCCACACCGATAAATTCTGCCACCCGCTGCACATCATTGTAGCCACCTTCTTCCAGACGTTGCAGAATATCCAGCCACTGTGTCTCGTTCAGATGTTTCAGCGATAATATTTCCTCGCGGAACAGCGCACCTTCATTGTTATTGCTCCACTCTAGATCATCCACCGGGTAAATATCCGACATGCCGGGCACAATAATGCGACAGGCATACACATTCAGATGATTGTAATCCGCAATATAGATATCAAAGCCCAGCGCGTGAATATGCTGACAGCAATAAGCAAACTCTTCTTCGGTGCTGGCATTGTGATCCCAGTCGACAAAGGCATAATCCGGCGTGCGTTTGAAAAAGTCATAGGCAATCAGACCGCTGGAATCGATAAAATGGGTTTCCAGATTATGGTGATCGGCAACTTCATCCAGATCGAACGATGGCGGCTGAAAGCCGTCCAGCTGGTCCAGGCTTCTGCCCTGCAGCAACTCGGTGACGGTACGTTCCAGTGCCACTTCAAAACAGGGGTGTGCGCCAAAGGATGCAAACACCGAACCGTCTTTTGGATTGATCAGGGTGACACTCATCACCGGAAACTTGCCACCCAGTGAAGCATCCGCAATCCGCAGATGATAACCATGACTTTGTAGCTCCTGAATTGAGGCTTTAATTGCCGGGAAACGATCCAGCACTTCATCCGGTACTTCCGGCAGACAGATACCTTCGGCTATGATTTTATTTTTCACATAGCGTTCGAACACTTCGGATAACCCCTGCACCCGCGCTTCATTCTGCGTATTACCCGCCGACATACCATTGCTGACATACAGATTACCGATAATATTCACCGGCAAATACACAGTTTTCTGATCGCGCTGGCGCACATAGGGCACAGCACAGATCCCGCGCTCGCCGCTGCCGGAGTTGGTATCAACAATATGCTGCGGTGTCAGCACACGATCCGGATCGTAATAATCCCACAGGCTTTTATCCATCAGCTCGGCGTGCATTTTATCCAGCGACACTGAACTGTCGTCGATGGCAAACCATTTTTCATTGGGGTAATGCACAAACTCGGCTTTGGCGAATTCCTCACCCAGGTAAAAATCTGCAAAGAAATAATTGCAGCTCAGGCGCTCGAAGTATTCACCCAGCGCGCTGGCCAGGCAGGCCTTGGCGCTGGCACCCTTGCCATTGGTAAACATCAGGCCGCAGTCACTGTCGCGAATATGCACCGAATACACCCCGGGCACCGGGTTCAGCCAGGAGGCTTCCTCCACTTCGATATTCAGGTCTTTCAGTTTACGCTGCATCGTCTCAATAGAAGACTCAAGGTCCCGGTCTTTACCGATGATATAGGTGTGCTCACTCATACTGTGCTCGCTGGGTTTGTGGTTGAGGCTGTCATTGACAACAGCCTGCAGGCAAATGATGGGGCGTAATGATACACAATACCGCGCAAAATGATTACACTTAAAACCATGAACCCCACCGATGCTGCACTGATTTCCATTACCTACAGCCACCCTGCCCGCCAGAGCGAGGCGCGCGCACTCGCCGAATCGTTGCAACTACCCTGTATCAATCTGAGCAAATGCAAAAGCGAGCTGGCGCTGAATTTTAATGAAATGCAGCTGGAACTGCTGGATTTAACACAAAAAATGCAGCTCTCGGTGGACTTTATTCAGGGCGCACTGGGTCACCGCAAGAAATACGGCGGTGGCCGAGGCCAGACCATTGCCAAAGCCGTTGGGTTAAAACAGGGTAAACCGCCACCCCATGTGCTGGATGCCACTGCAGGCCTGGGCAAGGACAGCTATGTGCTGGCCTGTCTGGGCTGCAAAATCGATATGCTGGAACGCTCGCCCATGGTCGCTGCATTACTGGCTGATGGTATTGCCCGCGCCAGTCTGAATATCGAGTTTGATAAAATTATGCAGCAGGGCTTCACCCTGCATAACCGTGATGCGCTGAGCTATCTCGATGCGATTGATGATGATTATAAGCCGGATGTAATTTACCTGGACCCGATGTACCCGGAAAAAAAGAAATCCGCCTCGGTGAAAAAAAACATGCAGATGCTACAAAAACTGCTGGGGCATGACATGGATGCGGATCAGCTGCTAGATGCAGCACTGGACAAGGCACAACAACGGGTGGTGGTTAAACGCCCCAAAGGCGCCCCCGTACTCAGGGCTTCACGCCAGCCGACACTGGCCTATGAAAGCAAAAGCACCCGTTACGACACCTATATTATTTAACCACCTGTGATTTATGAAAACTCAGCTGTATATACAACACACCATAAAAACCCTGATCACTCTGCTGGCGGCGGTGACACTGTTAGTCCTCAGTGGCTGCGCCACCAGCCCGCCGAAAAATATGAATAACTCCTGCGCCATCTTCGAGGAAAAGGCGGACTGGTATGAAGATACAAAAGACAGCTACGAGAAATGGGGTGTGCCGATTCATGTGCAGCTGGCGATTATCCATCAGGAATCACGTTTTCGCCATGATGCGCAAACCGAAATGGAATATTTTCTGTGGTTTATTCCCATTGGGCGTAAATCCGACGCCTACGGTTATGCGCAGGTAAAGGATGCCACCTGGGACTGGTACATTGACCAGACCGGCAACTCGGGGGCTGATCGCGATGACTTTGCCGATGCAGTGGATTTCATTGGCTGGTACGCCAACTACACCCATAGAAAACTCGGTGTATCCAAATGGGACGCCTATCAGCAGTATCTGGCCTATCATGAGGGCCACGGCGGTTTTAAACGCAAAACCTACCTGCAAAAGCCCTGGTTGATCAAGGTCGCGCGTAAGGTAAAGACGCGCGCCAGCCAGTACCATACCCAGCTGAGCCGCTGCCAGGCAGAACTGGAGTCTTCCTGGTCGTTCTGGCCGTTTTAAGCTACAGCACAGAACCTGGCTAACTGCGAGCGATCTGATATGGGCTTATTAAGCCCATAAAATACAGGTTTTAGTCGGCCAACTCAGTGCAGTATGATTCACTCCACTTTAATCAACACAAGACAGACCATGCCAACACAGATTAATAGCGACATTATTGCCGATTTCAAAGCGCCACTGGAAAATCACCCGATCTATGAAGCGGTCTCCACCATAGAAGACCTGCAGTGTTTTATGCAGCACCATGTGTATTCGGTGTGGGACTTTATGTCACTGATCAAATACCTGCAGTCGGTGATTGCACCCACTACCTGCCCGTGGACACCCCGCGGCGATGGTAGCGTACGTCGTTTTATCAATGAGCTAGTACTGGAAGAAGAATCCGACGAAACCAATAACCCCGACGAACACTCCAGCCACTTCGAGCTGTACCACAGGGCGATGCAGGAAATCGGCGCGGACATCAGCGTCTCCAGCGAATTTATCAGGGTGGTTGCCGAGCAGGGCATACAGGGCGCACTGCAGCTTCCCGGCATACCCGAAGCCTCCCGCGCCTTCACCGCCACCACCTTCGGCTTTATTGACAGCAATAAGCCGCACCAGGTCGCGGCTGCACTGGCCCTCGGTCGTGAACACATTATCCCCTGCATATTCCGCGCGATTCTTGAGAAAACCGGGGTAACCGATCAGCAGGCACCGATTTTTCATTTTTACCTGAACCGGCATATACACCTGGATGAAGATTTTCATGCACCCCTCTCACTGCGCTTGCTCAATGGCCTGTGCGCTGGTGATGAAACAAAAATTGCCGAAGCGGTGGATGCTGCCAAACTGGCAGTGGAAGCGCGCATTGCGTTCTGGGATGGGGTATTGCTGGAAATTCAGAAAAACAAGTAGGCATGAGGGTATACCCTACTGTGCTTACAGGCTGTAGGGAGGGTCAAGCGAAGCGGATCCACCGACTGCCATGCAGCATGACCTGCTTTAAATGTGTTACTTATTATTTACCTTCACGATATCTTGATCTGTGCTGTTTCGCCTTTCTGGCGACTCACTTCTTTTTCTACAGCAAAAAAGAAGTAAGCAAGAGATAAATTTGACTGGATCAAATTTAAACAAGCTCTGCTTGGACCGAAGGCTGGAGGGCAGGACGCCCGGAATAATGCCGTTCCCGGTCACTTGCCCGCATAAAGCGCGGGTTCCCGAAAATGCTATGAAACGGTATTTTTCTTTGGATAAGTTTATTGTTTGAATTGTCTTCGTTGCCGGGTCGTGCTGGAGTGCCGTCCAGGCACATCATCACTCCCCCATACAATTTATATGGGCACGTCCTGTGATTTTGCCCCTATGCAGAAGGCATTTTCGGCAAGTGACAGGGAAAGGGTGACAGGTACGGCTGTATTATCGAGCCTGTCTGACCCGGCTCTGACAAAAACCAGTTCATTTAAAAAGCATTATGTAATTGGGGCTGGGACTGTTCCCCTTCACACAAGCTGATGAGCGAGTGATTTTTGTGGGGCGTTCTGCGAGGATGTCTGAGCGAATCATGCTTCTTATGATTCGTGAGTTCCGCAGCAGCCACAAAAATCGGGAGTGAAGAAGGCACTTTTATTTTCGCTGTTTGAAAAATAAAAGCTTGTGTGCCGGGGCGGCATTCTTTTGCTTACTTTTCTGTTGCTGAAGACAGAAAAGTGAGTCGCCAGAAAGGCGAAACAGCACAGCTCAGAATTACGTGGTGGTAGATTTTAATAAGCTGCTAAAGCTGATTATCACAGAAGGCTTTTAAAACTGGTTATGCTGCATGGCAGTCGGTGGATCCGCTTCGCTTGATCCACCCTACACATACCTGGAATAAACCCTAAATCCGCCGCATCCCCACCAGCTTATTCTGCTCATTAAAACTGATTTCAAAATGACCTCGTACACCACCGTGGGTAACAAACCTCTGTAATTCTGCGGCGGGAAATTTCAGCGAACGGCCATCTTCACTGACCACCCATACATATTTGGCCGAGCCCTGGTAATACGCCAGATACCGCTCCGCGGAAATATCCAGTGAAAAACGCATGGTTTGCATAATGAGTACTGTTCGGGTCGCCCGACAATCAGTCTCTGAAATTCTCGAACTGTAATGGCTGATCGATGCTTTCAGTGGATTTCAGCATTGCCATTACCTGTTGCAGGTCATCGCGCTTTTTACCGGTGACACGTACCTGGTCACCCTGAATCGCTGCCTGCACCTTGAGTTTTGACTCTTTTATCAATTTAACAATTTTTTTCGCCAGTTCGGTTTCTATGCCCTGCTTGACTTTTATGCTCTGGTAGGCACGACGCCCACGAGTATCCACCTTGCCTTTTTCCAGGCAACGGATATCCACATTACGTTTGCTCAGTTTGTTATACAAAATCGGTGAAATCTGTTTCAACTGAAAATCACTTTCCGCTTCCATTTTTATTTCATCACCTGATATCTCAACTTTGGAATCAGAGCCCTTGAAATCAAAACGAGTGCCAATTTCACGATTAACCTGATCAATCGCATTACTCAGTTCATGCCTGTCGACTTCTGAAACCACATCAAATGATGGCATTGGGACGCTCCTGTTATACACTTGTGCCGATTCAAATCATTTTAATGAAAAAACTCATGCACAGGCAATTAATTATTTATGGCGCACTTAGCGCATTTATCAGTGTCGCCCTTGGCGCTTTTGCTGCACATGGACTGAAGAACAGTCTGAGAGAATATGAGCTGGCGATCTGGCAAACCGCGGTGGATTACCAGATGGCTCATTCACTGGGATTAATTCTGATCGGCCTGCTGGCCAACAGCTTTGCTATCAATCTACATAAACCCGGCTATCTGATGCTACTGGGCATACTGCTGTTTAGTGGCAGCCTGTATGCACTGAGTTTAAGTGGTATTAAAGCACTGGGCATGATCACCCCGTTGGGGGGCAGCTGTTTTCTGCTGGCCTGGCTGTGGCTGGCAGTGGCTATATATCGCGCACCCGCTCGCTAGCTGGATGTTGCTTTAACCGGTTTTATGATCACCCTGCGACTCGGCATCTGTCTCTTGCTGAGTCTGGGTTTTACGCCCCTGTGAATAAGACAGAATACCGCGCATTATCTGCACTTCACGTTGTGTTGGCCGGGCGCGACCGAACAGGCAGCGCAACTTGCGCATAATGTGCTCAGGGTTACGTTTGCCAAAGAAATTCATCTGCGTCAGTGCATCGAGAAAGTGCCCGTACATGCCTTCCAGCTGATCAATGGTGGCCAGCGTATCTTTTTCATCAATATCATCGTTCTCAAGCGGCTGGTTCACAGGCAAAGCTGTCTGCGCCATAGACACGGCATCAGTATTCTGGCTGGCCATTAGAATTTCATAGCTCAGCACCTGCACCGCCTGCGCCAGATTGAGCGAGCTATAGGCTTCTGCGGTGGGAATATTCACCAGTGCCTGGCACAGTTCCAGCTCATCGTTGCTCAGGCCGGAGCGCTCACGCCCGAATACCAGCGCCACTTCATGCTGTTCACTTTCCTGCTGCAACTGCATACCGCATTCACGGGCGTCCAGCTGTGGCCATTTTACCGAGCGCTGCCGCGCCGAGGTACCGCAGACGAAACTGCAGCCCTGCAACGCCTCTGCCAGGGTATCCACCACCACCGCCTGGCTCAGCACATCAGTTGCGGAAGAGGCACGTTGCGAAGCTTCAAAGGATGGAAAATCCTTCGGTTCCACCAGATACAGTCGACTCAGCCCCATGTTCTTCATGGCCCGTGCCGCCGCACCGATATTACCGGGGTGGTGGGTATTGACCAGTACGATACGAATATTATCCAACATTTAACCTTCAGATTGCCCGCGTAAAAAGCCGATATGATACCCTTTTCAGCCAGCTTTATGGCAGAAATTAGGGCATACCGAACGACTTTCTGCTATCCTGTGCGCCCTCTGAATTGTCCGTTTTAGAAAGAGCGACACCTATGCACCCCATGTTAAACATCGCCACCCGTGCCGCCCGCGCTGCCGGTGACATTATTCTGCGCCATATCGACAAACTGGATCGCATCACCATTGAGGTGAAGGGCGAGAACGACTTTGTCACCAAGGTAGACCGCAAGGCAGAGGAAGTGATTCTGGACGCTCTGCATCAGGCCTACCCGGATCACGGCATTATTGCCGAGGAAAGCGGCCGCTTTAACCAGGACAGCCCCTACCAGTGGATTATTGACCCGCTGGATGGCACCACTAATTTCCTTCACGGTTTTCCCCAGTATGCAGTATCGATTGGCCTGCAACACAAGGGACGCATGGAAGTCGGCGTGGTCTATGACCCACACAAAAATGAACTGTTTTCCGCCGCGCGGGGTGACGGTGCGCAACTCAATGGCCGCCGCCTGCGCGTCACCCCGCGTAATGGTCTGAACAATGCCCTGATCGGCACCGGCTTTCCGTTCAAGCAACCGCAGTATCTCGACACCTACCTGGCCTCATTCAAGGCGGTACACCCCAAAGTGGCGGGCATTCGCCGTGCCGGTTCAGCCGCGCTGGATCTGGCCTATGTGGCTGCCGGCCGACTGGATGGCTTCTGGGAAATCGGCCTCAACAGCTGGGATATGGCAGCAGGTGTACTGCTGGTGCGTGAAGCCGGTGGTATTGTCACCGACTTCAGCGGCAAGGGGGACTACCTGCAAACCGGCAATGTGATTGCAGCCGCCAGCAAGGTCTACCCTGCGCTGTATGACACCATCAAACCCCACCTGCTGGATGAACTGAAATAAGCATCCCAGCCTGATTAATGAACGCATAGATCAGGCAAAACAGTGCTGAACCAGCAGTCACAACAAACCGCAGAGACTGACCAAGATCACTCTGCGGTTTTTTTCGTCCCGCTCTCTAGTTTCATTCCCGCATCACAACCACACATCAGCTGTTACATTATGCCCTGCACTTCTGCTACAGTGAGTCATCCGCACCTGCACGACAGGGCGTTATTTCCCCCATCAGAACAAGGAGACTCCCATGGCCAGTATTACTCTTGAAGGTAAGCCAATTCACACCAGTGGCGAGCTGCCTGCGGTTGACAGCATTGCCCCACCGTTCAGCCTGGTAGACAAGGACCTGAACGACATCGAGCTGGCCAGTTTCAGTGGTCAGAAAAAACTGCTGAATATTGTACCCAGTCTGGACACCGGGGTGTGTGCTGCTTCCACCCGAAAATTCGACGAGCTGGTAGCCAGCCGTGATGATGTAAGCGTGCTGATTATTTCAGCCGACCTGCCCTTTGCCCAGGCGCGTTTCTGCAGCGCAGAAAATCTCGAGCGTGTGATCACGCTGTCGATGATGCGCGAGCGCAATTTTGCCCGTGATTACGGTGTACTGATTAGCGATGGCCCACTCGCCGGCATCTGTGCCCGCGCAGTGCTGGTACTGGATGAACAGGATAAGGTAATTCACCGCGAGCTGATCCCCGAAATTACACAGGAACCGGATTACGATGCAGCCATGGCGGCCCTTAAATAACCCCTTGCATAATAATTAAAGTCCGCCAATGAACGCAAATATATTGAAGTTGTGTGAATTCAGGGCCAAGTAACAACTCTTGATCCTGAACTATTATTAATCACGCAGTCGTGCAGCACCCCATGCTGCACGGCACTCAATGGTTTCTCATTGTTCGTTACTGTCAAAATGAACTGCCCACCAGATCAGCTGTCCTTTATAATCGAACTACGACTGTTTAAAAACAACAACTGCTGATAATAAAAATACCCTGTAGTCAGCACCTCCGCTGATTTAACCGAGACCATTATGCCTACGACTCAACGTATGTTGCCCCACCCTGCCTGCCGTTTAAGTTTTCTACTGTTAACCTGCGCGCTGCTGATGCTGGCTTATCTGCCTCTCGGTATGGCACAGCCCGCGAAGGCGAAGGACGTGATTATCGCGCCGGTGAAGTTGCAGCAAATCTCCGACCGGGTTGAAGCGCTGGGCACGGCACAGGCGTTGGAGTCGGTCAACATTACCTCCAATGTCACCGAGAAAATCACTGAAATCCACTTTGATGATGGCCAGCAGGTCAGTGCCGGTGATCTGCTGGTGGTGCTGGATCAGGCGGAGGAACAGGCCAATCTGAAACAGGCCGAGGCAATTTATAATGAACGCAAACTGAGCCTTAAACGCCTGTCAACACTGGAACAGCGTCAGCTTGCGTCTGCGGATGATATCGACCGTACCCGCTTCGAACTGCAACAGGCGGAAGCCAGTATCAAGGCAATCAAAACCCGCATCAGTAACCGCATTATCCAGGCACCCTTCGATGGCATGCTTGGTCTGCGCAATATCAGTGTCGGTGCACTGGTGGAAACCGGCGACCTGATCACCACACTGGATGACACGCGGCAGATCAAACTCAATTTCACTGTGCCATCGGTGTTCTTAAGCGAGCTCAGCCCCGGTCTTAAAATCCAGGCCCGTGCACAGGCACTGGGCAATCGCATATTCATGGGTGAGGTAAAAAGCATTAACAGCCGGGTCGACCCGGTAACCCGCTCGGTACAGGTGCGCGCCCTGCTGGAAAACCCCGATAGAAAAATTATTCCCGGTATTCTAATGCAGGTGGATTTGCTGCGTAATACCCGCCAGGCGATGCTGATACCCGAGTCGGCACTGCTGCCCCTGGCAGACAAACAGTTTGTAATGCTGCGGGTAAATAAAGATGGCCTTGAGACAGTGGAGAAACGCCAGATCACCACCGGCCTGCGCCTGCCCGGCTACGTTGAAGTACTGCAGGGGCTTAAAGCCGATCAACAGGTGGTAACCCACGGCAACCACCTGATCAAACCCGGCGATGCACTCAATGTGCTGGCACTGGATGACGGTAGCCAGAATATTGCGCAGATTCTAAAACAGAGCAAAACACCGGCAAATAAAAATCCTGACAGCAAACGCCAGGATAAACAGCCATGATTATTTCCGATCTGTCGGTCAAGCGCCCGGTTTTTGCCGCGGTGCTGTCGATTCTGCTGGTGGCTTTTGGCCTGCTCGCCTACGACCGCCTGCCATTACGGGAATTCCCCAATATCGATGCACCGGTGGTGTCGATTGACACCGTCTACCGTGGCGCCTCCGCCGACGTGGTGGAAAGCCGCATCACCCGAATTATCGAAGACCGCATTGCGGGCATTGAAGGTATGCGCTTTATCGAGTCCAGCAGTGTTGACGGGCGCTCCAGAATCTCCATTGAGTTCGATGTAAAACGCGACATAGACGCCGCCGCCAATGACATCCGTGACCGTGTCTCCGGGGTACTGGATAACCTGCCACTGGAAGCCGAACCACCGGACATTCAGAAAGCCAGCAGCGACGACGATGTGATAATGTGGCTGAACCTGTCCAGCGACCGCCTCAGCCTGCCCGCACTCACCGATTATGCCGAGCGCTATATACTCGATCGCTTTTCCGTACTCGACGGGGTGGCCCGGGTGCGCATTGGTGGCCGCCAGGCCTATGCTATGCGGGTCTGGCTGGATCGCAACCAGCTGGCTGCCCGCGGCCTGACCGTGGCGGATGTGGAGAATGCACTGCGCATGGACAATGTCGAACTGCCGGCGGGCAGCATTGACTCCAAAGAACGCCAGTTTACCGTGCGCATCAAACGCCAGTTTCGCACCTCCGATGACTTCGCCCGGCTGGTGATTGCCAAGGGCAGTGACGGCCATCTGACCCGTCTCGGCGATATTGCAAAAGTGGAACGCACCGCAGAAGAAACGCGACTGTTTTTCCGTGGTAATGGCACCCCCATGGTGGGTATCGGTATTATCAAGCAGTCCACCGCCAATACCCTTGATGTGGCCCGAGCCGCAAAGGAAGAAATGCAGCGCCTGCTACCGGCTCTGCCGGAAGGCATGGTGATGTCGCAGAGTTACGATACCTCGGTGTTTATCGAAAGCGCGATTGCCGAAGTTTATAAGACTCTGGGCATCGCGATTATTCTGGTGGTACTGGTGATCTACCTGTTCCTTGGAAGTCTGCGCGCCACCCTGATCCCAGCCGTTACCGTACCTATTTCACTGATTGCCACTTCGGTGGTGCTGATGGCACTGGGCTATTCGGTGAATATGCTGACCCTGCTGGCGCTGGTACTGGCAATAGGTCTGGTGGTGGATGATGCCATTGTGGTGCTGGAAAACATACACCGTCGCATGGAAAAATACGGCGAATCACGGCTGGTAGCCGCCTACCGTGGTACACGCCAGGTCGGCTTTGCAGTGGTCACCACCACCATTGTGCTGATCGCGGTGTTTGTCCCTATTGCCTTTCTTCAGGGCAATGTGGGTCGACTGTTTTCCGAGTTTGCCATTACCATGGCGGCTGCGGTGGCCTTTTCCAGCTTTGTCGCACTGTCCCTGTCGGCCATGCTGGCCTCCAAGGTGCTCAGCCCGATTGGCAGTGAAAACCGCACCACCCAATTCATTGATGACAGTTTTCAGCGTTTACAACGCGGCTACCACGCCATTCTCGACAAAGCACTCCGAAATAAGTGGAGCCTGGTGCTGATTTTTATCGGCGTGGGCGGAGCCGCTGGCTGGTTCCTCAATCAAATCCCCAGCGAATACACCCCCAGGGAAGACCGCGGCGCCTTCTTTGTACTGGTAAACGGCCCTGAGGGTGCCTCCTATGACTATATCAAAGACTATATGGATGAGGCGGAACGCCGCCTGATGCCGCTGGTGGAATCCGGTGAGATCAAACGACTGCTGGTGCGTGCACCGCGCAGCTTTGGCAACACCGCAATCTTCAACGACGGCATTATTATTATCGTGCTCAATGACTGGGGCGAGCGCCGTTCTGCCTGGGAAATTATGAACGAAGTACGTGCCAGCCTGGGTGACCTGCCCGGGGTACGCGCCTTTCCGGTAATGCGTCAGGGCTTCGGTGCCCGCATACAGAAACCGGTGCAATTTGTACTCGGTGGTGGCACCTATGACGAACTGGCAGAGTGGCGAGACATACTGCTGGAGAAAATTGCCGAGGATAATCCCGGCCTGGTGGGCGTGGATTACGACTACAAGGAAACTAAGCCACAGATGCAGGTGGTGATTGATTATGATCGCGCTGCCGACCTAGGGGTTAGTGTCAGCACCATCGGCCGCACCCTGGAAACCATGCTTGGCTCGCGCCAGGTCACCACCTATGTCGATGAAGGTCAGGAGTATTACATTATTCTTGAGGGTGAACGCGAGAATCAGCGCAGTCCCAGCGATATTGAGAATATCTATGTGCGCTCGGATCGCAGCGGTGAACTGATTCCGCTGTCCAACCTGGTGCAACTGGTGGAGTTTGCCGACTCAATACAGCTCAACCGTTATAACCGTGTGCGCGCCATTACCATTGAAGCCAATCTGGCAGATGGTTATTCACTGGGTGATGCACTGAATCATCTGAACAGGCTGGTGCAGCAACACCTGCCGGAACACGCGATCACCGATTACAAGGGGCAATCGCGGGATTTCAAATCCATCGGCGATTCAATGCTGTTTATCTTCGCCCTGGGCATACTGGTGGTATTTCTGGTACTCGCTGCACAGTTCGAAAGCTGGATTCACCCGTTTATTATTATGCTCACCGTGCCGCTGGCAATGACCGGCGCACTGTTCGGCCTGTACCTCACCGGGCAGAGTTTAAATATCTACAGCCAGATCGGTCTGATTATGCTGGTGGGACTGTCGGCAAAAAACGGCATACTGATTGTCGAGTTTGCCAACCAGCTACGGGATCAGGGGCGTGACTTTCACCAGGCGCTGATCGAAGCCGCTGACACCCGCTTCCGCCCCATTGTTATGACCGGCATCACCACCGCCGCCGGTGCCATTCCGCTGCTACTGTCCAGCGGTGCCGGCAGTGAGACCCGTTATGTGATCGGCGTGGTGATTCTGTTCGGGGTGATCGCCGGCACCTTGTTTACCCTGTTTATTGTACCTGCAGCTTATGACATGGTGGGTCGAAAAACCGGCTCACCTAAAGCGGTTACACTGCAACTGGAAAAAGAACTGGCGGAGAAGCCGGAATAGATTGCAGGTGATTTAAGTGCGTGGATATAACAGGCCACACGACTATGGTAAAACCGTGCTAGTTTTTCTTCTATACGAATGAAATTTTTTGTAGGGTGGCATTGAGCGAAGCGGATTCACAGATTAACGTGCAGCAATCTGTGATGATAAAAGCATTATGCAACAACACTGCTGTCCCGTTAACTTTCATAGAAGCGCCATCTGATTGATGTTGGTCGTCCTATCTACAACAGGATCGCCTCTAAGCAGCCCCATTAAGTCACGCTTCTCAAATAAATTTAACTGCAATACAC
>Ga0209475_10000372_pt1 | contig 102417 bp, 101 predicted proteins | sample tdDd471_FD_187128 | JGI IMG/M metagenome (GOLD analysis project Ga0209475, IMG submission 187128) | Marine sediment microbial communities from the Atlantic coast under amendment with organic carbon and nitrate - tdDd47.1 (SPAdes)... | ecosystem: Environmental > Aquatic > Marine > Coastal >... | reverse complement strand
TCTCGTGCGCGCCAACCTGATGCACAAAAAACGCATCGACCGGTTATTGGGGCCAGAACCAACAGCAAAAAACAGCACGGAACAAATGGCGTTGAGATGGAACTGAAATTAAACCGGACAGCCGTGGGTCAAGCCCGCGCATGACGGTTGTGTGTTTTTCGCCCCCCGCCCCGTCATTCCCGCGTAGGCGGGAATCCAAGCGGTGATGGAGCTGGGCTTCCGCTGCACATTGATCGGTGCGGCATTCGCGCTTAGGCTCTTAGATGGCGAGATACGGTGGGGAGGATATCGATGGCACAGAAAAACATTGGCTTTTGGCTGATCCAAGTGCCGGGCTGGCTGCTGGCGATATATTTGATTTACGCCCAGGCGGTCTCCGCTTTCGATTATGAGCTGGGCGTCGCCATGGGCACGCAAGAGCCCGCCTCGCAGATCACCGCCGTCGGCGTGGCGTTTTGGTGGGGCTTTGCTTTCGGTGATCTGGTCTTTTACATTCCGCTGCTGATGCTGGGGCTGATCGGGCACTGGCTGTCCAAGGCGTGGGCCAACATCGTGCTCGCAGCCGCGCTGGGCATCACCATCTACTGGCCGGTCGTGGCATTGGCGGCGGTGGTGGACGCACAAGGCGCTAAGGGCTGGAACCTCGCCATAGAGATTGAATATTGGGTTGTTCTGCCCCTGATCGTGTTGTGGGCGGGTTGGGGGATTTGGCGTCTATCAAGTGAAGAGCCGGGCTCAAAAAGCCGCCCATAAAATTCGCCCCGCCCCGTCATTCCCGCGCAGGCGGGAATCCAGACGAGGGTTGAGCTGGGCTCCCGCCTGCGCGGGAGCGACGGTGGGGGCGGCGGGAGCGACGCAAGTGGGCTGTGTGGAATAACGATGATCAATCCCCACCTTCCACCCCCCGCCCCCACCATGCTAAGGTCCGCGCCGCATATTGATTTTGGGGAACGGCTTTGAATTCACCTGCTGAAAACTGGCGGCCGCCGGTGTCTTTTGAGGAACGGTTGCGCGGCGTGTTGATACCGCCGTCGCTGTATTACGTTGTGCGCGCACGCCGTGAATTGAAACGCGGTGAGGCCGAGCTGCGGATTTTGCCGTTTTTGATCGATCCCCAGCGCGCAGCGGTGGACGCAGGCGCCAACAAGGGCGTTTACACCTATTGGCTGGAACGCCTGTCCGCGCACGTGCATGCGTATGAGCCCAATCCCAAAATGTTCGACGTACTCAAATGCGGGGTCGGCTCGAAAGCCACCGTGCATCACGCGGCGTTGTCGGACCAAGCCGGTTCGTTCGCGCTGCGCATCCCCAAGACCGCGCGCGGCACCTATTCCAACCAAGGCGGCAGCCTCAACCACCAAAAGGTCGGCGACAGCTATGGCGAAGTGATCGTCGAAACCCGGCGTTTGGACGATGAGACGTTCAGCGACATCGGTTTTCTGAAAATCGACGTCGAAGGCCATGAGATGGCGGTGCTCGACGGCGCGTTAAAAACCATCGCGCGCGACCGCCCGACCTTGTTGATCGAGATGGAACAGCAACACACCGGACGGCCCATCGAAGACGATCTCAAACGCGTCACCGATCTGGGCTATCGCATGCTGTTTTTGCACCGCGGCGTGCTCAACAGCGGCGATCGCTTCGATCCCAAAGGCCATCACACCGACGCGCCGAGCCCGGCGGATTACGTGTTCAACTTCATCTTCGTGCCGAAAGAAAAGGCGTCGCCGTTATGAGTGCGGACGCCCTCATTCAGGCTTTGAAAGACGCGCTCGACGACGGTGCGGTGGTTACCGACGCGGGCGATCTGGCGCCTCATTTGGTCGAAGAACGCGGTCTCTATCAAGGCACGTCCCCGGCATTGGTCAAGCCATCAAGCACCGAACAAGTCGCTGAAATCGTTAAAATTTGCGCCACCCACAACACCCCCATCATCGCCCACGGCGGCAACACCGGCCTGGTCGGTGGCGGCGTGCCCGATGGTGCGGTGATCATCGACTTTGCGCGCATGAGCAAGATTATCTCCATCGACGCCGCAAACCTGACCATGGAGGTCGAAGCGGGTGCGATCTTGGCCGATGTTCAGGCCGCTGCCGAAGACGCAGGCGCGTATTTCCCCCTCAGCCTGGGCGCGGAAGGCAGCTGCCGCATTGGCGGCAACCTGTCGACCAACGCCGGTGGCGTGCACGTGGTGCGCTACGGCAATGCCCGCCAGTTGGTGCTGGGCCTGGAAGTGGTTCTGGCCGACGGACGCATTTGGAACGGCCTGCGCGCGCTGCGTAAAAACAACACCGGCTATGAGCTCAAAGAGCTGTTTTTGGGCGCGGAAGGCACACTGGGCCTGATCACCCGCGCAGTATTGCGCTTGTACCCCAAACCGGTGAGCAAAGCCGTGGCGTTTGCCGGCTGTGCGTCGTTCGAACAAGCGTTGACGCTGTATCAAATCGCCCGCGCACGCGCCGGCGACGTGCTGATGGCGTGCGAAGCGATGAGCGATTTTTCCGTGTCCTTGGCCGAAAAGCACGTTGAGAGCGCGCGCTCCCCCTTGGAAGGCCGTCACGGCTGTTACGTGTTGCTGGAATTTGGCAGTTCCGACGCCGACGCGGACCTCAATGCGCTGATGGAAAAGGTGCTGGGCGACGCGTTCGAAGACATGGTCATTGAGGACGCGGTGATCGCGCAAAGCGGTGCGCAGGCTGAGGGGCTGTGGAACGTCCGCGAAGCGATCCCCGAAGCGCAGAAAAAAGAAGGCGGATCGATCAAGCACGACGTCGCGGTGCCGGTGTCCAAAACACCTGAAATGATCGCCCGTGCGACGGAACTGGTGGAAAAGCTGATCCCCGGCGTGCGGGTGGTGGCGTTTGGTCACCTGGGTGACGGCAACATTCATTTTAACCTCACCCAGCCCGAAGGCGCGGATAAAGCCGAGTTTCTCAGCCACTGGCACGCGGTCAACGAACAGGTCCACGACCTGGTGATGAGCATGGGTGGCAGCTTTTCCGCCGAGCACGGCGTCGGCCAGCTGAAAACCGGTGAAATGGCGCGTTTTAAGTCCGATGTGGAGCTGGATTTGATGCGCACGCTGAAAAACGCGCTCGACCCGCAAAATCTGCTCAACCCCAACAAGGTGCTCCCGCCGCAAAAATAAGTCGTTCGCGGCTGTTTTTCTTGGGGTTTTTGGGCTGTTTTCCTTGATTTCGCCGCACTTTTCACGCACTTTGCGCGCTGACTTCAAATGCACGATTTAAGAGGGGCATCACGCGCACATGAGGGGGATCACCCGCTACATGTTTTGGCAGCTGTTCGTCGGCATGGCGCTGGTCGCGTCGGCGCTGACGTGCGTGGTGTGGCTGACCCAATCGTTGCGCTTTGTCGATTTGATCGTCAACAGCGGCTTGTCGGCGGGCACGTTCGTGTATCTGACCGGCCTGATGATGCCCAATTTCCTGACCATCATCTTGCCCGTCAGCCTGTTCGCCATCATCACGTTCACCTATCACCGCATGATCATGGACCGCGAATTGGTGGTGATGCGCGCGGCTGGATTGGGCCAGATGGCGCTGGCCAAACCCGCGCTGATCCTCAGTTTGTTGCTGGTGGCGTTGGGTTATCTGCTGTCGACCTATGTGGTGCCGACGTCTTATGCGCAGTTTCGCGAGCTGAAATGGGACGCGCGCTATAATTTTTCCCACGTTTTGCTTCGCGAAGGCACCTTCAACGACGTGTCGCGCGGCGTCACGGTTTATGTGCGCGAACGTACCGATGACGGCCAATTGCTGGGCATCATGGCGCACATCGAAAAGAGCGACCTCAAAAGCGAAACCTGGTTGGCGGAACGCGGCGCGTTGGTGGAAAACGAAGACGGTGCCAGGGTGGTGATGTTCAATGGCTCGCGCCAGGAATTCACCAACCAAAGCAAGCAACTGACGATTTTGTATTTCGATCAATCGGTGCTTGATCTGGACCCGCCCAGCGAGCAAGGCCAAGTGCGTCACCGCGAACCGCGTGAACGCTCCATGGCGGAACTATACGATCTCGACACCACCGGACTGGACGAAAACGGCATCGGCAAATACAAAGTCGAAACCCATCGCCGCCTCGCTTTTCCGTGGAGCGCACTGGGCTTCACCATGATCGCGCTGAGCGTTTTGATTTCCGGTGCCTTCACCCGGCGCGGCGAAGGCAAACGGGTGCTGGTCGCGGTGCTTTTGGCCGCGGGCTATCAAGGCGCGATGCTCGCCGTGCTCAACGCCGCGGCAAAGAATGAGGCCTTGTTCCCCGCCGTTTACGCCGTCACCGCCGCGCCCATCGTGCTGGGACTGTTGGTTTTGGCGATGCCCGGCTTATTTACCGGACGCTTGTTGCGCGCGGCATCCATGCCCAGCACAAGCAAACCGGCGTAAGGGGGGCGGCTGAGATGAAATTATCCGGCACCCTGTCGCTGTATATCGGGCGCAATTTCCTGATCAGCTTTCTCGGCTTTTTCTTTGGCTTGTTGACGTTGATCTTGCTGCTCGACAGTATCGAACTGTTGCGGCGCGCGTCGTCCAAACCTGATGTCACACTGTTCGTGGTGCTGCAAATGGCGCTGTTGAAGCTGCCGCACATGGGTCAGCTGCTGTTCCCGTTCGCGGCGCTTTTTGGCGGTATGACAGCGTTTTGGAAACTGTCGCGCAGCCAGGAACTGGCCGTGACCCGCGCGGCGGGCATTTCGGTGTGGCAATTTTTATTGCCCGCGCTGATGTTGGCGGCGCTGCTGGGTGGGTTCAAGGTTTCCGCCTTCAACCCCTTGGCCTCGGCCACATTGGCGCGTTTTCAAGCCATGGAAGCCGTTCACCTGAAGGGGCAAAAGAGCATCTTGGCGATTTCCAGCAACGGCTTGTGGCTGCGCCAAGGCACCGCCGAAGGCCACGCCGTAGTGCATGCTGTCAATTTGTTGCAACAAGGCGAGCGAGTCGAGCTGCAAAACACCATCACTTATCTGTTTCAAGGCAACGATACCTTCATCGGCCGCGTCGATGCGGAGCGCGCGGTGCTCGGCGATGGCTTTTGGCGCATGGAAAATGCCTGGGTCAATTCACCCGAAGCCCCGCCGGAGCATCTGTCGGAGTTTTGGCTTGAGACCGATTTGACCATGACCAAAATCCAGGACAATTTTGCACCCCCCGAAACCATGTCGTTTTGGAAACTGCCTGAATTCATACAAACCCTTGAAGATGCAGGATTTTCCGCCATTCGCCATCGCTTGCAATGGCATGCGTTGCTGGCCTCGCCGTTGCTGATGTGCGCCATGGTTTTGATTGCCGCAACGTTTACGCTACGTCACGCGCGGCGCGGCGCGACCACATTCGTCATCGCCGCAGGGGTCTTTACGGGCTTTGTTTTGTACTTTTTTTCAGACGTGGTTTATGCGCTGGGGCTCTCAGATAGCATCCCCGTGACGCTGGCCGCATGGGCGCCATCTGGGGTCGCGTCCATGTTGGGGCTTGCCATGTTGCTTCATCTTGAGGATGGTTAGGCCGCAATGATTATGAAACACACCTTGCTGGCCTCCCTCTGCGCCGCCGTCCTGTTGGTCGGCGGCACGTTGACGGCGCACGCCCAGCAATTGCCCGCAGGCGAGCAACCGGCCACCTTTGCCGCCGATGAAATGAGCCACGACAAAAACCAAAGCGTGGTCAACGCGCACGGCAATGTCGAGGTCAATCAAGGCGACCGCACGCTTTTGGCCGATTCCATCAGTTACAACCAGAACACCGACACCTTGGTCGCCACCGGCAACATCGCCTTACACCTGCCCACCGGCGAGATTTTGTTCGCCGACAGCATGGAAATCACCGGCGATCTGAAAAACGGCCTGATCGCCGATCTACGCGCCGTGATGCAGGACCGCTCGCGCTTCGCCGCCCAGCAGGCCAAGCTGGTCAACGACGAAACGCTGACCATGGACCGGGCCGTATATTCGCCGTGCGAGCAATGCAAAGACGACCCCACGCGCCCGCTGTTATGGCAGTTGAAAGCCGTCAAGATCGTTCATGATCGCACCAAAAAAATCATCAGCTATTACGATGCGTGGATGGAAGTCATGGGTATCCCCGTGGCCTACACGCCGTATCTGAGCTACCCCGATCCCACCGTGAAGCGCAAATCGGGTTTCCTCACCCCCAGTTGGGGCGGGTCGAGCGATCTGGGGTTCGTGGCGCGCGCACCGTATTTTTACACTCTAGATGATTATTCCGACGTCACCGTCACACCGATCCTGACCTCCAAGGAAGGCGGCGCGGTTGCGGGTGAATACCGCGAACGTTTCACCAAGGGCGAAATCATCGCTGCGGCCAGCATGGCGTACGATTCAAAATCAAGAGCCTACGGCCACATCAAGTCCGAGGCCCGTTTCGACATCAACAATTCATGGCGTTGGGGCGCGGATGTGAACCGTTCGTCATCCGATACCTACATGCGCCGTTACGGTTTTGGCGGCGAAAACAGCCTCACCAGCCAAGTCTTTTTGGAAGGCTTTCGCGGCAACAACTATACCTCTGTGTCGGCTTTGGCGTTTCAAGGCCTGCGCGTCGAAAACGATTCCCGCACCAGCCCGGTGGCGTTGCCTGTGGTTCAATTCAACCACCAAGGCGATGCGAACAAATACGGTGCCTACAACACTTTCGACTTGAACATCACCTCTCTCGCGCGGGAACAAGGCACCAGCTCCACGCGCATCAGCCTACGGCCCAGTTGGAACGTCACCCACATCGCGCCCAAGGGCGACATCTACAAGCTGCGCGCAACCATGGGCTTGGACTTCTTCAATGCGCAAAGCCTGGATGTGCCGAAAGTGCGTGGCACCACGTACAACGGCTCGGCGCTGCGTGTATATCCGGAACTGGCGTTCGATTGGAGCTGGCCGTTCGCCCGGCGCACCAAAAACGTCACCGAAACCATCGAGCCCATCGCCCAAGTCATCGTCAGCCCTTACGGCGGCAACTCATACAAGATGGCCAACGAGGACAGTCAGGATTTCGATTTCAACGACACCAACCTGTTCAGCGCCAACCGCTTTACCGGTTACGACCGTGTCGAAAGCGGCCCGCGCGCCAACTACGGCCTGAAGTGGAGCGTGGTCGGCGACGGCGGGGGCAGCACCTCGGTATTGATGGGGCAAAGCTACCGTTTAACGGACGACAGCACCTTCCAGGTCGGTTCGGGCTTGGAAGACAATTTTTCAGATTACGTCGGTCGTCTTAAGGTCTCGCCGAACGATCACCTGAATTTGCTGTACCGCACCCGCATCGGCAAAGACAGCCTAGATTTTAAGCGCAACGAAATCGCCCTGAACGGCAAATATTCGGTGCTCAATTACAGTGCCGACTATGTCTTCTTCGACAAGCAACAAGGCAGTGAATTCGATGGCCGCAAAGAGCTCAGCTTCACCTTCGGCAGCGAGCTCACGGAATTTTGGCGCACCAAGTTCAGCGGTGTGCGCGATATGTCGGACAACGGTGGGCAACGTTCCATGGCCTTAAGCTTCGTTTACGAAGATGAATGCCTGACCTTCGACACCACAGTGGGACGTACGTTCTATCTTGATCGCGAAGTCCGCCCCACCGATGCCGTAATGTTTCGCATAGTGTTTAAGACACTCGGCGAGGTCAGATCGGATGTCACCGCCAGCAACTGACGACGCCCCACGGACATCACGCCATTTGCACTCGCCGCAGTGGCGAATGTATGATCCGGGTTCAACAAAAGAGAACACGACCGACCATGCAACGCACCACCGCTCCCTCTCCTCAAAACGGCACGCCGACCGCTCGCCCTATTGCCCGCGCAATGTGGCGCTTGTTCGGTCTTGTATGCTTGGCGTTGATCAGCGTACTTCCCGTGCAGGTTCACGCCCAATCCCAAGGCGGCGGGCTGGGCATTGCCGCCGTCGTCAACGACGATGTCATTTCAATGCTGGATTTGAACGCGCGCATTTCCATGGTGATGGAATCGGCGCAACTCGAAAACTCCGCCGATAACCGCATGAGGATTGCACCTCAGGTCCTGCGCGGACTGGTCGATGAAAAGCTCAAGCTTCAAGAAACCCGAAGCAGCGGCGTCAAGGTGACCCAAGGCGACATCGAACTGGCGCTCCAAGACATCGCCGACAAAAACCAAATGACATTGGATCAGTTGAGCGCGCATCTGCAAAGCATCGGCACGCCGATTTCCACACTGGCCACTCGCGTGGAAACTGAATTGGCGTGGAACTACTACGTGCAAACCCGCCTTGCCAAAAAAATCCAAGTCGGTGCTGAAGAAATCAAAGATGAAATAAACCGCATTCAAATCAATGCGGGCAAGCCTGAATATTTGTTGGCGGAAATTTTTCTGCCCGTGGAAAGCCCGGCGCAAGAGACCGAAGTGCGCACCGTGGCGCAACGCCTGTTGATGCAGATGCAGCAAGGCGCACCGTTCACCGGATTGGCGAAGAACTTTTCGCGCGCACCGTCCGCCGCGCTCGACGGCGATATGGGCTGGGTTCAATACGCCAACCTGGACCCCGCCTTACAACAGGCCATCAGCAAGTTGCGCCCCGGCACCGCCAGCCCCCCGGTGCGCACGTTGGGTGGATATTACATCATGCTGCTGCGCGAAACCCGCATCAGCCCCGGCCTGGGCAGCGCGGATGCATCGGTGAAGCTGTCCCAATTCCATGTCCCCGCGCCCAAAGGCAGCAACGCGGACACCTTGCAGAACTTGAGCAACCAACTCGTCGGGGCAACCCGCAACATGCGCAATTGCGCCGAGCTGGAAGCCGCCGGTGCGCAGTCGGGGTCTTTGATGTCGGGATCTTTGGGCGAGATGAAGCTGTCCTCCCTGCCCGATGCGATGCAACGGGTGCTCGGCGATCTTAAGGTCGGCCAGCCCAGCACACCCATTCCCACCGGCGGCGGCTTGGCGGTGTTGATGATTTGCGAACGCACCGACGAGGCCTTGGATATGGAAAAAGTGCGTGAAGACATCCGCTTGAATTTGGTCCAGAGCCGCCTCAACGTCGCCGCACAGCGCAAACTGCGCGATTTACGTCGTGACGCGTTTGTCGACACACGCTTATGAACGCCAGCGCAACCACCATAACTGACGATTCCCTGCCCCTAGCGCTGACCATGGGTGAGCCTGCCGGGGTGGGCGGTGAGATCACCCTGAAAGCTTGGTTGCGACGCGCCGAAGACCTACCGATTTTTTTCGTCATTGACGATCCGGGCCGTCTCATCAACCTCGCCAAGCACCTAGGCTTGGATGTACCGGTGCGCATCATCGCCGATCCACTGGAAGCGCTGGATCATTTTTTTGAGGCCTTGCCGGTGCTCAGCGAACCGCTAAACGCCCCTACGCTTCCCGGCACGCCAAACCCGCAAAACGCCCAGGCCGTGATCAACGCCATTGAACGCGCGGTGGCGCTCACCACATCGGGACAAGCCGGCGCGGTGGTCACCAACCCCATCGCCAAGGACGTGCTCTATGACGCCGGTTTCAAATTCCCCGGCCACACCGAATTTCTCGCCCATCTGGCCGGGAAAGACGTCAAACCGGTGATGATGCTGGCGAACGACAAGCTGCGCGTGGTGTTGGCCACCGTGCATGTGTCGGTGCGCGAAGCCGTCGAACAACTGAACGCGGAGACCATCGTCAACGTCGCACGCATCACCCATGCGGCGCTGAAACGCGACTTCGCCATCGCCAACCCAACCATCGCCGTCGCCGGGCTGAACCCGCACGCGGGCGAAGGCGGGGCCATGGGCCGTGAAGAAATCGACATCATCATGCCCGCTATCGAACGGTTGCAAGCGGACGGCATCAACGCCGTCGGACCAATGCCGCCCGACACCATGTTCACCGCCCATGCCTTGCCGACCTACGACGCGGCGCTGTGCATGTATCACGATCAAGGTCTGATCCCGGTCAAGACTTTGGATTTCAACGGCGTCAACATCACGTTGGGTTTGCCGTTCGTGCGCACCTCGCCCGATCACGGCACTGCGTTCAACATCGCGGGAAGCGGTAAGGCGTCCGAAGAAAGCCTGATGGCGGCGCTGCGCACGGCGGATCACATGGCCGATGCCCGCGCCGAGTTCGAGGCTTAAGCCATGGCCGGTGAGCACATCGACGACCTGCCGCCGCTGCGCGACATCATTTCCGAGCACGGCTTGGCGGCGAAAAAGCAACTGGGTCAGAACTTCCTGTTGGATTTGAACCTAACGTCGCGCATCGCGCGCACCGCTGGTGATTTGTCCGACACCACGGTGATCGAAATCGGCCCCGGTCCCGGCGGGCTGACCCGTGCGATTTTGGCCGCTGGGGCGAAAAAATTGATTGCGGTCGAACGCGACGATCGCTGCATCGATGCGCTCAACGCTTACCTCGCGCCCGCATACCCGAACCGCTTTGAGATCATCGCGGGCGATGCACTTGAGCAAGACTATGAAGCCCTGGCCCAAGGGCCTAAACGCATCATGTCCAACCTGCCTTACAACATCGCCACACCGCTGCTGATCGGCTGGCTGAAGAATGCGTCTGCGTTCACCGGCTTCACCCTGATGTTTCAAAAAGAAGTCGCGGATCGCATCACCGCCAAGCCGCGCACCAAGGCCTATGGGCGGCTCAGCATCATGTGCCAATGGCTGTGCGAGGTGCGGCCCGAATTCAACATCGATGCCCGCGCCTTCACCCCGCCGCCGAAAATCCAATCCACCGTGGTGACGCTGATCCCGCGGCCAGAACCCCTGGCCCCGGCCAGCTGGAACGCGATGGAAAAGGTCACCGCCACCGCGTTTGGTCAACGGCGCAAGATGCTACGTCAAAGCCTCAAATCGTTGAAGCTCAATCCCCAAGACGTCGGCATCAAGGAAACCGCGCGCGCCGAAGAACTGGGCGTCGAAGACTTCGCCGCACTGGCGCGGCTGCTGGAAGCACAATGAGCAGCGCCCTGTTCGTTCAGGGCTTCGGTCTGGGCGCGGGCCTGATCATCGCCATAGGTTCGCAAAACGCGTTTGTACTGCGCCAGGGCTTAAAGCACGAACACCACTTCGCCATCGCCACGCTGTGCTTTGTGATCGACGCCGCGCTGATTGCTTTAGGCGGCCTCGGCGTCGGCACGCTGGTCGCCAGCACTCCCGCGCTCGCCACCGGGGCGGCGGTGTTCGGTGCAGTGTTTTTGTTCGTCTATGGAATACTCGCGTTTCGCCGCGCGTGGGTCGGCGAAGTGCTCAAAACGGAAAATGGCGCAACGTCAAATCGCATGAGCCTCAAGGCCGCGCTGCTGACCGCGCTCGGTTTCAGTTTGCTCAACCCGCATGTCTATCTCGACACCGCGGTGCTGCTCGGCGGCATTTCCGCTCAACATCCGTGGCCGGACCGCGCGTGGTTCTTAAGTGGAGCGGTCAGCGCCTCGTTCGCGTGGTTCTACACCCTCGCCTTCGCCGCCACCAAACTCGCACCCCTGTTTCGCGCACCGGTGACGTGGAAAATCCTCGACGCCACCATCGGCGTGGTGATGTGGGCGATTGCGTTTAGCTTGGTCAAGCCGTTGCTTTGAATTCGCGCGCACGTATACACCAATGACTAATACAATATACAAACAACACTACACATTAGATAATTACTAATGTTCTAATTTGACAGGCATCAATGATTTACATTCATTGTTACGCTTATACATATGTGCGTGGGCAGTTTTACTTTAATATTTTCCTCAATTACTAACCTCACAGGGGGAGTGTTGGAATGAAAAGCTCACACACAATCCGAACGGCACGCCGATGTGTCGCAGGCGTCGCCGTCTTTACCACTGTTCTCGGTGCGTCCTTCACATCCTACAGCGCAGAACCGAACCTCATCCTCACTGCGGGGGAACAGGCGAAAGCCAATGAGATTTTTTTCCAACGCTGTGCGGGCTGTCACGGAGTGTTGCGCAAGGGCGCAACCGGCAAACCGCTGACAACCGACATCACCAAGGACCGCGGCTATGAAACGCTGGTTGCGTTCATCACCTATGGCTCACCTGCGGGCATGCCCAACTGGGGTACATCGGGTGAGTTGAGTGAAGCCGAAATCGATTTGATGGCGCGTTATCTACTCAATGAACCGCAAACACCACCGGAATTTGGTCTACCCGAAATCAAAGCCAGTTGGGACTTACGCGTTCCCCCCGAAAAACGTCCAAACAAAAAAATGAACGATTGGGACATCGACAACCTGTTTTCGGTGACGCTGCGTGATGCCGGTCAGATTGCCCTGATCGACGGCAAGACCTATGAAATCAAAACCATTATCAACACTGGTTATGCCGTACACATCAGTCGCATTTCGGCGAGTGGGCGTTATATGTTTGTGATCGGGCGCGACGCCAAGATCAACATGATCGATCTGTGGATGAAGGTTCCCGACACGGTCGCCTCCATTAAAATCGGCATGGAGGCGCGTTCGGTTGAGTCTTCCAAAATGAAGGGGTATGAGGACAAATACACCATTGCCGGGGCCTATTGGCCGCCCCAATTCACCATCATGGACGGCAACACCTTGGAACCGCTTAAGGTTGTTTCCACCCGCGGCATGACCGTGGGCACACAAGAATACCACCCCGAGCCTCGGGTCGCGGCCATCGTCAGCTCACACTACCGGCCTGAATTCATCGTCAACGTCAAGGAAACCGGCAATATCTTGCTGGTCAATTACGAAGACATCAAAAACCTCAAAACAACCACCATTGAAGCTGAGCTGTTCCTCCACGACGGCGGTCTGGATTCGACCGGGCGCTATTTCATGGTCGCTGCCAACGCAAGCAACACCATCGCCGTTGTCGACACCAAGGAAGGCAAACTGGTCAAGCTGATCCGCGAAGCCGATGGCATTGGCATCACCCCGCACCCCGGGCGCGGTGCAAACCTCAAACACCCGAAGTTCGGACCCGTTTGGGCAACCAGTCATCTTGGCGACGAGACCGTAGCGCTGATCGGCACCGATCCCAAGGGGCATCCCGACCAAGCCTGGAAAGTGGTGCAAAGCCTTGAAGCACAAGGCGGTGGATCGCTGTTCGTCAAAACCCACCCCAATTCAACCAATCTGTGGGTGGACAGCCCGCTCAACCCTGACGAAGACGTTTCGTCTTCGATCGCCGTGTTCGATATGACCAAACCGGATGCGCCTTATGAGGTCATCCCCATCGCCAAACTCGCGGGGCTCAAGGAAGGCGCGCGCCGTGTGGTGCAAGGCGAATACAACAAAGCCGGAACAGAAGTGTGGTTCTCGGTGTGGAACGGCAAAGATCAGGAGTCCGCAATCGTGATCCTCGACGACAAAACTCGGAAAGTGAAAAAAGTTATCAAGGACAAACGACTGGTCACCCCAACCGGGAAGTTCAACGTCTTTAATACGCGCGAAGACGTGTATTAAAGAAAGAAGGTCAGGCACCAACTCCTGACCACCAAGCCGTCAGTCTTGCCCCGGACTGGCGGCTTTTACATGCTCATCCCTTGGTGTCTTCACCTTGCCCACACAACACCCGCACAAAATCGTACAGCCCTTCGCGGCGGTCTTTTTTCAGGCGTTCGGCGGTGAGGATGGCTTGGACTTCGCGCACGCTGTCTTCGACGTCGATGTTGACGACGATGTAGTCGTATTCGTCGTAGTGCTTCATTTCGTCGGCGGCCTTGGCCATGCGCTTTTGGATCACCTCTTCGGGGTCTTGGGCGCGGGTGCGCAGGCGGTTTTCCAGTTCGTCTTTGGACGGCGGCAGGATGAAGATGCGCACCAGGTCGTGACGCGCGCGACCGTGCAGCTGCTGGGTGCCTTGCCAATCGACGTCGAACAGCACGTCTTTACCGCCCGAAAGCGCTTCTTCCACCGGGCCGCGCGGGGTGCCGTAGGAATTTTCGAACACGGTGGCGTGTTCCAAAAAATCATCCTTGGCGACCATGTCGTGGAAGGTGTCTTTGGTGATGAAGTAATAATCCTGGCCTTCGACTTCACCTGGGCGCGGCGGGCGGGTGGTGGCGGACACCGACATGGTCAGTTCCGGTTCGCGGCTGAGAAGTTCGCGTGAAATCGTGCTTTTACCAGCACCCGACGGTGACGACAGGACCAGCATCAGGCCCCGGCGTTTGATGTTGTGCGGATCATTCAATGTTTTGTACCTGCTCGCGAAATTGTTCGATAACGGCTTTCAGTTCCAGACCCACACGGGTCAATTCGGTGTCGGAGGATTTGGAACACAAGGTGTTGGCCTCGCGGTTGAACTCCTGACACAAAAAATCCAGTCGCCTACCCACCGGGCCGTCTTGGGCCAACAGCTCACGCGCGGCTTCGATGTGTGCGCTCAAACGATCAAGCTCTTCGCGCACATCGGCTTTGGTCATCACGATTGCGGCTTCTTGGGCCAAGCGGTCGGGATCGATCGCGGCGATGTCTTGAACCAACGTCAGAATTTGATCGGCCAGACGTTTGCGGATGGCGTCCGGCTGCAACGCCGCCAGTTCACCGGCTTCTTCGCTGAGGCTTTCGACCACCGCCAACTGGTCGTGCAGCACCCCGCCCATGCGTTCACCTTCGTCGTTGCGCACCTCGGCCAATTGATCGAGCAGTTGATCCAAGCCTTCCAGCAAGGCCGCTTCCAAGGCGCGGTTTTGTTCGTCACCGGCTTCGTCGTCGGATTGTTCCAACACCCCGCGCAGCGCCAAAATGCCGTCGACCGAGGGCGGCTGCACCCCGGGCACGGCGTCTTGAATTTTGGGAATGGCGCTGAGAATTTCCGCCAACACGTCTTCGTTCACCGCCACGCTGGCGCGCGCTTGGGTCCAATTGACGTCGAGGTTGAGCGACACGTTGCCGCGCTTGAAACGTTTGGTGACGCGGTCGCGCGTCGGGGCGTCGATGAAATCGAAACCGCGCGGATAGCGCAAGCGCACATCGAGGCCCTTGCCGTTGACGCTCTTGGCTTCCCAGCCCCATGTACAGGTGTCTGTGGCGCCCTCTGCGCGGGCGAAGCCGGTCATCGATGAAACGCTCACAAGAATCCCCTTTGAAAGGTTGTGTCTACTTATACCCTCCCCCCCGTTTTGCAACAAGATGGGCGACAAGACTTCTCATTTGCACAGCGCTTAAGGATCGGGCACTCTCGGCCCATGAAAGATCCAAAATCCATATTGATCACCGGCGCCAGCAGCGGCATCGGCGAGGCCCTGGCCCTGGAATACGCAGCACCCGGCGTGCACCTGACGCTCACCGGACGCGACCCGGCGCGCATCGCAGATGTCGGCCAGCGCTGCGTCGATAAAGGTGCAACGGTTGAGGCCGTAACCTTGGACGTCACCGACCAATACGGCATGGCAACCTTGATCGTAAATGCCGACCAAGCCCATCCGCTCGATCTGGTCATCGCCAACGCGGGCATATCCGGCGGCAGTGGCGGCGACGGCGAAAACGAGGCCCAGGCGCGGGCCATTTTCGACGTCAATTTTTTCGGCGTGCTCAACACCATTTGGCCCGCCATCAACGCCATGAAAACCCGCAAAAGCGGCCACATCGCCATGGTCAGTTCCATCGCCGGGATCACACCGATGCCCGGTGCACCGGCCTATTCGGCATCGAAAGTCGCGGTCAAAGCGTATGCGGAAGCCCTCAACGGTGCGCTGCGCCCAGAAGGTATCATCGTCACCGCCATCTGTCCGGGGTTCGTCGAAAGCCGCATCACGGCGCAAAACGACTTTCCCATGCCGCTGTTCATGGATGGACCAAAAGCCGCCCGGCGCATCCGCAAGGGTTTGCAAAAAGGCCGCATCAGCCTGTTTTTCCCCAAACGTCTGGCCGCCGTGCCGTGGTTGATCAGTCTGTTGCCACCGTGCTGGCGGGTGTGGATTTTGTCGCGCGCGCCGAAAAAAGGCTAGATATCTCTTTATGTTAGGCAGTCCCATATCATGATATAATCATCTTTGGACGTTCCCCGATCAATCTTGGGAGGTGGCACGATGACTTGGATACTCCGCACAGCGATCACGTTTTTTCTCTTCGCCGTCATCAGCGTCACACCTCTTATGGCGAACGCCACCGAAGCCTTTTCCGGCGCGCGCGATCTGAAAGGCTGGTGCGACAATATGGATGAGGATGATGTGCATTGGGGTTTGTGCGTCGGGTCCATCACCGCCGTGCACGACACCGCCATGACCTATCAAGGCTTCGACGACATGAGCCAGCTGATCTGCACCACCGACACCACCACCCGTGGCAACGTGGTGACGGCCGTGCGCTCGTATATGGACGAGCACCCCGAAGACCTGGATTACAGCCTTGGCGATGTGGTGATGGCCGCGCTGATCGAAAGTTATCCCTGCTACTGAATTCGGCGATCAGTTGTCGGCGCGTTGTCGCTTGATTTTGCGCCAACGCTGAACGTTGCGGTTATGCTGTTTCAAGGTTTTCGCAAACACGTGCCCACCGGTGCCGTCGGCGACGAAATAAAGCGCGTCGGTTTGGGCTGGATAAATCACCGCACGGATGGCATCGCGGCCCGGATTGGCGATCGGCGTGGGCGGAAGACCTTTAACCCGATACGTATTGAACGCACTGTCGATTTTCAAATCAGCCCGCGTCAACGCCCGGCCCAACGCGCCGGAACCATCGGTCAGCGCGTAGACCACCGTCGGGTCGGATTGCAGGCGCATGCCTTTTTTCAAACGATTGAGAAACACCGCCGCGATTTGAGGGCGTTCCGCCGCGATGGCGGTTTCTTTTTCCACGATCGACGCCAAGATCAAAACATCCTTGGCGGATGTGAGGATGAAGCCCTCTGGCCGCTCTGCCCAAAGACTGGACAACACCGTCCCCATGTCATCGGCCATGCGCCCGATCAGATCGTTGCGCCTGTGCCCCCACGAATAGTGATAAGTTTCGGGCAGCAACCAGCCTTCGTCGGGGATGTCGGTGATGTCGCCTTGCAGGCCTTCGGCGTCTTGGACCACCATCAAGGCTTCGGTCAGCGACAGCCCTTCGGCCAAGGTCAGCTTGCGCACCACCGTCTTACCGCTTTTGAGGATATCGAGCACCTCCACCGTGCTGGCGCGCGCGGGCAGGTCGTATTCACCGGCGCGCAACTTGGTATGCGCCTCGGTCAAACGCGCCCAGATGCGAAACACCAAAGGCTGATGGGTGATGCCCGCAGCTTTCAGCCGCGCGGCGATGGCACTGACGCCCAAGCCCGGTTCGATCAAGATGCGCACCGGTTGCGCGTTGAGGCCCGGCGCTTGGGCTTTGGCTTTGACGTAAAAAAAACCGCCCCCGCTGGCACCAAGTCCAGCGAGGGCGATTATCATCATAGCCAACAGGGCGCGTTTCATATTGGCGCCCTCAACTCACGATCAGTCGAACGATTTGACGATCAGCGACGCATTGGTGCCGCCGAAGCCGAACGAGTTGCTCAGCGCGGCGCGCACTTTGCGCTCTTTCGCTTGATGCGGCACCAAATCGATGTCGCAACCTTCGTCCGGATTGTCGAGGTTAAGGGTTGGCGGAACCACGCCGTTCTTGACCGCGAGGATTGAGAAAATCGCCTCAACCGCGCCCGCAGCGCCCAACAAGTGACCGATCGCCGATTTGGTCGACGACATGGAAATATCGTTCACCGCATCGCCGAACGCACGTTTGACCGCACCCAATTCGATCACGTCGGCCATGGTCGATGTACCGTGAGCATTGACGTAATCGATGTCTTCTGGGTTCAAGTTTGCACGCTTCATCGCCGCTTTCATGCAACGGAACGCACCGTCGCCATCGGGGGTCGGTGCGGTGATGTGATAGGCATCGCCGGTCAGGCCGTAACCAACCACTTCGGCATAGATCTTCGCACCGCGCGCTTTGGCGTGTTCAAGTTCTTCGAGCACGACAATGCCCGCGCCCTCGCCCATGACAAAACCGTCGCGGTCGCGATCCCACGGGCGTGAGCCTGCGGTCGGGTCGTCGTTGTAGGTGGTGCACAAGGCTTTGGCCTGGGCGAACCCAGCCATGCCGGTGCGACAACACGCGGCTTCCGCCCCACCGGCGACCATCACGTCGGCATCGTCCCACATGATCAAACGCGCGGCGTCGCCAATGGCGTGCGCGCCGGTGGAACAGGCCGTCACCACCGCATGATTGGGGCCTTTGAAACCGTATTTGATCGACACTTGGCCAGATACCAAGTTGATCAAGCTGGCGGGAATATAAAACGGGCTGAGACGACGCACGCCGCCACCAGATTCGCAATCGACCGTGATCGCGCCGCTCGACAACACCGGAAGACCGCCGATGCCCGAACCGATCAAAACGCCGGTGCGGCACTGATCTTCATGTTCTTCGGGGGTCCAGCCGCTGTCTTCGACCGCCTGCTGAGCCGCAGCCATGCCGTAAACGATGAAATCGTCTACCCGGCGGCGCTCTTTCGGCGTGATGTACGTATCGGCGTTGAATTGACCGGGGCCGTCACCCAAAGGGACCTGCCCGGCGATCTTCGCGGGAAGATCCGAAACATCGAAACTCTCAATGGCATTCAGGCCGGATTCCGCATTGATCAGCTTCGTCCAACTGGCTTCGACACCGTCTGCCAACGGCGAAACCATACCCATACCCGTGACAACTACTCGACGCATATTGACCTCATGTCAAATTGGCCCATCAAATCTATAAGGGGTAAGCTTACGCACGACACAACCGCATACAAGCTTCACCCATATGCTCGAAAGGCGGGGGATTGCAGCCCAAAAGGTTCAGCAATCCCCCGCCCATCAACCATAAACGAACATTTAAGAGTTCGCGGTGATGTAATCGATGGCATCCTTGATGGTCAGGATTTTTTCGGCTGCATCATCCGGAATTTCACAACCGAACTCTTCTTCGAAAGCCATCACAAGCTCAACGGTGTCCAAGCTGTCGGCGCCAAGGTCGTCGATGAAGCTAGCATTTTCGGCAACCTTGGAGTCGTCCACGCCAAGGTGTTCGATGACGATTTTCTTAACGCGGTCTGCGACATCACTCATGTCTGAATTCCTCGAACTAATACGTTGTAAATACTACAGAACCCTTGCCCCACTTTCCACTTGAGCCGTCCTTTGCTCCTGTGGCATCCCGTACGGCACGGGCCCCAAAACTCAGGCTTCCTCGGGGAGAAAGCACCGTTTCCTAACACACTTTACCGGCCATGACCAGCGTGCGAAAAGCCAAAGTTTCCACGGCTTTGCGCGCGCTCATCTTAGCAGATCAAATCATCGCCATACCACCGTTTACATGCAGGGTTTGGCCGGTGACGTAGTTGGCCTCGTTGCTGGCCAGATAAGCGACCGCAGAAGCAATATCTTCGGGCGCACCCATGGCCCCTGCCGGGATGTTGCCCAGGATCGCCGCTTGTTGTTGCTCGTTGAGCGCTTCGGTCATCGGCGTTGCGATAAATCCGGGGGCCACGCAGTTGACCGTGATGCCGCGCGTGGCGACTTCTTGGGCCAACGATTTCGACATGCCGATCAAGCCCGCTTTCGACGCCGCATAGTTGGCTTGGCCCGGATTGCCGGTCACGCCAACGATTGAGGTGATGGAGATGATGCGCCCAAAGCGCGCCTTCATCATGCCCTTCAAGCACGCGCGCGACAGCTGGAATGCGGATTTCAGATTGACGTTGAGCACTTGGTCCCAATCTTCGTCCTTCATGCGCATCGCCAAGGTGTCGCGGGTGAGACCGGCGTTGTTGACCAAGATGTCCACCCCGCCCATGGCGGCGGTGGCGTCGGCGATCAATTGCGCGGCCGCGCCGTCTTCGCCCAAGCGTGCGGGCGTCACGTGGGCGCGATCACCCAACTGATCCGCCAGCGCTTTCAGCGCGTCTTCGCGCGTACCCGACAAGGCCACATCCGCGCCCAAGTCGTACAAAGCTTTCGCGATCGCGCCGCCGATGCCGCCGGATGCGCCGGTGACCAGGGCTTTTTTGCCGCTCAAATCAAACATGGAGTTCCCCCGTTCGGTCGAATCTAAAATGTGAAAGCAATTGTGCCGCTTAGAGAGAAGACAGGAAAGCCTCAATATCGTCCGCACCGCCGACGTTTGAGCCTTCGATAGCCTTGTTGCGCCGCACCATGCCGGACAGAACCTTGCCCGCGCCGACTTCGACCATGGTATCGACGCCCAGCTCGACCATCTTGGCGACGCTTTCACGCCAGCGCACCGTGCCGGTGACTTGCTCGACCAGATACTTGCGGATCTCGTCCGGGTCGGTGACCGGGGCGGCGGTGACGTTGGCGATCACCGGAATGATCGGCGCGTTCATGGTCACGGCGGCCAAGGCGTCAGCCATCGCATCGGCGGCGGGCTGCATCAGCGCGCAATGGAAAGGGGCTGAGACCGGCAACATGATGGCGCGCTTGGCGCCTTTTTCCTTGGCCAGCTCAGCGGCGCGCTCGACAGCGGCCTTGGTGCCGGAAATCACCACTTGGCCTTCGACATTATCGTTGGCGGCGGAACAGACTTCATCACCTTGGGCGGCTTCGGCCGCCACGGCGGACGCGGTGTCCCAATCCAGGCCCAACAACGCGGCCATCGCGCCCTCGCCCACCGGCACGGCGGCTTGCATGGCGGTACCGCGGGTGAGCAAAAGTTTTGCCGCGTCGCCAACAGAGAACGTGCCCGCCGCCGCCAGCGCCGAATATTCACCCAGCGAATGCCCGGCGACATATGCGGCTTGAGAAGCGAGATCGAAACCACGATCGGTGAGCACCGCAAACGCCGCCAAGGACACCGCCATCAATGCGGGCTGGGTGTTGGCCGTCAGCGTCAATTGGTCTTCGGGGCCGTTGAAGATAACGTCGGAGAGTTTCTCCCCCAAAGCGTCGTCGACTTCGTCGAAAACGGCCTTGGCGGCGGGAAAGGCGTCATACAGCTCTTTGCCCATGCCGACGTCTTGCGAACCTTGCCCCGGAAAAACCAATGCACGTGTCATATCCCGACCCCTATATATAGAATGTGATGAGTTGCGCTGTTCCTACACGAGCCTCACGAAGAGTCAAGCCAGACTCAAACCTGTGTAACCAAATAGAAGGTGTGCGCGAATTGGACTTTATGAGACACAAACTTCTGTTTTTACCGTTTTTGATCGCCATCGTCGGTCTGTCGATGGTGGGCGAAAAAGCGCCTGTTCAGGTCATCAGCCAAGCCAAAGCCGACGGCCCGGTGGTGGTGGAACTGTTCACTTCACAAAGCTGCTCATCGTGCCCGCCCGCCGATGCGTTGCTGGGCGAGCTTGCAAAGCACGACACCATCATCGCGCTGGGTTGCCACGTGACCTACTGGGATCACTTGAACTGGCGCGACACACTCAGCCGCAAGTTCTGCACGGACCGCCAACGCGCCTACGCACGGCAAATGGGCTCGCTACAAGTCTACACCCCACAAATGGTGGTCAACGGCGATATCGAATTTGTCGGTTCCAACCGCGCCAAAGCCAGCCAAGCCATCGCCTCCACCACGGTGCAGCCGATCAAGCTGAGCCTCGACAACGACACCCTCACCGCCACCCTGCCCGCCCTGACCAGCGGCCCGGCGCTGCAAACCCTATGGCTGTTCAGCACCCACTCGGACCACACCCAAGCCATAAAATCCGGCGAAAACCGCGGTAAAACCATCACCTACGTGAATTCGGTGCAAACCTTAGAGCAACTCGGAACCTGGAGCGGGACCGCGCAGACACTGAGCTTTCCGCTACCCAAAGGCGAAGCGGAAAATCCCAGCTACGTGCTGATTGCGCAGCCGCAAGGTTTTGGGGCGATTACGGCGGCGGGGCGGATTTAATCGGTCCAGCATCTTCTGTCATTTCACAGAGCAATATACATAAAGGTTATTTTGCTTTTCCCACTGACTGCACTAGGAGAAGTTGCCACCTCATGACAGAATGCATTAATTCAAATGCAAGGAAAAGCTGATGGCACGGAAATTCCCAAAGGGGTTTGACGAATGGGTACAGTGCTCTCCCCTTCAAGGACAAGAAAACAATATTGCTTTCTCTACTTTTGCTAACGAGCGCAATCGAAATGGGGGGGATGTAAATGCTTTTCCCGCCGTTTTTTTTCAAGCTGTAAAGAATAATGAGCGAGCGGTCTCACAAATCATCACGATTAATGACGCCGCAAACCAAACGGACTTCACCTTCCCGTATAACGAAGTCTTGCCGTCTATTCCCAAAGATGATGAAACTGATGATGCTCACATTCTAACTGTTAATTCGACTAATCCAAATGTGAGTATTAAAGGTGCTGCGATCAGAACATTGAATATCCACTCGAATGCCGGCCAATTTGACATAGAGAATTGCTATATAGGCTTTTTGCAGATCCAGAGTGGGACGACTCAACGGATGGTGAACATCAAAAACTGCTGGATTGGCCGATTAGAACTAACCTCCGCTTCAGTTGATTCTCTATCTGTTGGTGGCGGTGGCATTGCTTTCATTAAAACTCCACCACCTGATCGCGAAAACCCAATTACCGGCACTGCATCTTTTGTTGATGTGCTACTCCCAACAAACCGAAAACAAACACAGCTATTCACAGGAACCCAGCCATATCGAAATCTCCGCTCACATATGGAAAAGCTTAACAATGGCCCCATGGCAAACATGTTCCGGACCCTGGAACTAAAAAGTGAGCGCAAAGAATCAGACAAAAAGCTGACGTGGCTGTTAAATGGCCTTTATGACATCACATCCGGATATGGCAGCTCTCCAGGAAAACCTTTGATTTGGCTAATTGCCTTATATCTTGCTTGCACGGCCATGGCCCTTTGCTACGACACAGGAGTGACGCCTCTTGCTGACGATCAATATGTCGGCTGGAGAGCAAACCTGAATAATGAAAACACAGGGCACATCTGGCGCGCCTTCTTTTTACCCCTTCAATCCATGATCAGCCCGGCAGGACTGCTCAGCACGCGCAACTTAGTAGTGGCTCAAACAGCCCTTGGAGGGACCATTTTCAGCATATTTGGGCTTTTTATGGATGCATTGGTGTTCTTATCCATTTTAGCGATTCGAAAACGCTTCAAATTAACCTGAGCCCACAATCCCCTCCCCCCCCTTGCATTCCCCCAATTACCCTGTATATTGCGCCGCTTCATAGCTCCTTGCTGGGGGACGTCCCTCAGCTATGCCCCGTTTTCTCTGTTGTTTGGCGAAAACATGTGGGGCTGAGACAATCCGAGAGGAGGGCAATATGCCTTTTTACGAGAGCGTTATCATCGCTCGTCAGGACCTTTCGACCCAACAGGTTGAAGCCTTGACCGAACAGATGACCGGCGTCGTCACCGAAAACGGTGGCAAGGTCGAAAAATCCGAGCAGTGGGGCCTTCGCTCCATGGCTTACAAAATCAAGAAAAACCGCAAGGGTCACTACGTTCAGTTGACCATGGACGCCCCGGCGCCGGCATTGGCCGAGTTGGAACGTCAGTTGGGCCTGAACGAAGACGTTCTGCGCAGCTTGAGCGTGCGCATCGAAGCCATCGATCCCGAGCCGAGCGCCATCTTGACCGCCAAAGCCAGCCGTGACGAGCGCCCGCGCCGTGACGACCGTGGTGGCCGTGATGACCGTCCGCGCCGTGACGACCGTCCGCGTCGTGATGATGCACCGAAAGCTGCTCCGGCAGCCACCGAAAGCAAGGGAGAAGAATAATGGCACGTCGTCCTTTCTTTCGTGGTCGCAAGTCCTGCCCGTTCAAGGGTGCGAACGCGCCGACCATCGATTTCCGCGACACCAAACTGCTGAGCCGTTATGTGTCCGAGCGTGGCAAAATCGTCCCGTCCCGCATCACCGCCGTTTCCGCAAAGAAACAGCGTGAGCTGGCGATCGCGATCAAACGCGCGCGTTACCTCGGCCTGTTGCCTTACGTGATCAAATAAGGCTTGGCGTATCGTTCGAGGCGCGCCCAGCGCGCCTCGTTCATACCCTTTTGGGGCACACCCTTTGGGACACGTCTAGGGACACACCGGCATGAAACACACGCTTCTTGCCATGGCAGCCGGGATCGTAAGCGGCACGTTGGCGCTGGCATCTTTATCGGGCGCAAGCATCGCCGTTTTTTATCTGTCCTTGGTGCATCCGCTGCCGCTGTTTTATGCGGGCCAATCCTTAGGGGTCCGTGCGGCCTTGATCGCATCGGCCACCGCCGTTTTGATCGTGTCGCTGGCCAGCCCGGTTTCGGGGTTGGTGTTCGGATTGCTGTATGCCGTGCCCGTGTGGGTGATCGTCCGCCTTAGCCTGATCGGACCCAACGGGGTGGTTTGGCAGATCGCGGAAGATCAAGAGGTCCACACACCCGAAGGGCCTAAAACCCAATCGACCTTCGCCGATCGGATCACCGGTCGCGGCGTGGATTGGGGCTCTCAAGAGGGTGAGCCGCCCAGAGACATCGGGTGGTTTCCAGCGGGCTACATCCTCGCCGTGATTGCGGGCGTGGCTGGGGTTTACATCATCGGCTTGTCGGCACTGACGGGCGGTGGACTGGAAGAAAAGGTTACCCAGGCGCTGACGGAACTGTCGAGCGCCTTCGCCGCGCCGCAGGGCGAAACGGTCCTGCAACAGGCGGTGTTGACCTTGGTGCCCTATTTCGCCGGAATGGCGGCGGGCATGTGGGCCTTGGGTCTGGTTTTGAATATGGTCATCGCCCAAGGGCTGTTGGCCAAAGGCGGGCGCAACATTCGCCCGTCGCCCCGGTTGCGGGAGCTGACGCTTCCCGACTGGTTGAGCTGGGCCTTGGTGGGTTCTGCGCTGTTGGCGCTGATCGCACCGGGTGAATTGGAATATCTTGGCCGCAACATCGCGATCGTTTTGGCCATGCCGTTCTTTTTCTTAGGCCTCGCCGTGGTGCATAAGCTGGCCACGCTGACCCCGTTTCCCGGGGCGATGCTGGGGCTGGTGTACTTGGTGATCATCTTTTCGGGCTGGTTTGTCCTGGTGATCGCCGGACTTGGAATTTTAGAGCAGTGGATCGGTTTGAAAAATCGTATGCAACCGTCCGCTTAAGATCTTAAACGTTTAGACCGCTCCCAAAGGGGGCTGGAGGAATATCATGGAAGTCATTCTGCTCGAACGCATCGAAAAGCTCGGCCAAATGGGCGACGTTGTTAACGTCAAACCCGGTTTTGCCCGTAACTACCTGCTGCCGCGCGAAAAAGCGCTGCGCGCCACCGACGCCAACAAAAAGCGTTTCGAAGGCCAGCGCGCCCAGTTGGAGGCCGAGAACCTCAAACTGCGCGAAGAAGCAGATGCCGTCGCCACCAAAATGGAAGGCCTCGCCGTCACCTTGATCCGTCAAGCTGGCGAAGCCGGTCAGCTGTACGGTTCGGTCAACGCCCGTGATATCGCCGCCGAAATCACCACCGCCGGGTTCTCCGTTTCGCGCGCCCAGGTCAACCTCGCCCACCCGATCAAAACCTTGGGCCTGTTCGATCTGACCGTGAACCTGCACCCGGAAGTCTCCACCACCGTGACCGCCAACGTCGCGCGTTCTGAGGAAGAAGCTCAGACCCAAGCCGAAACCGGCAAGGCCGTGGTTGGTGAAGAAGAAGAAGAAGCGCCTTACGAAATGGAAGCGGTCTTCGACGAAAACGCTGAAGAAGCAGGCGAAGCTGAAGAAGCTAGCGAAGAAGCGCCCGCCGAAGACGCTACTGAGGAAGCAGGCGAAGAAGAAACGGCTGAATAAGCCCGCATTTCTGATCCGATCCGATGAAACGGCGCGTCCTTCGGGACGCGCCGTTTTGCTTTTCGAAGTGTTAAACGAATCGGGTTATAGTTTTCCCCGCTATTAACATCCTGGGAGTAACCGGGAACTGACGTAATCTCTGAGCCCATGACCACAGACAACATCATCCCCATGCCCGAAGATGGCCCGCCCCCCGAATTTGACGGGCCCGACCACGGCCCTGATATGCCCGATTTCGATCCGGTTCATCCGGGTGGAGAGGCTGGCGCACCCGCGACGCCCGCGTACCGCACGCTGCCGCACAATCTGGAGGCGGAAAAAGCGCTACTCGGCGCGATCTTCACCGACAACCGTGCCTATGAGCGGGTGTCGGAGTTTCTGCACGCCGATCATTTTGCGGTGCCGGAGCACGGCAAAATCTATGACGCCCAGCAAAAATTGATGGAAAACGGCCAGATCGCCGACCCGGTGACCCTGTCGGGCTTTTTCGAAGGCAACGACGAACTGGTCGCCATGGGCGGACCTGCGTACTTGGCCGAACTGGCCGCCAGCGCCGTGACCATCATCAACGCCGGTGAATACGGCAAGATCATTTACGATCTGCACATGAAGCGCGAGCTGATTGCGCTGGGCACCGACATGGTCAACGAAGCCTATGACATGGGCTCTCAAGAAGCCGCCACCACGCAGATCGAAAAATCCGAACAGCAGCTTTACGACCTCGCCACCCAAGGCGATCACGAAGGCGGGTTTCAAGATTTCCGCACCGCCGTTTTGGAAGCCATTCACGTCGCCGAGGCCGCGCACAAACGCGACGGCGCGTTGGCCGGTGTCACCACCGGCATGCGCGACTTGGACCAGATGCTCGGCGGGCTGCACAATTCCGATTTGCTGATCTTGGCCGGTCGTCCGTCCATGGGCAAAACCGCGCTGGTCACCAACATCGCCTACAACGCGGCGTACTCGTATCACAAGTCGGGCGGCGAAGAAGGCGCGGTGGTGGGCTTTTTCTCACTGGAAATGTCATCCGAACAGCTGGCCGCGCGTATTTTGTCCGAACAGGTCGAAATCTCGTCCAATAAAATGCGCAAGGGCGAATTGGCCAACGACGAGTTCACGCGCCTTGTGGTCGCATCCCAAGAACTGCACCGCATCCCGATGTTCATCGACGACACCCCGGCGTTGACGGTGTCGGCGTTGCGCACCCGTGCGCGGCGGCTCAAACGTCAACATAACCTCGGCTTGATCGTGGTCGATTATTTGCAGCTGATTTCCCCGCCCGCAGGCAAGTCGGACGGTCGCGTCAACGAAGTGTCGGAAATCACCCGTGGGCTGAAGACCTTGGCCAAGGAACTCAACGTTCCGGTGATCGCACTGTCGCAGCTGTCGCGTGCCGTGGAAAGCCGCGACCCGCCCCGCCCGCAGCTTTCGGATTTGCGTGAATCGGGCTCGATCGAGCAAGATGCCGACGTGGTGATGTTCATCTATCGCCCCGAATATTATCACGAGCGTCGCCGCCCCGATCCCGACAACCTCGACAAATTGGCCGAGTGGGAAGAGAAGCTGGAAAAGATCAAAAACATCGGTGACGTGATCATCGGCAAGCAACGTCACGGCCCGATCGGCGACGTGCGGCTGTCGTTCATCGGCGAGTTCACCCGCTTTTCCGATCTTGACCCGCATCATCCCAGTTACGAGGGACCATGAGCGACGTCCTTTCGCCCCACCAGCTGAACACGCCCGAGGCACGCCGCGCCGGCGCGCTTTTGACGATCGATCTGGACGCACTCAAGGCCAACTGGCGCACCTGTGACGCGCAAACCGCCGACACCGTCGAAACCGCCGCCGTGGTCAAGGCCGCCGCTTATGGCATTGGCGCGGACCAAGCGGCACAAGCGTTACGAGATGCTGGCTGCAAAACCTTTTTCGTCGCCACCATCGACGAAGGCATCCGGGTACGCAACGCGCTGGGCGACGGTCCGGCCATTCACATCTTCAACGGCCTGATGGACGGCGCGGAACGCGATTACACCCACCACGGCCTCATCCCGGTGCTCAATTCGTTGAGCGAAATCGATGCATGGCGGGCATACTGTACCGGCTTGGGTGAACCGTTGGCGTGCGATCTACATATCGACACCGGCATGTCGCGCTTAGGCTTGCCCAGCGATGAAATGCAAAAGGTCATCGACAATCCCGATCACCTGACGCACTTGAAACTCGACAGCATCCTCAGCCATCTCACCGTTTCGGAAATCACCGATCATCCCAACAACGCCGAGCAATTGGCCGCCTTTCAAGACGTTTTGCGCCATATGCCGCGTGCACGCGCGTCTTTCGCCAATTCGTCCGCGATTTTCTTGAGCCCCCAATATCACTTTGACATGACCCGCCCGGGGGTCGCGCTGTACGGCGTCAACCCGACCCCGGGACAGCTTAATCCCCAGGCCAATCCAATGGCCCAAGTGGTTCGTTTACAAGCAAAAATCCTCCAAGTGCGCACAATTGACACCCCCCAAACCGTGGGCTACGGTGCCACCCACACGGCCCAAGGGTTGGAGCGCATCGCCACCGTATCCATGGGCTACGCGGATGGGTATTCACGCAGCCTGTCCAATGCGGGAATGGCCTACATCGGTGATCACAAGGCCCCGGTGGTGGGACGGGTTTCCATGGACCTCATCACCTTGGATGTGTCCACCGTGCCCGAAGACCTTTGCCGCGTGGGCATGTTGGTCGATATGATCGGGCCCAACAATCCGGTCGATGACGTGGCCGCGCGTGCGGGGACGATCGGTTATGAAGTTTTGACGAGCCTGGGGTCGCGGTTTCACCGCGTGTATTTGAACGAAGAGACTTAAAGTTATCATGAATCCGCTGCAAGCCATCGGTCGCGTTGTTCTCAATCTCCTGGCGACCACCGGGCGACTGATCACGTTCATGTTTATGGGCGTCAGTCACGCCGTGCGCCCGCCGTTTTATCCGCGCATCATTTTGCGCCAGATGATCGACATCGGTTATTATTCCCTGCCCGTGGTCGGCCTGACCGCCGTGTTCGCGGGCATGGTGTTGGCGCTGCAAAGCTACACCGGGTTTTCACGTTTTTCCGCCGAAGGCGCCATCGCCAACGTGGTGGTGCTGTCGATCACCCGCGAACTGGGCCCGGTGCTGGCGGGCTTGATGGTCGCGGGGCGCATCGGCGCGAGCTTGGCGGCGGAAATCGGCACCATGCGCGTCACCGAACAGATCGACGCGCTGACCACCTTGTCCACCAACCCGATGAAATACCTGGTCGCGCCGCGCTTGATCGCGGGCATCGCCATGTTCCCGTTGTTGGTGATCATCGCCGACATCATCGGCGTGTTCGGCGGCTACCTGGTGGCGGTCTACAAGCTGGGCTTCAACCCCGCCAACTATCTGCAAAACACTTGGGATTTCTTGACCGCCGAAGACGTCAATTCCGGCTTGGTCAAAGCCGCCGTGTTCGGCTTCATCGTCACCTTGATGGGCTGTTATCACGGCTACAATTCCCAAGGCGGCGCGCAAGGCGTGGGCCGGGCGACCACCAACGCGGTGGTGTCAGCGTGCATCTTGATCTTGTGTTCCGATTACATCCTCACCGAAATGTTCTTTGCGAAATAGGGGCGGATGACATGAGCGATCAACCAAAAATCCAATTGCGCGACGTCGCTAAAGCCTTTGGCCGCAAGGTGGTTCTGGACGGTGTCGACCTCGACGTCGGCGTCGGCGAAAGCGTCGTCATCATCGGCGGGTCGGGCACCGGTAAATCGGTGACGCTGAAATCCATCCTCGGCCTTTTGACCCCGGACCGCGGCTCGATCAAAGTCGACGGCGAAGAGGTCATCGGCATGGGCACCTCGGACCGTGAACGGGTCAATCACAAGTTCGGCATGCTGTTTCAAGGTGCGGCGCTGTTCGACAGTTTACCAGTGTGGGAAAACGTCTCGTTCGGCTTGCTGGCGGAAAAGCGCTGCGACCGGGCTGAGGCTTACGACATCGCCGTGCAAAAGCTCGCCATGGTCGGCATGGACGCCGCCGTCGCCGACTTGATGCCGGCGGAGCTTTCGGGCGGCATGCAAAAGCGCGTCGGCTTGGCGCGCGCCATCGCGTCCGATCCCGAAGTCATTTTCTTCGACGAACCGACCACCGGCCTGGACCCGATCATGGCCGACGTGATCAACGATCTGATCGTCAAGGTCACCCGTGAAGTGGGCGCGACCGCGCTATCGATCACCCACGACATGGCGTCGGCGCGCAAAATCGCCAACCGCATCGCGATGCTGTACGAGGGCAAGATCATCTGGCAAGGCCCGGTGGACGAGATCGACGATTCCGGCAACGCACACGTCGACCAGTTCATCCACGGTCGTGCCGAAGGCCCGATCAAGATGGCGGTGCGGGCTTAAAGCCGTGCCGCACCTGATCATCGAATACGCCGCCCCGCTGGCCCAAGACGTCGACATCCAGTCGCTCACCGAAGCCGCATTCGATGGGGCGAACGCCACCGCCCTGTTCACCCCCGCCGCCATCAAAGCCCGCGCCCACCCGGTCGAAGCCTACTGGACCGGCGGCGCAAAACAGCCGTTCGTGCACATCGAAATTAAGCTGCTGCCCGGACGCACCAACACACAGAAAAAAGCCCTGTCAGAAAGCGTGTTCGACCACATCACCGCCCTGCTCAAACCCGACATCGCGGTGAGTGTCGAAGTCAACGACCTGGACGCCGACGTCTACACCAAGCGTCCTTAATCGTCAGATTGAGCCGCCTGAACCTCCGCCCACAAGCGTTCGACCAGGGCGACGAAGGCTTTGTCTTCGGGTACGGGATGGATTTGGGCGTCGTCCATTGCGTTGTTGAACGCCTCTTTACGCCCCGAACCCAATGCGCTGCGCAATGGCGCTTCAGCCTCATCTTCACGACCGAGCAAAAACAAGGCATAGCCTTGATTTCCGAGCTGGACCAGATCATCAGGCTGATCCACCAACGATGCCTCAATATCCGCCAACGCCTTTTCCAACAAAGCCCTGGCCTCACCCTCACCATCCGTCATCTGCCCCGCTTCCTTAGCCAGAGTCAGAAGCGTAAATCCGCGACCACCGCGAGCCTTGGCCACAAATTCGCGCAGTGCCGGGTCTTCGGAGTTGCCGAAACGATCTCCTACCGCCCCATAGACTGCCACCGCCTCAGCCCTGCGCCCGTCTTGGTGCAAAACCACGCCCTTGCCTACCAGGGCCTTGGCAATCTGCACGTGCAACGCCGGATCTTCGGACCTGCCGAAACGATCTTCAACCGCTTCATAAGCAGTCAGTTCCTCAGCTACGCGACCGTCTTTGCGCAAAGCCACCCCCTTGTTCACCAGAGCCGTGGCCACCCACACGCGCTGCTCCGGATCTTCTGACTTACCGAAACGATCCTCAACCGCCTTGTAGGCGACCAACGCCTCAGCCGTCCGCCCGTCTTCGCTCAAAACCACGCCCTTATTCACCAGGGCCTTGGCCACCCATTCGCCCAGCGCCGAGACTTCGGACCTGCCGAAACGATTTTCCACCGCTTCATAGGCAGCCAGTTCCTCAGCCGTACGGCCGTCTTCGCCCAGAGCCAGCCCCTTGTTCACCAAAGCCTTGGCGACTTGTTCTTGGCTGGCATCTGCGGCCTGCATCGCACGATCAAGGGCGCTGGCCGTTGCTTTGAAGTCTCCCACAAAATAGGCCTCAGTGGCCCGAACCCACCAGTCTTCGTATGTCCATTCAGATTTCGGCTTTGCGGCGGTGTCTTGAGCCGCTTTGCTCAGGGCCTGTTTGTCACTGTCGGATATTTTTGAGCCACTGCCTTTTTGCATGGCCTCTTGGGCACGGGCTAATATGGCTTCAGCTTCAAGGTGTTTCTTTTCAATGTCTGCTATCGCGCCAGCCAACCCATCCATGGCAGCATCTGATTGCTCATCGATTTTACTATGCAATTCTTGCTCAAGTTCGGCGATGTGCTTCTTAAGCTCGCTCCTAGATTTTTTGACCAAATCCTCTGAAAGCTGTTGGGCCTCAGCTTTCGCATCTTCTAATAACCATTCTTTCGCTTTTCGGACGGCACTTCGAGTTGCCGAAAGGTATGAAAAGCCAACCCCCAGAGCGACAACGATGGTTAAAAACGCCACCAGAAGTCCAAACCAATCCGCCAATGCATGAAGGTCCGAAATGCGTTCTTTATGCGCATCCAGGTCCCGCGCGGACTGTTGTTCCAACCGCTCGAAATCTTTCTTCATCAGGTCAAGCTGATGCTGCAACTCCTGCACATCCTGTTCACTGACTGCAGGTTGCTGCGGCGGAAACCCCCATTGTGCCCAGCTTGGCGTGGTGAGGCTGAGGCTCAGCAGCAGGGTGGTGAGTGTTGTGAGGATGGCGGTGCGGACAAGCTTCATGGCGCATTCCCGTGGTGGTGGCTTTTGGCCGTAGGGTACACGCTATAGAACTTTGTCTTTCAGGCCAAGGGGTGGGGCTTTAGCTCACAAGAACCTGGGCTCACCAGAAGTACCTCAGATACAGATAGATGTTGGCGATGACGATGGTCATCAGCATCAGCGGCAGGCCGATTTTTAAGAACCTGAAAAAGCTGATGGGGTGGCCGGCGCGTTCGCCCATGCCTGAGACCATCACGTTGGCCGCCGCGCCCACCAGTGATCCGTTACCGCCCAAGCATGCGCCCAGCGCCAGCGACCACCACACCGGTTCCAACGCTTCTGCACCGCCGATGGCACCTTCCATGCTTTCGACCAGCGGGATCATGGTGGCGACGAACGGGATGTTGTCGACCGCAGCGGACACGATCGCCGACAGCCATAGGGTCGAGATCGCCGTCAACGCCGCATCGCCGCCGGTGAACGCCATCATTTTATCGCCCAAGATGGTGAGCAGCCCGGCGTGCTCGACCCCCGCGACGATGATGAACAGGCCGATGAAGAACAGCAACGCCGCCCATTCGACCTCGATCAAGGCGTGGTGCAACCGTTCGGTCTGCTCTTCACTTTCCAAGCCGATAGAGGTGACCAGCAACAACACCGCCGCGCCGAACATGGCGGTAGTACCGGGGGGAATGTGATAGTGCTCGCCAATGATGAAGCCCGCGATCACCATCACCAAAACGCTCAACGAGATCACCAGTAGACGCACGTCGGTGATGGAATCGGCTTCGCGAAAACGCATGATACTTTCGCGGTCTTTTTCCGACGCGACCAATTCATCGCCCCACAAATATTTGAAAATCGGCACCATCACGATCAGCACCACCAACGCCACCGGGCCGAGGTTGGTGATGAACTGCATAAAGCTTAAACCCGTGGCGGAGCCGATCAAAATGTTGGGCGGATCGCCGATCAGCGTCGCCGTACCGCCGACGTTGGACGCCAAGATTTGCGACACCAAAAACGGATAGGGAGAGACTTTGAGCTTTTCCACGATCAGCAGCGCCACCGGCACCACCAACAACACCGTGGTCAAATTATCCAAAAATGCCGAGAACACCGCCGTCACCACCGACAGCACCAAAAGAATGCCCATCGGGTCGGCCTTGACCTTTTTCGCCGACCAAATGGCGACGAATTCGAACACGCCGGAGGTGCGCGTCACCGCGACGATGATCATCATGCCGGTGAGCAATGCGATGGTGTTGAAATCGATCGCCGCGATGGCTTGGTTTTGCGACACCACGCCGGTGATGATCACCAACCCGCCGCCCAACAACGCCACCACGGTGCGATTGAACTTTTCGCTCAACAACACGACGTAGGACACGATCAGCAAAATGGTGCTGAGCCACAGGGGGTCCATGCCGAAAATGACGGCGTGTGAAACCACTTCCCCGGTTCCGTGAGGACTCATGCTCAATCCCTCTTAATCTTGTGACTCTTGCTGAGCCTTTTGTTCTTTTTCTCGTTTTCTGGCTTCCCGTTCGGCGGCTTTGAGCTTTTCCACCGTCTCGCGATCATATTCTTCGTTCAGTCCATAGAGGACCGAAAAAAAGGAAATGGCGCCCACCAACTTGTGATCCTCGTCCACAACCGGCACCACGTACTGTTTGTCTTTAATCATCATCAGGGCATCGATGAGGGGCGTGGCGGGGGTCGCGACCTTGACCTTGCGATCGAGCATTTCACCGATCGGGCGGTCGCGCAGCGCATCCAGGCGCTCTTTCATATCTTCGGCGGTTTCGTGCAAGAAGCTGACCCGCTTCATCGCGCCGTGGCGAAACAGGTTGCCGAGCGCGCTGAGCGATTTGGGCAGCAAAAACGCCATCAAGCTGTCGCCGCTGATCAGGCCCGCGAAGGTGCCGTCGCGATCCGTCACCGGCACCAGGCCCATGTGCTTTTGGACCATGAAGTCGATCACTTGACCGGCCGGTTCATCACTGTAGAGGCTGATCTTGATGGGAGCCATCACCGTCTTGCAATCCATGGCCCACTCCTTATACCGCCAACACCACTCCCGTATTGTAACACGATTGGAGGATATTTCCGCACTTAGATCAAGCGCCTATGAGATTGAACAAAAAAAACCCGCCTGTGCAATGCAACAGAGCGGGCATTAGGTGCTGGATTGTTTGGGAGCCCCCGATCGGGGAATTGTTTTAACCATTAAACGACGACTTGGTTAGAGAGGCCGACGCCGATCCATGCCAGGGCGAAGATCCAAATTGCGTAATCGATGCGTTTCGTCATGTTCTTAAATCCTTTAGATTTTGATTTGTTTCGGGGGTGTTTAAGCGATCGGGGTGTAAATCGAGTGGGCGTTGTAAAAATCCGCGAACACAGTGACCTTGACGACCGCGCCCATCACCATGGCCGCTGAACCTGCCCAGCATGCGTAGATGGGCTTCATGGTCAGTTTGTTGGTTTCTTCGGCGCGATTGTCCAAAGAGCGTTTGGCGAAATACAGTGTTATCGCAACACCGGCCAACATCGCCGCAAATCCAAATATGTAAACCATTCCGGGGTCATGCATTGTCTTAGTTCCTTTCGGGTACTCTGGGCTTGGGCCCTTGTTGTCACCTTCATTGAGATAACGAACCAAAGTTCAAATTTAATCCCCATTATTTTTTTCGGGGGGGATGTGTTCTTGATCTTGGATCTGTTTTAGCTGATCGGGGTTGAACCAATCCTGAGCGCCATATTCAGGTATTGTTTATTTCGGGTTCATTTGGCGTTCAGGTTCAAACCATGTTCTTCAAATCGTGAGCCTTTTTTGCCACGCCCTTTGCGGGTGGAAAGTGATAACCATCACAAGGGGATGGTTTTTTTCTAAAATTCTTAGCCCGCCCCCATTCTTGAGCATGGTTCTTGAGCTTGTGGGGCGAATCACGTTAAACAAGCCCCTCATCAACTCGAGCGTCGGGAACGCCTGTTGGCCAAGTCAAAAACCCAGTTTGTCTGCGCCGAATGCGCCGCCACGTTTCCTAAATGGAGCGGCAAGTGCGACACCTGCGGCGCGTGGAATTCGCTCAGCGAAGAAGCCTCCAGCGACGACACGCCCAAGGGCCTCGGCGGCAAAAAAGGCCGCAAGGTCACCTTTGTCGGCCTTGAGGGCAAAGAAAAACGCCCACCCCGGCGTAAAACCACCATCGAAGAGTTCGACCGCGTGCTCGGCGGCGGCATGGTCGCGGGGTCCGCCATTTTGGTCGGTGGTGAGCCCGGCATCGGCAAATCGACCATCTTGTTGCAAGCCGCGGCGCAGCTTTCCAAAGGCGGACGCGTCGCCTACATCAGCGGCGAAGAAGCCGTCGATCAGCTGCGTCTGCGCGCCAGTCGCTTAAATTTGGAAAAAAATCCCGTTGAGTTGGCCGCCGCGACCAACGTGCGCGACATCGTCACCACATTGGACGCCGATCCGCCCGACGTGGCGATCATCGATTCCATCCAGACCATGTACGTCGACAGCCTGGAAAGCGCGCCGGGTACGGTGGCGCAAGTGCGCACATCGGCTCAAGAACTGATCCGCCTGTCCAAGCGCAAAGGCTTTCCGGTCATTTTGGTCGGCCACGTCACCAAAGAAGGCCAGATCGCCGGACCGCGTGTGTTGGAACACATGGTCGACACGGTGCTGTATTTCGAAGGCGACCGCAGCCACCAGTTTCGCATCTTGCGCGCGGTGAAAAACCGCTTCGGCGCGACCGATGAAATCGGCGTGTTTGAAATGTCCGACGCGGGGCTTACCGAGGTCAGCAATCCATCCGCTTTATTCCTGTCCGAACGTGAACAAGACGTCAGCGGTTCGGCGGTGTTTGCGGGCATGGAAGGCACCCGGCCGATGCTGTTGGAGGTCCAGGCCCTGGTCTCGCCCTCGACCCTCGCCACCCCCCGTCGCGCGGTGGTCGGTTGGGACAGCGCACGCTTGGCGATGATCATGGCGGTGATCGAAACCCGATGCGGGGTTGCCATCGGGGCCAACGACGTGTACTTGAACGTCGCAGGTGGTTTGCGGGTCACGGAACCCGCCGCCGATTTGGCCGTTGCCGCGGCTTTGCTGTCCTCTTTGAGCGACATTGCGGTGCCCCGCGGCAGCCTATTTTTCGGCGAAGTCGGCTTGTCTGGTGAAGTCCGCGCGGTCAGCCACGCGGAAGGTCGGCTTAAAGAAGCCGCCAAACTCGGTTTCAAACGCGCCGTGGTGCCAAAAAACCGGGGTAAGACCAAGGTTGCGGCAAAAGGCATTACATCGAACGAACTGGGCCACATTCAAGAACTGGCGCAGATGTTCGAAAACGAAGACGGATTTTGAGGTCACATGCACTGGATCGACATCCTCGTCATTGGCACGCTGCTGATATCAGGCGCTTTTGCGTACGCGCGCGGTTTTGTCCATGAGGTTCTGTCCATCGCGGCGTGGATCGGCGCGGTTTTCGCCACCTTGTACGGCACCCCGGTGCTGGAACACTTCACCTTGCAATTCATCGAAGACCCGTTCATCGCTTCCTTGGTGACGTATATCGTGGTGTTCATTGTCGCGCTGACGATCCTCTCCATCACCACACGGCGTATTTCGCGCAGCGTCAAAGAAAGCGCGTTGGGTCCATTGGACCGTGCGTTGGGCTTTTTGTTCGGTTTGCTGCGCGGTGCGGTGATCGTCGCATTGGCGTGGATCGGCTACGCCTGGATGGTGCCCGCCGACGAACAACCCGAATGGATTTATGAGGCCCGCACCGTACCGTTGATCATCCAAGGGGCCGATATGCTCAAAGCCCTGGCCCCGCCCACGGCTAAGCCCGATCCCAATGCTGATCCGAACGCGCCTAAGTCCGGCCCTGCACCGGCTGATAAAACCACGTCCAAAGACCAGAACCAATCGTTGCTCGACAAAGCCATCAATGCCATTCCCAAAGCCCCCACCGGATCGAAAGACGACGGATACGGCAAAAAGGAACGTTCAGAGATGGACAGGCTCTTTGAAACCAGCCAGTAGAATGCATTTCTACCGGCCTCAACCTGGACCCCAAAGCCCATGACTACGCCCAGCACCACCCAGCACCTGACGTCATCGCTTCCCGACGACGACCATTTCCATGACGAGTGCGGCGTTTTCGGCGTCTACAACCACCCGGATGCTTCGGCACTGACGGCGCTCGGCCTGCATGCTTTGCAGCATCGCGGCCAAGAAGCCGCTGGCGTCGTGACCTATGGCGGCAAGCATTTTCACAGCCACCGGGCGCTCGGCAGCGTCGGCGACAACTTCAATTCCGAAGAGGTTATCAACCGCCTGGAAGGTCCCATGGCCATCGGTCATGTGCGCTATTCGACCGCAGGCGGCACCGTGATGCGCAACGTTCAACCGCTGTTCGCCGATCTGGTGTTCGGCGGTTTCGCCATTGCCCACAACGGCAACCTCACCAATGCCCGCACCTGTCGCCGCGACTTGGTGGAAAACGGCTGTATCTTCCAGTCCACATCGGACACCGAAACCATCTTGCACCGCGTCGCCACCAGTTCGTACCGCAAGGTCTTGGACCGCTTGACCGATGCGCTGGACGGCGTCACCGGGGCGTATTCCATCGTCGCGCTGACCCGTCAAAAGCTGATCGGCGCGCGCGATCCTTCGGGCGTGCGTCCGCTTGTCATCGGCAAAATCGGTGACGGCCATGTATTGGCGTCGGAAACCTGCGCGCTGGACATCATCGGTGCGGACTACGTGCGCGATGTCGAGCCCGGCGAGATCGTGGTGTTCAGCGAAAAAGGCATGCAGAGCCTCAAACCGTTTGCGCCGCAGCCGTCGCGCTTTTGCATTTTCGAACACATCTACTTCGCCCGCCCCGACAGCGTCATCGAAGGACGTAATGTCTATGAAGTGCGCAAGAACATCGGTAAGGAACTGGCCCGCGAAAGCCATGTCGAGGCCGACATGATCGTGCCGGTGCCCGATTCCGGCGTGCCCGCCGCCATCGGCTACGCCGAAGAAAGCGGTATACCGTTCGATTTGGGCATCATCCGCAGCCACTACATGGGCCGCACCTTTATCCAGCCGTCCGACACCATCCGTCACTTGGGCGTGAAGCTGAAACACAACGCCAATCGTGCGTGGATCAAAGGCAAGCGTTTGGTGCTGGTGGACGATTCCATCGTGCGCGGCACCACCTCCGTCAAAATCGTCGAGATGATGCGCAACGCCGGGGCTAAAGAAGTGCACATGCGCATTTCCAGCCCGCCGACCACGCATCCATGCTTTTACGGCATCGACACACCCAACCAAGAACAGCTGATGGCGCACAACATGACGGTCGATGAAATGGCCAAGCACATCGGCGTCGATTCATTGGCGTTCATTTCCCACGACGGCCTGTACCGCGCCGTCGGCGAAGACGGCCGCAACGACGAGAACCCGCAATACTGCGACGCGTGCTTCACCGGCGAATACGCCATCCCGCTTATCGACAAAGAAGGCAACCCGGGTCCCGAACAGCTGACCCTTTTGTCCGAGGATTAAGAGAGCTTCATCATGGCTGATAAAATTCTTGAGGGCCGCGTCGCCCTGATCACCGGCGCATCACGCGGCATTGGCCGCGCGCTGGCCACCTGCTTCGCCGAACAGGGCGCGCATCTGATTCTCACCGCGCGCACCCAAGGCGCGCTTGAAGAACTGGACGACGAACTGCGCGCCGCGGGCCACGCCGCGCCGACGCTGGTGCCGTGCGACCTCACAGATTTCGACACCATCGATAAAATCGGCGGCGCGATTTTTGAGCGTTTTAAAAAACTCGACGTTCTGGTCGGCAACGCCGGTGCGTTGGGTACGTTAGCCCCCATTTCGCACATCGAACCGCGTGAATGGCAACAGGTCATGGACATCAACTTGACCGCAAACTGGCGCTTGATCCGCTCGATGGATCCGCTGTTGAAGGCCTCGGACGCGGGCCGCGCGATTTTCGTCACGTCATCCGTCGGCCATTCACCGCGCTCATATTGGGGCACCTACGCGGTGTCCAAGGCAGGCCTGGAAATGACCGCCGGTATTTACGCCGAGGAATGCGCCAAGACCAACGTCCGCGTCAACTTGGTCAACCCCGGCGGCACCCGCACCGACATGCGCGCCGACGCCATGCCCGGTGAAAACCCCGAATCGGTCAAAGCCCCCGAAGCCCTCAATCATTTTTTCTTGGAATTGGCGTCACCCGCGTGCACCGCAAACGGCACTATGGTTCACGCCGACCAAGAACTCGCGGCGGGGCATACCAGCTACGCCTTATAAATCAGCGAAGGAGCGATCTCATGATGGCGCAATTATCGACGACTTTCGGATATGTTGCGGGCGCAGCCATCTTCATCGCCACGATTTTCATGCTGCGCGCCATTTTAAGCGGCCCCAACGAAAAGAAACCCGACCAAGACGATGACGACTAAGCGCCCAACTCAGCCTTTGAGCGCCGTTTCCAGCCGGGCCCAATCTCGCTCTGTTCCGGGCAGACCGAAACGCAGCCAGTTGAGCTGATAATCGAACGGGCGCACCAAAATTCCGGCGTGGGCGAGTTTTTCATAGAGCACTGAAGCATCCGAGCTTTCGCCCAGGCGGAACAGATCGGTGCCACCGACGACTTTAAGCCCGGCGCGCTCCATCAATCCATCCAAACGACCGGCATCCACTTTAAGCCGTGCACGTGTGACTTCGGCCCATTCGTGATCCCCCAGCGCTTGCGTGCCGGCCCACAACGCCGGACCCGATACCGCCCAGGGGCCGAGCTTGGCGGCCAAGCGCGCTGCGATTTCAGGCGAGGTGATGGCGAAACCGAGCCGCACCCCGGCAAGACCGAAGAACTTGCCGAACGAACGCAGCACCACCAGACCTTTGCCGTCCGCGTGGGGTGTGACGGACAGTTCCGGCGTGACATCGGCGAACGCCTCATCGATCACCAACACGCCGCCGCGATCGTGCAATTCTTCGCCGAACGCGACCAAGCCTTCGATCGTCTGGGTGCGGCCATCAGGATTGTTGGGATGTACCACCACGCCATACGGGGCCGGTTGCGCCGCTTGGGCGCAAATGGAACCGACGTCTTCGACCCGATGGCCCGCCGCCACCCACGCGGGCGCATGCTCGCCGTAAGTCGGCCCCATGATCGACACGCTGGACGGCTCAAATAGGCTCGGCACCATCTGGATCAGCGCTTGGGTGCCGGGGCTGGCGACGATCGTCGCGTCCTCTGGCACGCCATACGCACGACGCGCGGCGTTCAGCAGCGCATCCAGGTCGGCCTGTAACGGCAGTCTCGCGATCATTTCACCTGGCATTTCACCCAGCGGATAGGCCACCGGATTGATGCCGGTGGACAAATCCAGCCAACCGTCTTTGGGCGCGCCAAAACGGGCCTCGACGGCCTTGGGATCGCCACCATGTTGGATGGTCTTTTTGTGCGCAAGATCGGTGATAAGCGGGTTCATGGCATTCACTTAGCAGATCAAGCCCGCAGGTGCGAGAGGAGATCACGGATCTGCTTGATCACTAGCACCCGACACGTGTTAAGGTCCGGCCATGGAGTCCGCCATGGATAATGCCCAATTGATCGAAATCGCGCTGGTCGCGTTCACCACCTTTTTCGCCACCATCGGCCCAGTCGATGTGGCGGCGCTGTTTGCCGCGCTGACGCCGACAACGCCAGCACGCCAACGTCGTATGCTGGCGCTCAAGGGTGTGCTCATTGCGACCACCATTTTGATGCTGTTCGCGATATTCGGCGAAGCCGCACTGGCGCGTTTGGGCATCAGCTTGGCGGCGATGCGCACGGCGGGTGGCATCTTGCTGCTGCTGATCGCCATCGACATGGTGTTCGCACGCCATTCCGGCGGCAGTTCCACCACCGACGACGAAACCATCGAAGCCCAAAACAAGCCCGATATTTCCGTCTTTCCCCTCGCCACGCCGCTGATCGCGGGGCCGGGATCGATGGGTGCGGTGGTGTTGCTCAGTGCCGAAAGCGGCGGAAATCTGGTGCACTGGGCGGTGACCGTGGGCGCACTTTTGGCGGTGTTGCTGATCACACTGGTGTTGCTATTGATGGCGGGCCAAGTGCAAAAACTTCTGGGGGTGACCGGGCTGAACGTCATTTCGCGTGTGGTCGGGGTTTTGCTGGCGGCGCTGTCGGTGCAGTTCATGTTCGACGGCTTGGCCGCCAGCACGCTTTTTTCTTAAAAGTTTTGCCCCGCGTTCCGGTTTTTCCTTAATTAGTTAATACTGCAACATCTTGATTGTACGCATGCCTTAGGCGTTTTCGACGCCCCACTTAACCGCTAATATAGGGGAGTTAATAACCTCAATAGGGACACCTCGAACCGGTTGTAAGCCGGACACCGAGTGTGGGGGAAATCTCATGACAACATTTGACGAACTACACCAACAAAACCACCAGATCGCAGAACTGGCAAAAACACTCTCCTACCTCTTTCAAGACCGTGAAATGTGCGATTCCGGCATCACCTGCGAATTGTTCGAACGCTATCGCGACAAATTCGATGCGCACATGAACCACAACAAAGAAATCTATTCCAAGCTGCTCAACAACAACAATGGCTCCGTGCGCGCCACGGTTGACCGCTTTATCGAAGGCGAACGCGAAATCAAACGCTTGTTCAAGTCATACGCCGACAAATGGTGCAAAGACGGCCTGCACATCGGCGACCATCAAGCGTTCGTCAAAGAAACCGATGAAATGTTCGAATTGGTGTGGAGCCGCATCCAAGCCGAAAGCGAACAACTCTACCCCTTGGCCCGCAACCAAGACCAAACCCACGCGGCCTAAGCTGTAACCGCTTTTAATCGGCCTTGTCGGCGCAAGCCCGCACACGTTTGGCCCTGCCCTCACCTGTGCGACTTTGCCCGCGACAGGGCTGCAAAAGCGTGTTACACCCCGCCTCATGACTGATATCGACAGCGAAGAAAACACCCCCGCAAAGGACGATCCCGTCGCCATCACCATCTTAGGTGCGTTGGCCGGTGCGTCGTCGTTGAGCTTTAAAGACATCGCCGTGAAAATCGCCGATGCGCGCCGCCGTCCCAAAGACGGGCCCGATCTGTGGCGGCGTTACCTCACCGCCGTCAAACAACAGGCGGTGTTTTTGGCACGCCAAGGCCGCATCGAAATCATGCGCAAAGGCGAAGTCGCCGATCCCAACGATTTTAAAGGCATCGTCAGGCTGCGCTTGCCCAAGGACCCTGCCAAAGCCGAGGCCCGACCCAAACCGGGCAGTGCATAATTTCGTTTAAGGTGCTCAGCGTTTCGCCCGTTAGCGCTTAGCAAGGGCGCGGATACGCTTTTCCGCTTCTTCGATCTGGTACTTGTTCATCATCGGCCTGAGCTGCGCCATTTTCTTCACCGGATCGAACTTTTTGTTGACCGCTATGGCCTCGTCACGCTTGTTGATCGACAGCTTCAGCCACATGTACGCGGTGATCAAATCGCGTTTGACGCCCCAGCCTTCCGCATACATCGAACTGAGAATGTACTGCGCCGCCGCATGGCCCTTGCCCGCGGCTTTGGTGTAGTAGTCGATGGCCTTTCCATAATCATGGTCCACGCCACGGCCATTGAAATGCAACTCACCAAGGCGAAACTGAGCGTCCGCGTGATTGTTGAACGTGGCGGCCAATCGATAATACTTTGCCGCCAAAAAGTAATCTTGGCGCACGATGATGCCGTTGGCGTACATCCAGCCAAGCTTGTAGCGCGACGGGGCATGGCCTTGATCCGCCGCCTTCAACAGCCATTTCAGGGTCTGCTTGGTGTCTTTTTTGGTGCCGTCGCCAATTTCGTACATCAGCGCGATTTCGTATTGCGCTTGCGCATCACCAGCGTCCGCCGTGGGCAGCGTTTCCTTGAAACGCGACACCATCTTCATCTTTTTGAGCACTTCCGGACTCATTTCGGGGTTTTGCCCCAAAGTCCAAAACGTAATGCCCGCAAGCGCAAAAAGCGCCAAAGTCGCAAAAAATAACTGCTTCATAATGCTTGTGATTACTGCGTTCGATCAAAGGTAAGATGAAACAGCAGTAAACGCCAACCCCTCGCCCGGGTCAATACGGCAAGCCGATTAAGCACTTAAAGGTAAAGATGAAAACGATTTAGGGCAGAACGCCAAGGCGTTCATCGGGCTTGCGCGCCGGGTTGGCGTCGGCATAACACGTCACGTCGCCAAGAGACGGATAACAATGCACAGCGGCGACAGGATTGGGCTCGTCTTCTTTGCAATAGGTACGGCCTTGTTCTGTCCGCACAGTGGAGCAATCCTTACCCGTTCGATATGAAACCAGATGATCCGTCAGCGTTTTATCGGTCCCCATGGTCAGTGCCGTGCTGACGACACTCAAGTTACCCGTTACTTTAAGGGCATCCCTTGGGACCAACGTATAAAAATCACACGCCGAAACCAGCAGTGCTACACCGACGACCGAGATAAGTTGATGCGCGCGCATGGGCGAAAAGCTCCGTTTTTCGACAAGGACACCCTGACTTGCACGAGTATCCAGCCTTTTAGTTTGGATCATCTTGGTTAACAGCCCCTTAAGATCAGGCGCGTCATGGGTTGATCCCGCCCCAAGGCGGCGCTATCTAAGAACAAAAGCAACACCCAAAAGATGAAAGAGAGACCATGGCGGTAGAAACCCCGATTTGCGATTTTGGCTGGAAAGCCCCGGAATTCAACCTTCCCGGCGTTGACGGCAAGTCCTATACGCTTGGCGACGTCAAAGGCGAAAACGGCACGTTGGTGATCTTCATGTGCAACCACTGCCCTTACGTGCTGGCGGTGATCGAACGCTTGATCCGCGATGTGAAGGCGCTGCAGGCCCAAGGCATCGGCGTGGTCGCGATCAATTCCAACGATCCCGTGCAGTATCCGGCTGATTCGTTCGACAACATGAAGATCATGGCCGACAAGCACGACTTTTCGTTCCCGTATCTGTTTGACGAAAGCCAACAGGTGGCGCGCGCCTATGACGCCGTGTGCACCCCGGACTTCTTCGGTTTCGACAGCCAGATGGGCCTGCAATACCGTGGCCGCCTGGATGCTTCGCGCAAAGAAACCGGCCCCGCCGACGCTAAGCGCGAACTGTTCGACGCCATGAGCCAAGTGGCCAAAACCGGCCACGGGCCCAAAGATCAAATCCCGTCCATGGGCTGTTCGATCAAGTGGCGCGAACAGGCTTAAGCCATAAAATCGGCTTAGGCACTGATTTTAAAAGGTTTTTATAGCCCTTAAGAGCGTTTGCCATAGGCCGCGCGCTTAGCTATGTTTGGGGGCCTTGGCGGACGTCCCGCCAAGGCCCTATAAACTCGATTGAATTGCTGGAGACATTCGTGGCCGACCACACAGAAGATGCCCTGATCCGCGAGGTCAATGAAGAACTTCGCGAAGAACAGATGATGAAGCTGTGGCGCAGCTATGGCAGTTACGTGATCGGCGTCGCCGTGCTGATCGTCGCCATCGTCGCCGGCCAGCAGGGCTGGAAGGCTTACGACATCTCCACCCGCACGGATGAAGGCAATCGCTTTTACACCGCCACCCAGTTGGCCCAAGCGGGTGACACCGCAGGTGCCATCGAAGCGGCGCGCGCGTTGGCGAACGACGCCTCCAGCGGCTACGGCATTTTGGCGCGCTTTCAACAAGCCGCACTGCTGGCCAAGCAAGGCGACACCGCTGGTGCTGCTCAGCTTTATCAAGACATCGCCCGCGACAACGTCGGCAACGTCGCGTTTTCGGGTCTGGCCAACATTCTGGGCATCATGACCGAAATCAACGCTGGCGGATACGACGCCAAGGCCTTGGAGTTCCGCTTGTCTTCCATCGCCGAAGACGGCCACCCGTATCGTCACAGCGCGCGCGAACTTCTCGGTGTGATCGCATTGGAATCTGGCAATACCGAAAAAGCCAACGCCGCGTTCAGAAAACTGGCCAGCGACGCCACCACGCCTAAGGGCATACGCGATCGCGCCAAAAGCCTGATCAGTCGCCTCGGTGCATAATAACTGGGGTGCTTACATTCGAGCGCATGATCGGGTCATTAACTTTGGGCATATGGGGATAACCGTTTCCGTGAACAGCAAACGCAACATCATCCGTTTTTTGACCGCGACCGTTTTGGCCGCCGGGCTGAGCGCCTGCGACTCGTGGATGGGTGGTGCTGAAGCCCCCCCGCTTCCGGGCGAGCGGATCTCCGTCTTGAAACACGAAAGCGCCTTGCAGCCGGAAACCGGGCTGGACACGTCGGGCATTCGCCTGCCCGCGCCGTCGCCGACCCCCGACTGGCCGCAAAACGGCGGTTACGCCAATCACGCCATGCATCACGTCGCCGCCGCCCCGCAGCTGCGCGAATATTGGAGCACCGACATCGGTGCCGGTGCGGGTTCGGGCGATCGTTTGACCTCAACCCCGATCATCGCCAATGGACGCATCTTCACCATCGACGCCGACAGTGACGTCAGCGCTTTCGACGCCCAAACCGGTGACTTGTTATGGCGCAGCGAACTGACCCCGGACGCGGAAGACGACGGTCATATCTCTGGCGGATTGGCTTATGAAAACGGTCGCGTGTTCGCGGGCACCGGCTTTGCCCAGGTGATCGCGCTCGACGCCGCCACGGGACAAATCGCGTGGCGCAGAGCCGTCAGCGGCCCGGTCAGGTCTGCGCCGACGGTGCGCGGCGGACGCGTTTTCGCCGTGGCGCTGGACAACAAAACCCATGCCATCGCCGCTCATGACGGCAGCTTGCTGTGGACCCATTCGGGTTCGCCCGAACTGGCGATGCTTTTGGGCGCGGCCAGCCCCGCCGTCGATCAAGGCGTGGTGGTGGTACCCTATACGTCTGGCGAACTGGTCGCGTTGAAGGTCGATAACGGTCGTCAGTTGTGGATGGACAGCTTGACCTCGCGCCGTCGCACCGACGCCACCGCTGCATTGGCGCACATTCGCGCCAACCCGGTGATCGATCGCGGCGTGGTGATCGCCATCAGCCACAGCGGCTTGATGGTCGCCATCGATTTGCGCAGTGGCACACGTTTGTGGGAAAAAGGCATCGGCGGCCACCAATCATTTTGGGTTGCCGGAGACTATCTGTTCACCCTCACCGGCAATGAAGAGCTGGTGGCGATGGAACGCGAAAGCGGTCGCATCTTGTGGGTGCGTTCCTTGCCGCGCTGGGACGATCCCGATGCGCGCGAAGGTGCGATTGTGTGGACCGGACCGTTGTTGGTCAGCGACCGTTTGATCGTCGCCAGTTCCGACGGCGCCGCCGTCGCCGTGTCGCCATACAGCGGCAATATCTTAGGATCCGAAGGCATGCCCGATGGCGTGTCCGTTCCCCCGGTTGTCGCCGGTGAAACGGTCTATTTCCTGTCCGATGACGCCACCTTGTCGGCGTATCGATAACACTGTTGCGCTTTTGCGCCTGGACCAAAAACAATGAGCCTAACCGTCGCCATCATTGGCCGCCCCAACGTGGGCAAATCGACGCTGTTCAACCGCCTGGTCGGAAAACGCGTCGCCATCGTCGACGACATGCCGGGCGTCACCCGCGACCGCCGTGAAGGCGACGCGACGCTGAGCGATCTGAACTTTAAAGTCATCGACACCGCCGGTCTTGAAGACGTGCACGACGAAAGCCTGGAATCGCGCATGCGTCAACAAACGGAAGCGGCCTTTAAGGACGCCGACGTCGGCTTGATGGTGATCGATGCGCGCACCGGCCCCACCCCTGTCGATGAGCACTTCGTCAAGTGGCTGCGCCGTCACGACACCCCGGTGATCTTGGTCGCCAACAAATGCGAAGGTGCCGCGGGTCAATCGGGATTGCTGGAATCGTATGCATTGGGCCTGGGCGATCCAGTGCCGCTGTCGGCCGAGCACGGCCAAGGTTTGGCCGACCTGTATGAAGCGTTGCGCCCCTACGCCGATGCAGCCAGCGAAAAACAAGCCTGGGAAAACAGCCAGATTAATAACGACGAACGCCCACCCCTCGACAGCGGTGATGAAAAAGATGACGACGCGGTGATGAACCGCCCATTGCAGCTGGCCATCGTCGGTCGCCCCAACGTCGGCAAATCAACCTTGATCAACAAGCTGTTGGGCGAAGACCGTATGCTCACCGGACCCGAAGCCGGAATCACACGTGATTCCATCATGGTGCCGTGGCAATACAAAGGTCGCCAAATCAATCTGATCGATACCGCCGGTTTGCGACGCCGCGCCAAAGTGACGGAAAAAGTCGAAGCCTTGTCCGGTGCCGAAACCCGGCGCGCCATCGACTTCGCCCAAGTGGTGGCGATCGTCCTCGACGCCCGCGACATGCTGGAAAAACAAGACTTGATCATCGCCAGCAACGTCATCGAAGAAGGCCGCGCGCTGATCATCGTGGTCAACAAGTGGGACCTGATCGAAAACAAAAAAGAAGCCTTGGACAAACTGCACGATCGTATGGAAAAGTCCCTGCCCCAGGTGCGCGGCATTCCCGTCGTTACCGTTTCGGCCAAGACCGGGCGCAAACTCGATACAATTCTCGATGCCGTTTTCGATGTGTTTGAAGTGTGGAACCGTCGCATTTCCACCGCCAAGCTGAACCGCTGGCTGGAACATGTTTTGGAACATCACCAACCGCCAATGGTCGGTGGACGTCGGATCAAAATCCGCTACATGACCCAGCCCAAAACCCGCCCGCCAACTTTCGCGTTGTTCGTCAGCCACGCCAAGGGCTTGCCGGAAGCATATGAACGTTACATGGCCAATGCGCTCAGGGAAGACTTTGAACTGTGGGGCGTGCCGCTGCGCATAGCTGTGCGCAAGGGCCATAACCCGTTCTCCAAAGACTAAGCTTAATCGATGCTGTCCTTGTCGAAGGTCACGATCACCGCGTCGCCGTCTTGGGTGACGGTGTAGCTGCTGGTGTCTTCGACATGGACGTCGTTCAAGGTCACCGACACGCCGGTGTCCGCACCGAAGGTGATGGTCGTCGCCTCGGCTTGCTCATCCGATTGCAAGATGAAATCATCCATGTTGAATTCTTGGCCTTCGAAACGCAGCACGTCTTGATGGCCGAGGTCGAGGATGATGTCGTCACCGTCGCCTGCATGGAAGATGAAATCATCGGCACCGCCGCCGCCTTCAAGTACGTCGTCGCCGGCACCGCCAACAATCGTGTCGGCACCTGATCCGCCGTCAATCGTGTCGTCGCCCGCTTCACCGTACAGCTCGTCATGGCCCTTGCCGCCGATGATCGTGTCATCACCGCCGCCGCCGTAGATTTCATCGCTGCCCGTACCGCCGTCGATGTAATCGTCGCCGCCCTCACCACCTTCGAACGTCACGTCGATCACGGCGGACGAAGTTGCGGTTTCGCCAGTTTCGAGTTCCGTCGAAGACGCGCTGACGCCCAACGCAAAGTCGGTGGTGCCCGTGCCCGCAGGCAACGTGAGGGTCAGGTCGTCCAAGTTATTGAGATCGTCCGCCAACAACGACCAGGTGCCATCACCATTGTCGGTGCCGAGGTTCAAGAGCCCATCAACGGGCACGTTCGAAATCTCGATGCTCAACGCTTCAGAACCATCGATGTCGGTCAGCGCGGCATCGACATCCAACGCGACGACAATCGGCTCAGAGGTTTCATCCCCACCCTCGACATCGCCTTCGTCACCGTCATCACCTTTCCCATCGTGACCGCCGCCTTTTTCATCATCGTCGTCTTTGCCGTCTTTGTCGTCTTTGCCTTCATCCTCATCAGGGACAAAGCCGCGGTCGCCATAGATCACATCGTGACCGCTGCCGCCTTCGATTTCGTCGTCGCCCATGGTGCCGTAAAGTTCATCGGCTTTTGAGCTGCCTTCAATTTCGGCCCCCGGTGGTGTTTCGACGGTCACCACCACGTCGGACACTTGCAGCACCGGCACATCGGCGACCGGCGTCACCGCCGCGCTGAACGCAGAGGTCGCGGTTCCGCCATCGGACGACACCGCCGTCACCGTCAAGGAAATCACACCGCTGTAGTTCACCGGTGGGGTAAGGCTCAGGCCCGCAAGATCGTCGGCAGAGACACTCCAAGTGCCGTCGCCATTGTCCGTGCCTGCGCTCAAAACCGCACCCGCAGGCACGCCGGAAAGCATGATGCTGTCCAACGTTTCAGAAGTGCCCGCAGGCATGTTCGCGGCGATGGTCAGGGCGATGATGTTGTCTTCCGCACCGGCCACATCGCTGACCGCGATCACCGGGATGTCACTAACGGAACCGACGTTGACCGCCAAGGTGTCGCTGCTGACGCCGCCATCGGTCGAGATCACGCTGACGCCAAGTTCAAACGCACCGTTATAATCTTGCGGTGGGGTGAGGGTCAGGCCGTCCAGCTGATCGCCGGCGAGGGTCCAGGTGCCGTCGCCATTGTCGGTGCCGGCACTTAAGATTGCGCCATCCGGCACGCCGGTGACGACGATGCTGTCCACCGTTTCACTGGTGCCACCCGGCATGCTCGCGGCGATGCTCAGCGCGATGGCGTTGTCTTCCGAACCGCTGGCATCCGTAAGCGCGATCACAGGCACATCGGCGACCGGCGTCACGTTCACGCCCATCGGCGCCGTTGCCGTGCCGCCATCGGTGGAGGTCGCGATAACGTTCAAGTCGATGGTTCCGTTGAAATCTTGCGGCGGCGTCAAAGTCAGTCCGTCCATCAGATCGGGCGTCAACGTCCAGGTGCCGTCGCCGTTGTCCATACCCGCGTTCAACATTGCGCCGTCCGGCACACCTTCGATGGTGATGGTGTACAGCGCTTCGGTGGTGTCGGCGGGCATGCTGGCCGCCAAGCTCAGCGCGATGGTGCCGTCTTCCGCACCAACCGCATCGGACACCGCCAATTGCGGCACGTCGGCCAACGGTTCGATATACACATCGAAACCGCCGCTCGCCGTAGCACCGTCGGTGGAGGTCGCGATCACGCCGAGGCTCAGCGTGCCGTTGTAATCGGTCGGCGGCGTCAAGGTCAGGCCGTCTAGATCATCCAGGCTCAAGGTCCAGGTGCCGTCATTGTTGTCGGTGCCAGCAGACAACACCGCACCGTCGGGAACGCCTGTCACGGTGAGCGTATCCACGGTTTCACTGGTGCCTGCGGGCATGGTTGCGGCCAGGGTCAAGGCGATCGTCGCGTCTTCACTGCCGCTGACATCCGCAGCGGCGACAACCGGCGTATCCGCGACCGGATTGACGTTAACGGCGAAGTCCCCGGTTGTCACGCCGCCGTCGCTCGACGTCACGCTGATAGCGAGATCAATCACGCCGTTGAAGTCTTGCGGCGGGCTCAAGGTCAAGCCGGACAAGTCATCTGGGCTCAAGGTCCAAGTGCCATCGCCATTGTCGGTGCCCGCGTTCAACGTTGCGCCAGCGGGCACGCCGGACACAACGATGCTGTCCACCGTTTCGCTGGTCCCTGCGGGCATGCTGGCCGCGATGGTCAGGGCGATGGTGCTGTCTTCCGCACCGGCGACATCGGTCACCGCGATCACCGGCGTGTCCACCACCGGCGTGACCGTCACGCCGAGCACGCCGCTGGTCGTGCCGCCATCGGTGGAGGTCGCGACGACGTTCAAATCGAAGGTGCCGTGATAATCTTGCGGCGGCGTCAACGTCAGGCCGCTCAACTCATCAACGCTCAACGTCCAGGTGCCATCGCCATTGTCTGTACCGGCGCTCAAAAGTGCGCCAGTGGGCACGCCGGTGATGGTCAGACTGTCGAGCGTTTCGGTGGTGTCGGCGGGCATGCTCGCGGCAAGTGTCAATGCAATCGCGCCGTCTTCCGTACCCAGCGCATCGGCCACCGCCAAGTGCGGCAGATCGGGTGAAGGTTCGACCGCGACATCGAACGCATCGCTCGCCACGCCGCCATCGGACGAGGTCGCGATCACGTTCAAACTCAAGGTGCCGTTAAAATCGCGGGGCGGCGTTAAGGTGAGGCCGTCCAGATGATCCGGGCTCAGCGTCCAGCTGCCATCGCCGTTGTCGAAACCAGCGCTTAAGGTCGCGCCGCTCGGCACGCCTTGGATGGTGATGTTGTGCAGGACTTCGGTGGTGTCCGCAGCCATGCTCGCGGCCAAGGTCAAGGCAATCGCGCCATCTTCCACACCGGCCACATCGGCCACCGCCAATTGCGGAACATCGGCGGACGGTTCGACCACCACATTGAAACTGCCGGTGGCCGAGCTGCCGTCGGTCGAAACCGCAATCAAACCCAGGTCGAAACTGCCGTTAAAATCACGCGGCGGCGTCAACGTCAAAACCGACAATTGTTCAGGGCTCAAGGTCCAGGTGCCGTTGCCGTTGTCCGTACCGGTCGACAAGACCGCGCCGTCGGGCACACCGACCACGGTCAAGAAATCGATGCTTTCCGCCGTGCCCGTGGGCATGGATGCCGCCAAGGTCAGCGCAATCGCGCCGTCTTCGGTGCCGCTCACATCCGCGGCGGCGACAACCGGCGCATCGGCGACCGGCAGAACGTTGACCGCGAAGGTTTCGGAGCTGACGCCGCCGTCGCTCGACGTCACGCTGACGCCAATGTTAAAGGCGCCGTTGTAATCCATCGGCGGGCTCAAAGTCAGGCCGCTCAGTTCCGCGGGGCTGAGGCTCCAGGTGCCGTCGCCATTGTCCGTACCGGCGCTCAAAACCGCACCGTCGGGAATGCCGCTCAACACAACGCTGTCGATGGTTTCACTGGTGTCGCTGGGCATCGCCGTGGCAATGGTCAACGCAATGGTGGCATCCTCAGCACCGGTGGCATTGGCGACCGCCAATTGTGGCGCGTCCGCGACCGGTCCGACATGCAGCGTGAAGCTGCTCGTTCCCACCGCACCGTCGGTCGAGGTGGCGCTCATGCTCAAATCGAGCGCACCGCTGAAATCTTGGGGCGGTGTTAAACTGAGGCCGGAAAGTTGATCGGGGCTCAAGGTCCAACTGCCGTCGCCGTTGTCCATACCCGCCGAGAGACTTGCGCCAGCGGGAACGCCGCCGATGGTCACGGAAGCCACGGACTCGGTCGTGCCAGCAGGCATAGCTGTCGCCAGCGTCAAGGCAATGGCGCTGTCTTCAACACCCGCAACGTCCGAGGCGGCAACCTGCGGCACGTCGCCCACCGGCGTCACCGTGACGCTGACGGTGGCCATCGCCATCGCACCCGCATCGTCGGTGACCATATAGGTGAAACTGTCGCTGCCGCCGAAATCGGCGTTGGGCACGTAGGTGAACGTGCCATCGGCATTGACCGTCACTTCGCCATTGGACGGACCGCCCTCTTCAGCCAAATCGAAAACCAGATTTCCACCGTCGAGGTCGGTCGCCACCAGTTGGCCATTGAAGACATTGTCTTCGGCCATAATCATCGAACCGGGTTCAGCAACCGGGGCGATGCTTACCGGTTCGGGTTCGGGTTCGGGTTCGGGTTCCGGCTCAGGCTCAGGCTCAGGCTCAGGCTCAGGCTCAGGCTCAGGCTCAGGCTCAGGCTCAGGCTCAGGCTCAGGCTCAGACTCAGGCTCGGGCTCAGGCTCCTCAGCGGGTTCCAAAATATCTTCCGCGAGCACTTCGCCTGGCTCAGCTTCCAGCACCGGTTCTTCTTCGGATGTGGGGGGCAAGACCTCGTCTTCGGGCTCAAGGGGCGTGACCTCTTCGCCGAACACCACGTCGGCTTCGGATGCCAGTTCTTCAGCCGTCAAGGGCTCACCGGCATCGGTGGTAAAGCTGTCCATTGGCGTCTCAGTTGGCGCGAGCGCTTCGGCGACGACCGTTTCGAAATCGGCCAAACCTTCCGCGCCGAGGTCTTCACCGGAGACCTCTTCTACAGGCGCGGTTTCGAATGAAGCGAGGCCTTCCTGTGCAACATCGCCACCGCCGGCTGCGGTTTCAAAGGCGTCCAAACCTTCACCAGCCGCAGCGCGCAAACCGTAATCGTTGGCGTTGGTGTTTTCCGTCGGCAGATGCGAAAGTGCGCCGCCGAACACTCGGGAAACATCATCATGGGCAACCTTCGGCGCCGCCAGCGGGGGCGCATCGAACGAGGTCACCGTAACCGCGAAGTACGCTTCGTTCAGCGTCATCACGCCGCCAGCATTGGTGATGGTAACTTCACCAACAAAGCCGTCGGCTTCTTCCATCATCACCAAGTTGAGGTCGCGACCGTTGCTGAGGTCCAAACCGATTTGCGTGCCACGAATACCGATGGTCGCCACCGGCGTGGTGATGGTCATCGCATCGGGATCGGTCTTAGACACTTCGCCCGACACGATGGTGAAGATACCTTTCATCACCGACAGCGCGACAGAACCTTCTTGCGTGCCGGGGTCGTAAACCATTTCATCCAGCACCATGCGCGCGTCTTCGCCCATCGCCAACGAACTGCCATCGGCCAACAAAATGCCAATGCCCGATTCCAGGCCCGATTCCAAGATATCGCCCAGCAACACCGCATCGCCGGTTTGCAACGTCGTGCGGGTGCCGTCGGCGCGAATCACCGTGACTTCACCGTTGAGGTCCGTGACACGCCCAATCACTTCACTGGGTGCAGGGATTTCACCGGCGACCATGCCCGGCGTGACCGAACCGGCTAGGCGCACGGCCAATTCACCGATCACCCGCGCGCCCAAGGTGCTGAGCAGATCGGGCGGTGTTTCCATCATGAAAAAGTCGGCAACGAGAACTTGGGTGCCGTCCGGGGCGATCATCACCAAATCGGGCCCGACACGTTCGAACGCAGCCTCGGCGGGGTTGAAACCATCGGGCAGGACGACTTCGCCTTCAGTAGCCTGGACAAACAACTCGCCACCGCCCATCCCGGCCCCACCCATCAGGTCGGAGCCTTGATCAGATAAATCGGCAGGTGCACGAAACATCACCGGTAACATGTTCATCATCCCCTTTGCGAAATGCGCACAAACAACGCTGGCGCACGGACGGGCCATATCTCTATTTCAGTATATCACCATTATTCCGCCCCCACCCCCCATTCGCAACCACCTACACGATAAGCTCAACGATCAGTGCTAAGGGGGTTTCGCGGTTATAGGAGCGTGATAAGGTGTTTTTTCTACTGGTTATTTTCAAGGCGTCGCAGACATGGTCGAAATCGCAGATGCGTTCAGCACCGCGTTCACGCTGATCCTCTCGCTTGATGGCGATTTGGCGGAAATTGTCGGGCTTTCACTTCAAGTCAGCCTCAGTGCCGTGCTCATCGCCACCATCATCGGTGTGCCGTTGGGCGCGGGGGTCGCGTTGCTGCGCTTTCCCGGACGGCGCACCCTGCAAATTTCACTGAACGCCATGATGGGTTTGCCGCCGGTGGTGGTGGGCTTGTTGGTTTATCTGGCGCTGTCGCGCGCCGGGCCGCTCGGCGTGTTTGGACTGCTGTACACCCCCACCGCCATGATCATCGCCCAAGTGCTGTTGGTCACCCCGATCATCGCCGCCCTGACCCGCCAAGTGATCGAAGGCTTGTGGGCAGCTTACGCAGAACAACTCACCAGCTTGGGCGCGACCCGGTGGCGGGCCCTGCCCACACTGATCGTCGATGGACGGTTCAGCCTGCTCACTGCCGTGTTGGCCGGGTTCGGGCGCGCCATGGCCGAGGTCGGCGCGGTGATGATGGTCGGCGGCAACATCGATCACGTCACCCGGGTGATGACCACCACCATCGCGCTGGAAGTCAGCAAAGGCGACTTAGCGCTGGCGTTGGCGCTGGGCATCGTGTTGTTGAGCATTTCCATCGCCATCGGCGCGTTCGCGCAACTGTTCAGCGACCACCGCGAACGCAGGGCCAAGGTATGACCGAGAATATGACGGGCCGCTCTTCCATCCTGCCCTTGAAGCTTGACGGCGTGTGGTATCGTGGGCGCGAAGGCATCCCTCTGATCAAGGATATGAACCTTGAGCTTAAAGCCGGATCGCGCACCATGGTGGTCGGCCCCAATGGCGCGGGCAAAAGCATCTTGCTGAGGCTGTGTCACGGCTTGCTCAAACCCAGTGAAGGTCGCGTTGTCTGGCACAACGGTGCACACGCGCCCAAAGCGCCCAAAGCGCTCAAATCTCAGGCAATGGTGTTTCAACGCCCAGTGATGCTGCGCCGAAGTGCGCGGGCCAACATCGATTACGCCCTGTCACTACACCGTGTGGCGAAAGCTGAGCGCGCTGAACGGATCGAAGATGTTTTGCAAAAAACCGGACTCACCCGCCAAGCCGACGCCCCCGCGCAAGTTCTGTCGTTTGGCGAACAGCAACGCTTGGCCATCGCCCGCGCCTGGGCGTTGCGCCCGGAAGTTCTGTTTATGGATGAACCCACCGCCAGCCTGGACCCCAGCGCCACCCATCAAATCGAAGAATTGATCCAAACCCTGCACGCCCAGGGCACCAAAATCATCATGACCAGTCACGATCTGGGCCAAGCCAAACGACTGGGGGATGAAGTCCTGTTCCTGCACCGTGGGCGCTTGCTGGAACAAGCGCCGTGCGATCAGTTTTTCGAACAGCCCCAAAACGACCTCGCCCAGGCTTTCATCAAAGGCGAGCTTTTGTGGTGGAAACGCGGCGAAGGCCCGCGCCACGACCCCAAGCACATCCGCTGAGAAAATGGCGGTGAGCATAAGCGGAAAAATTTAAACCGCACGCGGTCAACATAATAAAGCCTTTGAAGACGGCACCTTTTGGCAAGGTGGTTCTCGTCGAGGACCTCGTTGGCAACAAATGGGAATTTGTTGAACGTTTCAAATCGTGAAATAGCCAGAAATGGATGTTAAGCACAAAAAGGTATGTGGAAAATTCTTAGCCACTGGTCGTCGGTTGCAAGCGATAACCGTCATACCCTTTGAGTATACGTTTGCAAATCGCGCATGACGAGCAGTACCCCGCTGCAATCCCGACCAAATGCGCAACGGTGATTGCCTGCGCCACCTGTTGACCGCTTAATCCGAACGGAACCAGTAAAGCAACCAAAGTCAGAACGCCTGAGCAAACGGCGGCGGCCATAACAAAAATCGACATTTTAAATACCAGCATTTCAATTTACTCCTACCTCAAGTCTCCCGCTGAATACTCATCATAGAGAGAAAACCTGAAAGGGATGTGATAGGCGTCACTGTTTAAGCACAAAAAGCAAAACCGACCGCGACACCTTGAAGATGCGGGTATTATTTTGTGACTTTATAAAATATTAGATGAAATTTGAGAAATAATTAGAAGGTGTGATGGCCGTCATAAATCGTTGAAGCGTTGTTGGTTAAATTGAACTCATCAATTCGAACCGCCCCCTCCACGGGGGAATGCGGAAACAAAGCATAAGGATGAAAACAATGACGAAAGCATATGCACGCAACAACCTGATTGCCCTAACCGTTGGGTCAATGGCTTTCGCCGGTTTTGTCGCAAATCTGTTCATTCAACCCATGATGACCTGAGACGCAAGCGTTAGACCGCAACCATAACATTGTGCAAAGCGTGAGATGGAGATGGCGAATGAAACAAGCGACGAGACTGCTGAGAACTTTTGGTCGTCACGATCACGGCGCTATCACCCTGATGTTTGCATTGTTGCTGCCAATTATAGTCGGTTTCATCGGCTTGGGCGTCGAGGTTGGTATATGGTATGGAGCCAAACGCAGCCTTCAAACCGCTGCGGATGCCGCTGCCATTTCCGCTGCTTACGAAATCAGTGCTGGCAGCAGCACCGCAACGATTAAAACCGCCGCCGAAGCGGATGCCGTACGCAACAATTACGACACGTCCATCGGAACCATAGCGGTAAACATCCCGCCGTCTTCCGGAAGCTATTCTTCAAACTCCAATGCCGTCGAAGTTATCCTTTCCGAAACCCATACGATGTTGTTTGGCAGTCTCATCGCTAACAGCACAGAGGTCACGATTAACTCACGCGCCGTTGTCATATCTGGTGGAGATGGCGATGCATGCGTCCTGGCGCTGAATACATCCATTGCAAAAGCCTTGGAATTTAGCGGCAACTCGACGATCGATACGACAGGATGCATCATCGCTTCAAACTCGTCCGATTCAAGTTCCATTGAAATATCCGGGAACGCTGCCGTAACTGCGGATTCTCTGCAGACAGTCGGGGACTACAATACCAAGGGGGCATCAACCTTGACGACCACCTCATCGCCGGTGACCAATGCCTCTTCCGTTTCCGACCCGTATGCGGATTTGACCGTTCCATTCTTTTCCGGGTGCGATGAAACGGAATTTAAAAACAATCCCAGCGACACCGATACCATCACCCCGTTTTCAACCACGACGCCATACGTGTTCTGCGATGGCCTTGACGTAAAGGGCACGCTGTACTTGGACCCTGGCATTTACGTTGTTGACGAAGGGACCTTCAACATCAATGCCGGGGCAACGATGACTGGAACGAATGTGTCCATCATCCTGACCAGTTCGTCCGGTGCAAATCACGCCAAATATACAATGAATGGCCACGCTACCATTAATCTGAGCGCACCCTCTACGGGTGATTACGCCGGCATTTTGATGTATCGCGATCGCGACGCCTCCGACCAGGACAACACGCTAAATGGCAGTGCGTCAGCAGTGTTCAACGGTGCCCTGTATTTTCCATCAAGCACCTTAAAGTTTGAAGGCAACAGTTCAGCGGGGGGGGCATCGTGTACACAGCTTATTGCAGACAGCATCCAGATTACTGGTGCAACGGGCATCACTTCGAGCGGGTGTGTATCAGCGGGCGCAACACTCGCCACGATCAGCGGCACTGAACTCGTGGAGTAATCCTGACCATGCGACATATGACACCGGTATGGCTTCAATCAAATATGTCACGCTAAGCGCCTCAGAGCGAACATCCGTGCACTTGGCACCTCACAACCTTTGTTTGCCGAAAAATTATGCGCGACATTCAACGTCAAGCGCGCTAAGAATGTTCAGCGCTATTCTCAACGGAACATAACGCTTTTCGAATGCATGTCGCGTTCGCCAACCCAATCATTTTGGAGCTAAAGCCTCACCATGCGTTTTCTGACATCACTCGTTTTCACCGCCAGCTTGTTGATCGGTGGGGCGGCGCAGGCCGCTGAATTCATCACCGTGGCCTCGACCACATCGACGCAAAACTCCGGCCTGTTCGCGTCGATCTTGCCGCAGTTTACGCAAAAGACCGGTATTGAGGTGCGCGTCATCGCGGTCGGCACCGGTCAAGCCATCCGCCAAGCCAAAAACGGCGACGCCGACGTGTTGTTCGTGCATCACCGCACGTCGGAAGAAAATTTCGTGCGCGACGGGTTTGGCGTCAAACGCTTAGACGTGATGATGAACGATTTTGTGCTGATCGGCCCGGCGAGCGACCCCGCTGGCGTCACATCCACAAAAAGCATCGAAGACGCGCTCAACGCCATTGCCAAGATCGGTGCACCGTTCGTGTCGCGCGGCGACGACAGCGGCACCCACAAACGCGAACGCGGCTTGTGGAAGAGCGTCGGCATAGATCCCAAAGCCGTTTCCGGAACGTGGTACCGCGAAGCCGGTGCGGGCATGGGCGCGACCTTAAACATGGCCCAAGGCATGGGCGCTTACGCCCTGTCCGATCGCGGCACCTGGATTGCGTTTAAGAACAAACAGGGCCTGGACATCGTGCACCAAGGCAGCGACAACCTCGCCAATCCGTACGGCGTGATCTTGGTCGATGCCAAGCGCCACCCCCACGTCAAAAGCGGCGCCGGGCAGCAATTCATCGATTGGCTGGTTTCGACTGAAGGACAAAGCGCCATCGCCGCGTTCAAACTGCACGGCGAACAGCTGTTTTTCCCCACCGCGCGCACCTACGCCACCAAATAACCACACTCAAATTGGCGGCGACAGCGCCGCCAAAACGCGCTATTTATCCTCAAGCGTTGTGTCCAATTAAATATAACGCTTGAGGATCACAGCAAAGACCATGCAAGACACCTTTGGACGCCCCATCACCTATCTGCGCGTATCGGTCACCGACCGATGCGATTTTCGCTGCTTTTATTGCATGTCGGAAGAGATGGAGTTTCTGCCGCGCAAGGACTTGCTGTCGATCGAAGAACTGGACCAAGTGTGTTCCACCTTCATCAAGCGCGGGGTGCGCAAAATCCGTCTGACCGGCGGCGAGCCGTTGGTGCGCCGTGGCATCATGGAACTGATCGCGCGCTTGTCTGAACACAAAGACACCGGCCTTTTAGACGAAATCACGCTGACCACCAACGGCAGTCAGTTGGCCAAGCATGCCCATGAACTCAAGCGCCTAGGGGTGGAACGCATCAACGTTTCCATGGACACGTTGGATGCGGACAAGTTCGCCGAAATCACCCGGCGCGGCGACCTCGCTCAGGTGCTTAAAGGCTTAGAGGCCGCCAAGGACGCCGGTCTCAAAATCAAAATCAACACCGTGGCGCTGAAAGCGTTTAATGAGCATGAACTCAGCGACATGCTCGGCTGGTGTGGCGCGCAAGGCTTTGACATGACCATGATCGAAACCATGCCACTGGGAGACATCGGCGGAGATCGCAGCGATCAATATTTACCGCTGTCCGACGTGCGTGCGCGCCTGGATGCGGATTGGACACTGACGCCGTCCGATCACGCCACCGGGGGACCCTCGAAATATATGAACGTGGCTGAGAGCGGGCAAAAAGTCGGCTTCATCACCCCGCTGAGCGATCATTTTTGCGACAGCTGCAATCGTATGCGTTTGACCTGCACCGGCACGCTCTATATGTGCTTGGGCCAAGACAGCGCCGTGGACCTGCGCGAAGCGTTGCGTACTGATCCCACCTGTGGACAGCTCAACGCCGCCATCGACAAGGCCCTGCACCTCAAGCCCAAAGGCCACGAATTCGTTATCGAACCGGGCAACGATGGGCCAGCGCTGAAACGCCACATGAGCGTTACAGGCGGTTGACGAACCGCCCTTCAGCACACACATTCGCTGTACACCCTTATATATGAAGGTCCACAGCCGATGTCGAAATCAACTGTCACCTATTGGAATCCCTTGTTAGCCCAAAACGCGTCTGCTTGGCAAAGCATCGAAGGCCTTGAAGGCATCGCCGAAGAACTGACCCTGAGCATCGATGAGCACAGCGGTGAATATACTCGCCTGACCCGCTTTCAGCCCGGCGCAAACACCCAAGCTTTTGGCGGCAAAAGCCATGATTACCCCGAAGAAATCTTCATCGTAAGCGGCCGATTGTACGATCAAGCCTTCGACATGTGGCTGAAAACCGGGCACTACGCCAGCCGTCCACCCGGCGAAATTCATGGCCCTTTCCAAAGTCCGGAAGGCTGCGTTGTCTTGGAAATCTCGTTTCCCAATAAAAAGACCCCTTAATCTGGGCAGCGGCAGGCATACAAGGCTATACTGCCGACCGAAATACCGTTTTGCAGGAAGCTCATCAGATGAAATTCAAGTCCGTCGCCTTTGTCGCGGCGCGCCAAAAGCAAGCGCAAGATGCGTTGAAAACCCTCAAGGACCGCTATGACAGCGTGCCGCCGTCCAAGGCCGACGTGATCGTGGTGCTGGGCGGTGACGGCTTTATGTTGCGCACACTGCATAAATACTTGCACCGCAAGGTGCCGATCTACGGCATGAACCGGGGTTCGGTCGGGTTCATGATGAACACTTTTCGCGAAGCCGGTCTGATGCGCCGTCTGCAACGCGCCGAGCCCATCGTCTTGCACCCATTGCGCATGATCGCCACCGATGCGCGCGGTAAAAAACACGAAGCGCTGGCCATCAACGAAGTGTCGTTGCTGCGCTATACCCGTTTGGCGGCAAAGCTGCGCATCTTGGTCGACGGTCATGTGCGCCTGGATGAAATGATTTGCGACGGCGCGCTGGTGTCCACACCTGCGGGCAGCACCGCGTATAACCTGTCCGCCAACGGTCCGATCATCCCGTTGGGTGCTGAGCTGTTGGCGCTGACGCCGATCAGCGCGTTTCGCCCGCGCCAATGGCGCGGTGCGCTGTTGCCCGCCGAAGCCAAAGTCACGTTCGAGGTGATCGACGCCAAACAGCGCCCGGTCAGCGCGGTGGCCGATGACATGGCGGTGCGCAACGTTCGCAAAGTCGATGTCATCGAAGATCGCACCATCGCGCCAGTGCTGCTGTTCGATCCCGAACACAATCTGGAAGAACGTATCCTGCGCGAACAGTTTATGGTCTAAAGGCCGAGGTTACGCACCGTGTTGGCCGACCGCGTGCAGCACGGATGCGAAGCCGTCGGCTTTTAAGATGTCCGCCAGTTCGCGGTTAACCCGCGCCGCCAGGCCCGGGCCTTCGTAGATCATCGCGGAATAGAGCTCGACCAGCGCTGCCCCGGCGAGAATTTTGTCGTACGCATCGCGACCGCTTTCAATGCCGCCGACGCCGACCAATACCACCTTGCCCTTCGTCGCAGCGTGCATTTCACCCAACACCCGGGTCGAGGCTTCGCGCAAGGGTCGACCGCTCAACCCGCCGCCTTCGCCCTTGTGCACGCTGCTTAGGGTGTCAGGGCGTTCGATGGTGGTGTTGGTGACGATCAGGCCATCAATGCCCACGTCCATTGAAACGTGGGCGATGTCGGCTTTGTCTTCGTCGGTCAGGTCGGGGGCGATTTTCAACAGCAACGGCGGGCGTTTCACATCGTGTTCGCCAGCGCCGGCGTTCAAAGCGTCTTTGGTGCGGGTGAGCAGATCGCGCAGAACCTCTGCCCCTTGCAGCGCGCGCAAGCCCGGCGTGTTGGGGCTGGACACATTGATCACCATAAAATCGGCAAGGTGCGCAAAAGTACGTGCGCCGATTTCATAATCGGCGGCGGCGTCTTCGGTGGTTTTGTTTTTGCCCAAGTTCACGCCGACGATGCCGCGCGTGCGGTCGCGCTGTTGCAAGCGGGCGACGGACGCCGCGTGGCCTTCGGAATTGAAGCCCATGCGGTTGATCACGCCGCGATCGCTTTCCAAGCGGAACAAGCGCGGTTTGGGGTTGCCCGGTTGCGGTTGGGGCGTAATCGAGCCGACCTCGACAAAGCCAAAACCTTGGTCCAGCATCCGGCCATGCACGCGGGCGTCTTTATCAAACCCCGCCGCCAGCCCCACCGGGTTGGGAAACACCATGTCCCACAGGCGCACCTTTAAGACATCGTCTTCAACAGGTGACGGTGTGGGCACAACCCCCGCTTCCAGGGCGCGCACTGCCAAGCCATGCGCGATTTCAGGATCAAGCAAGCGCACGAACGGCCAAGCGAAACGATATGGATCAAAGGGCAATTGGAACATGATGGCAGCCTATCTGGTTACAAATTGGCTTGTAAGGGGATTCCTGAATTGACGCCAGGGTGCTGATGAACTGCAAAATGCAAAACGATGAGATGCGAAAATAGATTATGCATTGAAATATTTTCAAAACGCAACGCGCACACGCGCACACACAGGTATGTTAACCCTTTAAGAACAATACATTACAACATTTTCAAAAAGTTGGCACAGCGGTTGCTTTGATACTGACGAAAGCGGAACGTCTTTAAATAGGAGCTAATCATGGCAACCTCTTCGCCCCCCAGCAACGCCAGCTTAGCACTGGCTCTTCCCCCCAAGAGCCAAGCCTTGGACGTTCCGCTTTCCAATGCCCTCAGTTTTATCGAGACCCTCAGCCAGCAGGGTGTCGCGTTCGCCCCCGCGATGCCGGAACCGGAATCTTTGCAGGCCGCCGCACATGCAGCCAACATCACCCCGCAACAGGCTTTGAAAGCTTATCTCGCGATCTTGGATTACGAATAAGGCAGCGATTTTGAGCTGAGACGCTTCATCATCCCCAATATTATTTTCGATCATATACTTGACTAAATTAGTCGGACTTACCATATCTCCCCTAACATTAGTGATTACTAATATGAAGACTAAAAACAAAGGAGACACAACATGTCCGGTTTCATCCCCGATTTCCCAAACGACGGTGTAATCACCGTAAACCGCGTGATTTTGAAGCCTGAATACGACACCGACGACTTGCAAGAACGCGTCGCGGTGCTGTGCGAAAACGTCAAAACCTATCATTCCGACACCGGTTTTTACGGCGGCATCGTAATGTTGAATTCGGGTTCCGTTTCCAACGAAGGCAGCACCGTCGGCCAAGCCGTGGAAAGCCCGCTCAAAGAACGTGAAGCTTTGATTGTGACCTTTTGGCGGTCGTTCGAAGACCACGAACTGTCGCACAAAAGCGACACCTTCCAGCCGCTGTTCACTGAAGTGTTGGAGCTGTGTGAAAACGGCAATGAAGAAATCGCCTATGAGCAGCTGTGGTCGGGCAAAGCATATTCCGCCGAAGACGCCCGCGCCGCCCGCCAAGCCAAAGAAGCGTTTGCCGCTTAAAGCGCCTTACGTTTGCACCGCGGCACGTTGACCTGAAGCCTTTGTTGCGCCCCCCCGTACGGGGCTTCGGTCAAACAGGAAAGCCCCACCGCCCAATGGCGTGGGGCTTTCCAAATTTATGAGCGATGGAGGGGTTAAGCTTTGCCTTCTTTGTCAGCGCCATCATCGCTGTCATCGCTGTCATCGCCATCATTCCCATCGCTGTCGCCGCCGTCATCGCCGCCATCATCACCACCGTCGCCATCGCCGCCTTCGGACTCACCGCCCTCGCCGCCATCGTCGTCTCCACCTTCCGAATCGCCATCTGAATCGCCACCTTCGGCATCGCCGCTTTCAGAATCGCCGTCTTTGCCGCCATCGGAATCACCTTCTTGGCCATCATCGCCAACATCGCCATCATAAGCTTCGGTGAGGTCTAATTCTTCTCCATCCTCGTCCTCTTCAATTTCGAATTCAGCTTGATCAAGCTCGTCCTCTTTTTCGTCTTTTTGATCATTTTCGTCGTTTTTATCTTCGCCGTCCGGACCTTTGGTTTCCTTTCGGTCGCCTTCTTCGTCGTCGTCCTTTTTTTCGCCGAACTCGCCAGGCTCGTCCGCGTCTTCTTCTTTGTCTTCACCCAGCCAATCTGAAACGCCGGGAATGTTGCGATCGACATCCTCGTCGCCGGTCAAATCGATACCGGGGAAGCTTCTACCGATTTTGCCTGCGCTGTTGCTACGCGCGGTGTTGCCGAGTTCGATTTCCGCACGACCACCGCCTGCGGAACGGGAATCCATATAAGCATGCCCCTTGGAAACACCGACCGCGGTGCTGCCATCTTTCGACACATTGATCACCAGTTCGGTGCCGCGAATGCCAATGGTGGCTGTCGGGGTGATAAGGGTCACTTTTTCTTTGGCCACTTTGCCCGACACGAAATAAAACGCGCCCACGCCCAGCTTTAAGACGACACGATTGTCTTTTGGCTGATCGGGGTCATAGACCATTTCATCGACGATGATTTCTGCGTCTTCGCCCAAGCTCATGACCGTGCCATCGATGAACGTCAGCTTCATATTGGAATGTCGACCGGTGCTAAGAACTTCGTCCGGGACTACCGTGTCGCCGACCAGCTTGTCATAACGGTCGCCCAAGCTGACCTGCCCCCAACCTTTACCCTTCAGCGTTTGAACAGCACCGATAGCTGCGGGGGGAAGGGCCGCGGTGGCGCTCATCGCCGACCAGACCAATCCCGCCACCAACATCACCACCGGCATCAACATCGATACGGACAGCAGAAAACACCGCGAGTCGAACTTATTTTTCATTTTTTCATTCCACGCACATGTTTGGGCAATTGTGACGATAACGTTTTGCGCGTGGGCTTTGATCCCTTTTATTTATAATCATTTAAAAATACGCCAAACCATTGAAGCATTGAAACGTAGGTGTAGACAAGCGCAGCCCTCCAAGTGTCAGCAGTGGTGGCTACCAACGTCTGTGGGAAATCGCTATAGTCCAGAAAATTGCGTTCTTTATCGTATAAGGCTTAACGAAGCTCAATGTTGAAGTTCAAGGTCAAGCACAAGCTTCTTTTGATCTGGCTGGGTTCCATCGTTTTGACCCTGTCCGTGATGGCGGCGCTGTTTGAGTATCAAATCGGCGCCTTGCATCAACAAGACGCCCGCACGGCTGTCGCGAACGCGGTCAACGTTCTTCACCACGACCTGGAATTGGAAGCCCAACAGGCCGAGCAAAGCGCGCAGACCCTATCTGGGCGTTCGGATCTGATTGCGTCGATGAGCATGATCGACAACTATCAAGACACCCTCAACTACCAAGCCATCGTGTTCGACGTTGAAAAAACCAAAATCGCCCTGGAACTGGCGCAGCACGCCATCGCCACGGGCACAGACATATTGGCGCTTTACGACAGCCATAACGTTCTGACGGCTTTTTATCTTTCGACCGACGCCGGTGGTAATGGGGCGGGTTATGTGAGTTTTAAAAATGCCAAGCAGGTCCCCTTTGTGCAAAATGCACAAGGCGGCTTCAGCGCCACCGACGATGCGTACATGGCGGCCATCATGCGCCAATTGGGGCATCTGGATAAAAGCCAATCCCACCTGCCGAAAATCAGCCATACGAAAAACAGTTATTTGTTGATCAGTACGGCCAAATCCATGGTGCGCAAGCGTTCATCGGGAAAGGTGCAAATTGTCGGCAGCCTGATCGTCGGGCGCGCTTTGGGGGACGGCTTTAAGCAAACCGTCTCACGCGCGACGGGGATGAATTTTCGCCTTCTTTATCCCGAAGAACATGACAGAGCCTCACCACTCAGCGCGCTCGACGCGCAAGTCATCGCCAAAGATGTACCAAGACTAAACCTCAACGGCGACCCCAATCCTGATCACAGCACCGCGCATGCATGGTTTTCCACTCAAGACCTCTATGTCGGTACCGTACGTATGGAAAAGCACAAAGGCCCGCCGTTCTATTTCATTTTCACCCAATACAAAGACACCCTGCAAAGCACCCTGGACGCCTTTCGCAACACCGTTCTGATCGTGTTGTTCGTCACCGGACTAACGCTGTTTCCCGTCGGCGTGTACTTTCTCAATCGGTTTATCACCAGACCCGTCGAAAACTTGGTTGAAAGCGCCGACAGCTTGCGACACGGCCACCCCCAAGCCATGGAAGATTTCAGTTCCAGCGATGAATTCGGTGAACTGGCGACCTCGTTTCAAGTGATGTCGTCGGCGGTGCTTGCGCGTGAGCAATCCCTCAAAGAAAGCCAAGCCAGCCTCAAAAACGCTCAGCGTATTGCCCGCATCGGCAACTGGGAATGGGATTTGCAATCCGACGCGATACATTTTTCCGACGAATTGCACGCCATATTGGGCCGCACCGCCGAGACCATAGCCTCTTCCCTTGAAGACCTTTTGGCGAGCGTGCATCCCGATGATGCGCACACCTTAAAACGGCGCATTTTCGACTCCCTGGAAAACGGCGGTTCGTTCCAGATGGAACATCGCATCGTTTTGCCCGACACCAGTGAACGCTACGTCATCCACCACGGCGAAATACAGCGTGACGCCACCAAGGCCGCGCGCCTGACCGCCACGGTGCAAGACATCACCGAACGCTATCTTCTCGAACGCGCCAAAAGTGATCTTATTTCAACGGTCAGCCACGAATTGCGCACGCCCTTGACCTCGATCACCGGCACATTGGGCTTGGCGGTCGGCGGCGTTTTGGGCGATCTGCCCGAACAATTGAAAACGATGCTGAGCACCGCGGACAAAAACGCCAAGAGGCTCGGCTTACTCATTGACGATTTGCTGGACATCGAAAAAATCGCCAATGGCTCCATGACGTTCGAATTCAAGGCAACCACCGTGGGCGAGATCTTTCACAGCGCCGTCGAAGCCAACCATTCACTCGCCCAAGCACAAGGTGTATCCTTTTCGATCGAAGGCGATGTCGACAACATGGAGGTCTGCGCGGATGCGGATCGCATGTCTCAGGTCATGGCGAACTTGCTGTCCAACGCGGTTAAATTCTCACCCGCCAATGAAAAAGTCCGCATCCGCGCCAACCGCGCGGGCCGGGTTATCGCGATTTCAGTTTCAGATTGCGGCCCCGGCATTCCCGAAGATTTCCGCCCTCATGTGTTTGAGCGCTTCACCCAAGCCGATCAATCCCTGACACGGACCGATCAAAAGGGCGGCACGGGGCTTGGTCTGTCCATCACCAAAGCCATCGTCGAAATGCATGATGGCGACATTACGTTTGAAAGCACATCCGCCCCGTCCCCCAATCACGGCACCACATTCAGGTTTACCTTGCCGATTTGGGACGATACCCTTCCCACCCTTCGAAACACCCATAGTTGATGTTCTTAATTATTTTTCTATCTAATCGGTATTTGCAATATGCAAGGCACACGCCTTGCATTACATTTTTCAGTGTCGATATTTTCCGTGGAGCGCCCACACAATGTTCAAGCTGAAGTTTTTTGCCCTGATCACGACAGTGCTGGTGCTTGCGTTCAGCGCGCCGCTAAAATCGGCGGCAGCTCAAGATAAAGCTTTCACCGTGGGCTTTCCCCAAGACAACATGGCCAACGACTGGCGGCGCGCCCAAGTGATGGCCGTCAAAGCCGAATTGAGCCGTCATCCCGCCATCGAGTTCGTTCATTCAGACGCGCAGGGCGACACCGCCAAAAACATTCAAGATATCGAAGACATGGTGGATCGCGGCATTGATCTTTTGATCGTCAGCCCGCGTGATTCAGCCGCCATGACCCCCGTGATCGCACACGTGCGCGCGCAAGGCATTCCGGTGGTGCTGTTGACGCGGCGCATCCTCACCGACGACTACACCACCTTTGTTTCCGCCAGCGACGATAAAATCGCGCAACGCGCAGCCTCTTACATGGCGAAAGAATTGAACGGCAAAGGCAATATCCTGGTTTTGCAAGGTGTGCCCACCGCCAGCACGGCGATCAAGCGCACGGAAGGTTTCTTGGCGGAAATCGCCAAACATGAAAACATCCAAGTGGTGGCGGTGAAGCCGGCCAATTATCTGCGTTCCGAAGCCCTCAAAATGGTCGAGCAAGCCCTTGACGACGGTTTGTCGTTCGACGCCATCTATGCGCAGAGCGACAGCATGGCCACCGGTGCGCGATTGGCGCTGAAAGCCGCCGGTATTGACCCCAAAAGCAAACTGATCGTCGGCATTGATTACATCCCCGAAGCCCGCGAAGCCATCCGCGCCGGGGAACAAGCCGCCACCTTCACCTATCCCACCAGCGGAAAAGAAGGCGCTGAACTGGCCATGCAAATCCTCATGGGCAAAGCGGTCGGTCGCGAAATCGAAGTACCATCACAAATGGTCACCCGATCCAACGTCGAACAGGTCGAAACGGTCTTTTAATCGAAACTGGTTTTTGATCTAAGCTGGCAGCAGGTTTTCCACCAACTGCACCCAATAGCTTGCGCCGATGGCCAGCGCATCGTCGTTGAAATCGTATTTGGGGTTGTGCAGCATGCAGCCGCCTTCGCCCGGACCGTTGCCCATCCACACATAACAGCCCGGACGCGCTTGCAGCATGTACGCGAAGTCTTCCGCGCCCATGCTGGGTGTGGGGTGATGATCCACACCTTGATGACCGACCACCGCCGCCGCTGCCAAGCTGGCCAATCCGGCTTCGGTATCGGCGTTGACGGTGGCGGGATAGCTGCGGTGGGATTTTAAGAAAAATTCCGCGCCGTAACCGGCACAGATGCCCTGGCCCAGTTGATCCATGCGCGCCCACACATGATCGCGCACATCGGCGCAAAAAGACCGCACAGCCCCTTTCAAACGCACCACGTCGGGAATCACGTTAAAGGCATCGCCCGCGTTCAATTGGGTGACGGAAATCACCGCCGCGTCTTGCGGATCGATGGTACGGCTGACGATGCTTTGCCACGCACTGATCACCTGGGCAGACACCACCACCGGATCGACGCCCAAATGCGGCATGCCGCCGTGGGCACCGTGGCCGGTGATTTCGGCTTCAAAGGAATCGTACGCCGCCATGATCGGCCCGGCTTTGATGGCAAAGGTTCCCAGATCCATCCCCGGCCAGTTGTGCAATCCGTACACCGCATCGACGGGGAATTGATCGAACAAGCCTTCTTCGACCATCACCTTGGCCCCGCCTTCGCCTTCTTCGGCGGGCTGAAAGATGAACACCACCGTGCCCTTGAACGCCTTTGTGGCGGCAAGGTGCTTGGCTGCGCCCAACAGCATGGCGGTGTGCCCATCGTGGCCGCAGGCATGCATTTTGCCTTGATGAGTTGATGCGTAATCAAGACCGGTTTGTTCTTCGATAAACAACGCATCCATATCGGCACGCAGACCGATGGCAGGGCCTTCACCATTCTTCAACACCCCCACCACGCCGGTTTTCGCCAAGCCGGTGTGCACCTCCAAACCAAATTCGGTGAGCTTCTCAGCGACCATGGCGGCGGTGCGATGTTCTTCGAACGCCGTTTCGGGATGGGCATGAAGGTCGCGCCGCCAGCTCGTCATGTCGGTGACGATGGCTTCGATGCCCGGCGTCAAATTGATGCTCATGCTTTCACTCCCACTGTGAAAGCCGATGATAAAGCACGGCAGCCAAACATCAACGGGCGTAAACGATCTCTTTGCAGGCTTTGAGAAAGGCGCGTTTTGAGATGCGATCACACAACTCGGGCGACGGGCATTGTTCTTGGATCAAGGCGTACAGCCCGGGGGCTTGCTCCACCAGTTCTTCCATATGCCAAGGGAAGCGTTCGAATGCGGCGCGCGCAGTGCGAATGGTTGCGAAAAGTTGCTGTTCGGCGTCATCGGGCACCGCGCCCGCTTCGCCGATCCGCCCCACCACCTCGGCGATCGCCAGCAGCGCCGCCTTGGTCCAACATTCACGCGAGACTTGGGCGTCGCAAAGCTCAAGCGCCTCTTCATCGTCATCGTCGAGGGAAAACAAGATGTCGAATTTATCGTGCATGCCGCCCGCATACAGATCAAACACCCGCACCAAGATCGGATGCAAATGCACGCTGGTACATTTTACGGAACCGGGACAGTCATCGCACGATTGCACGTCTAAAATTCTCCACACATAAAATATATAGATATCTGGTTATTCAGGCTTGATAATTCAACGTAGAGCCTGCGCAAGTCCTAGATGTTTTTACTTGCGCAGCCTTATATACACCACCACCTTTTAAAATGGGGCAACTCAACGGGTGGGGAAAATGGGAGTGCGGCACATGAGAACCAAAGCGTCTCAGCCAACATGCAAGCGTATCGTTTTTCTAGCTCTCGGCTGGCTGTTTTTCGTCCTGGGCGTGATCGGCGTGTTCTTGCCGGTGATGCCAACCACGATCTTCATGATTATGGCGCTGTGGGCTTTCGCTAACAGTTCACAAAAAATGCACACCTGGCTTTACACTCATGCGAAATTTGGACCCGCGTTGCAACGATGGGACCGTGATGGCGTGATCCCCATCCATGCCAAGATCGCCGCGCTCGGCGGTATGTTCATCAGCTTGATTTATGTCACGGTGTTCAGTGGCGCACCGCCGCTCGCGGTTGGTGCCGCCGTGGCCTTGATCGCTTTCGGCGCAGTCTATGTGCTGAGCAAACCCAGCCGCGTCGTGCATGTCATCGCCGTCAAGCGCCGCAAAGCTGACAAACCCTAAACACAAACAAAAAGGCCGCCCAAGCTTGAAACTTGGGCGGCCTTCCTGATGATACAACTGGCGCTTATTTTTTGCCAGCCGCTTTACGTGCTGGCGCTTTACGTGCCGGAGCCTTCTTAGCTGGAGCTTTACGAGCTGGGGCTTTCTTAGCCGGAGCCTTCTTCGCTGGAGCTTTCTTAGCCGGAGCTTTCTTGGCCGGAGCCTTCTTAGCTGGAGCCTTCTTAGCTGGGGTTTTCTTTGCTGGAGCTTTCTTAGCTGGGGCTTTCTTGGCCGGAGCCTTCTTAGCTGGAGCCTTCTTAGCTGGAGCTTTCTTGGCCGGAGCTTTCTTCGCTGGAGCTTTCTTGGCCGGAGCTTTCTTCGCTGGAGCTTTCTTGGCCGGAGCCTTCTTAGCTGGAGCCTTCTTAGCTGGAGCTTTCTTGGCCGGAGCCTTCTTGGCCGGAGCTTTCTTGGCCGGAGCTTTCTTAGCCGGTGCCTTCTTAGCTGGAGCTTTCTTAGCAGGTGCTTTGCGCGCCGGGGCTTTACGGGCCGGAGCTTTCTTCACAGGTGCTTTTTTAGCCGCAGGCTTTTTCGCCGCTGCTTTCGCCACGGCTTTAGCGGCCGCGATGATTTTCTTTGCCGAGACCAAACCGATACCCGGAGTCAGCGCGAGCTTCTCAGGTGTCATGGTTGTGATTCTTCCGACGGTGATACGTTTTGCTTTGAGTGCTGCTGCCGCTGCCGGGCCGATGCCCTTAACGTCAGTAAGTGACGGGTTCGCCATAGTTGAGTTACTCCCCTGATTCCGATCAATCCCCATGAAGCGCCGCAGACGCGCGACGTGCCTCCACCAATAGTAAGACATGCGTGCCCGCAACGAAACAGTTACAAGCTGATTAAGAAGGTATAGCTGAATTGTTGATGATTTGTGAAGAGTTAGCCGTGAGCGTCATCACATAAGATAAACAGCATCCAATGTACTTTGAACTCTTGCATTGATCGCACCCGATCACATCCGCTATAAACGATGCACCGAAAACACCGAGGCTTTATGTCACAACTTGCACGTTAAGCGGAAGCGTCAGACACCTTCCGCGAACAAATCAAAAAACGGTCTATGGATCCGTCAAGCTCCGCACCGCGACTTCACGTCGCGTAGGTGCGGCGCATGATTGTACGTGCATTTTGCGGCGCATACGCCGCATCGTCTCGGACCACAAAATCATGGATATATCACGTGCCGAGCAGCGCATCCTGCATCTGCTCGCCCAAGGTGGCTGGATAAATTTCAACCGCTTTAACAATACATTAGCGTGTTTCACGCGAGAAGGTTACGGTTACAGCGCGCCTGATCTTCAACTGTTTCGAAAGATGAAATATCGCAAGCTGATCGCCTCTAAACAGGGCGGACCGTATCGCATCACACGTCTTGGATTGCGCATCGTGCGGGCGCAAATGGACAATCGTTGATGCACAAAAAAGCCCCGACCTGTCGCTTCAGGTCGGGGCATTTTTGAAAGCGATCAATGCACATGATCGGGCTTGTCGGGACGTGTTGGTGGTTCCGGCAAGGTCAGCTTAAGAGGCTCTTGATCGTGCGTCATTTCCGCATGCGTCATCATCGTCGCCATCAACGCCATCGATGTTTCAATCGTCCAACGCACGTGTTGTTCACCTAAATTATTTTTTGCCGCGACGACTTCTGGAAGGATGTGTTGTTGCAAAAAACCTGCGACTCCAGCCAACGCGCGCGCACCGATGCGCATGTTTTGCGCATCGACATTAAAGCTTTCCTGCGCATCGATTTGATCCGCGATGTCCGATAACACATCCATCATCACATCTATGTCTGTGTTCACACGGTCTGTTTTGGATGCGGCAAAGCGCAATTGCGCGGTGAAAAAATCGTATTGGCTCATGGCGGCGTTCACGTGTTCGAAGGGGTGGAAAGTTCGGCGCGTTTGGCTTTGACTTGCTTCTTGAGTTTATCGCGCAGATCGTCGGCTTCTTTGTCGAGTTCCTTTTCCATGCGCTTGATGCGCCGGGTCAGGTCTTCGATGCGGTGCAAAGACTTTTCGCGCTTGCGCGCTTGATGACGGCGAAAGTATTTCATGAACCGCCATTCGCCGACGATCGCCAAGGTGATCAAGCCGGTAAGAGTGAAGATAAACGCGACCACCAGATAAGGTGCTTTGTTGAACGAAAACACCGTGCCCCAAAAGCCCACCGTGACCAAGGCGGCGGCAAGGGTGAACATCACTCGACGCGTGACCTTATCGTCATCGCGCGAGGCATTTTCCGCCGCCGCGACGGCATTGGCGATTTCGAACCGCGCCATGTCCTGCCATTGGCGCAAAGACATGCCTTCGGACAAGGTGCGGCCTTCGCGGATGAATTGTTCCAACCGTTTGACGACAAAGTCGGCGCGTTGTTCAGGGGTTGGATGACCTGTTTCATCCAACGGCGGATTGCTGTCTTCGTGATCGGGCAATTGTGGGCGCGGGGGAGTTCCACTGCCACCCGCCCCTTTGGCGCTTTCTTCGTTGACCATGCTTATACCGGATCGCACCTGTTGTTACGTATTGCTCAGCATCATAGAATATATCATGTCATCTTCAAAACAGCGCTCTTACGGATTACCCCTGAATGGTTAATATCTACATCGATGCCGACGCTTGCCCGGTCAAAGACGAAACTCTGCGGGTCGCCACCCGCCATAACCTCAAGACCTATATGGTCAGCGACGGCGGCATCCGCCCCAGCCAAAACCCACTGGTCGAACTGGTTATCGTCGCCCAAGGTGCCGACGCCGCTGACGATTGGATCGCAGAACACATCGACAAAGCCGACATCTGCATCACCAACGACATTCCACTGGCCGCGCGCTGCCTGGAAAAACACGCCTTCGCGATCAAGCCCAACGGCGAGCGCTTTACGGAAAATGGCATCGGCATGGCGCTGGCCAACCGTGAACTGATGGCGACGTTGCGCGAAACCGGCGAAATCACCGGCGGCCCCAGGCCGTTCAGCAAAGCCGATCGGTCAGAGTTCCTCAACGCTTTGGAAACCACCGTGCACGCGGCGAAACGCCTGTTATAATGGGGTTTGGCACCTTGATATGATGTCAGGCTTAGATGGGGAGGGGGACATGTTCGCTTTAGGAAGTGCTCTACGACGTCAAGCAACTCATGCATGGCCTTTAGCGGTGCTCGCATTGATGTTGTGCTCCCTGCTGCCTGCAAAAGCGTACGCAAAGAACCCACCTGTACAGATCACCATCGGCACCGGCGGCACCGCCGGGGTGTATTACCCCGCTGGCCAAGCTATCTGCGCCTTGATCAATAGCAAACAACACCGCCACGGCATAACCTGCACAGCCGTTAGCTCCGCCGGATCGGTCGAAAATGCGCAAAAAATACGCGCCGGCGATTTCGATTTCGGTATCGTGCAATCTGACGTGCAGTTTTACGCCCTCAAAGGCTATGGCCCCTTCAAAAGCAACGGTGCCGATAAGCAGCTGCGCACCGTCTTGTCCCTTCATCCGGAGCCCTTCACCCTCATCGCCCGTGCCGACGCGGGAATCCGATCGCTTGACGACTTAAAGGGAAAACGCGTCAACATCGGCAACCCGGGCTCAGGCCAACGCACCAGCATGGACCTGCTCATGCACGCCAAAGGCTGGACCAAAAAAGTTTTCGCATCGACCCATGAATTGCCCTCGAACGAGCAATCGGCGGCACTGTGCACCAATCAGATCGACGCCATGGTGATGACCGTCGGCCACCCCAATCTCGACCTGAAAAAAACCCTCACGACCTGCAATGCCGTCTTGGTCAATGTCACAGGTCCCGCCATCAAGAAGATCATCAAGAAGTATCCCTACTACAGCGCCATGACCATTCCCGGTCGGGCCTATCCGGGCTCATCGCTCAGCACCCATACGTTCGGCGTCAACGCCACCTTGGTGACCTCGTCGCACGCCCCCGATCATGTCGTGAAAGAGATTCTTCAGGCCATATTCAACAACTTCACCGACTTTAAGTTTTCTCACACGGCCTTTTTCAGCTTGGTGCCCGCCGACATGACCAACAAGGGCCTGACCGCGCCCATGCACCGAACCGCCAAAAAGTATTTCAACAGCCTTTCCAACCTGCACAAACTGCTGAAAATCAAACCACCACCGGGCAGATAAAAAACCAATAAACACCCCCAAAAAGACTACATCTTTTCAAATGAATACGAGCGATTATGCGCGGGTTGAACCCTTACCGAACACCCTTCTCCATATGGTTAAAGGCCGAACCACACACGGACACCTATCATCTGAAAAAAGCACGCTTTTTATAAAGCGCATGTAATCCGTGACTTGTGCTGCGCAATCACCATATTGAATTGACGCAGATTTTTCTCACTAAGGGAATTGACGTGACCTCCCCCAGAACCACCAAGCAATACCGCACCAAACGTGCAGGGCAAATCGCTATGGCCGTTATGGCTTTTGCGATCGGCGCGCTGTCCGCTGTTCAAGGTCACGCTCAAACCAACATCGTCATCGCCACCGGCAGCCCCACCAGCGTGTACCACCAAATCGGCACTGACCTTTGTGCGTTCATCAACAAAAAAGAAAAAAACCACGGCATTCATTGCACAGCCCAAACGTCCAAGGGGTCCATCGACAACGCCAAAAAATTGCGTGAAGGCGCGGTGCAATTCGCCATCGTGCAATCCGATGTGCAGTTTTACAGCTTCAAAGGCTATGGGCCGTTTAAGGGCATAGGACCGGACCCAAAAATTCAATCCGTATTCTCCTTACACCAAGAACCCTTCACCGTCGTCGCACGCAAGGACGCCAAAATCAGATCATTCGGCCATTTGAAGGGTAAGCGAGTCGATATGGGAAAATTGGGCTCAGGGCAACGCACCAGCATGCAGTTGCTAATGCGCATCAATGGCTGGACCAAAAACGACTTTGCGAAGATCACGGGCCTATCTCCACGCCTACAATCAACGGCCATATGTGCAAACGAAATCGACGCCATAATGATCATGACTGGCCATCCCGACGCCGACTTGAAAAAGACCATGGCCACATGCCCGGTCATACTGGTCCACGTGACAGGCGCGGCCACTGATCGCCTGATGAAGTTACTGCCTTATTACCAGCCGATGAGCATTGCGGGGGGCACCTATCCGGGGTCGACCTTGAGCACCCGCACCTTTGGCGTCAACGCCACTTTGGTGACCTCGTCAGACACCTCGGATCATGTGGTCAAGGAATTGATGCAAGCGTTTTTCAACAACTTCACCAATTTCAAATTTTCTCACGCGGCGTTCGCCAAATTAGCCCCCAAAGACATGGCCCACATTGGGCTGACGGCCCCCAAGCACCCCAGCGCGCAGCTCTATTTTGAAAGAGCCGCCAATCTTGCCAAAGTGATGGAAACACCGACGCCGTCCGCACAGTAACCCACCGATTAACGAAAACCCCTGCAACCTATTGAGGTTGCAGGGGGTTTATTGGTAGCTGGAGGCAGACTTGAACTGCCGACCTCGGCATTATGAGTGCCGCGCTCTAACCAGCTGAGCTACCCAGCCATATGGGATGCGCCGTAATTAAGGCATCACGAGCGAGGCGTCAAGTCCGCTTTACGCCTTTATGACGATTAGAATTTCGTCGTGGCGAAGCCCTGATTGAGAAGCTCAGCGATCACCGCCGTCACATCGGCCTCGACCTTGTTTCGCGACAGGATCGGAAAGGCCGCCTGAACGATTTCGGCCATGTCCGCCATGGTCATGGCCTCCCCGGTCAAACGCCACAAAGCTGCCGCCATGGGGTTGAGGTTGTAGATTTGCTCACCATCGGGATGGACCAAATAGATTTCGTCGCCCACTTCACGAAATTGAGTGTCCGGATGACGCATGATCACGGTGGATTGAAAATCGATATTCACCTCAAAATTCCTTCTCAATATTCTGTTGGCGAGCGCGCTGGCGCTGTTTTGCAGGATTTTGCTGAACCGAACCTGAACGCAAACTTCAGTGGTCCTTCAGATTACTTATGCCATACTAATCCAAATTACATTCTAAGATGTCGTGTAAAGCCGTCTTTTCGTGCTGCGCGCCAATCAAAAGCATCACCCCTAAACGGGGTTCATAAAGGGAGAAACACATATGTCCGGTACGCAAAAAAAGGTAAACCGCACCAAGGCGTTGGCCATGTTGGGCGTTGCGGCGACCATCGCTTACGCCACCCCGGCTCTGCTGCCGATCGGTGAAGCAAAAGCTTCTGGCGCCAGCCCGCGTTACACCGTTCAAGACGCCACCACCATGAAAGAATGCGGCGACTGCCACATGGCCTATCCGGCGGTATTTTTGCCCGCAGGATCTTGGACCAAGATGATGAACAATCTGTCCAACCACTTCGGCGAAGACGCCAGCTTGGACGATGCCACCCGCCAACACATCACGGCGTACCTGACGTCCAAAGCCGGACGCGGCAACGACAACATCTTGCGCATTTCCGAACAACGCTGGTTCATGGGCGAACACCGCGGCGAAGTCAGCAAACGGGCCATGGACCGTGCCAAAACGTGGGCCAACTGCCAGTCGTGCCACACCCGCGCCGCCAACGGCGACTTCGGCGACTGACGCACAGCCGAAAGATTATCCAATAGGGGGAGCCATCACATCGTGTGATGGCTCCCTTTTTCTTTGACCTCAGCCACGCGTTCCGCCTCTCACCATGAGCCGATGCGCTAGGTGTTTTAATTTTATCCCTTGACCTTCCAGTTGATGCACACCTTATGAAGTTTAATGTGTGAAATAACAATCATCACTGGATATGACTGTGCAATCTAAATTCATCCTGCCTGCCGCTGTACTTGGTTTCCTTGTCAGCGGCGTCGCCGTCGTGACGTTGACCTCAAATGGTGCGGGAAAAACCTCAGACCATATTGTTGGCGTGTCCGTTCCAACGCTGTCTGCCAAGGCCAAAGCCGGGGCCAAGGTCTTTGGTGAAAACTGTGTTCAATGTCATGGGGAAAACGGTGCGGGATCGGAACAAGGCCCGCCACTGATCCACAAATACTATGAGCCCAATCATCATGGCGATGGTGCGTTTTATATGGCTGCCAAGCGCGGCGTGCGTGCTCATCACTGGCCTTTTGGCAACATGCCGCCTCAACCGCAAATCAGCCAACTTAAAATGGCGGCCATCGTGCAATACGTCCGCGAGGTTCAAAAGCACAACGGCATATTCTGATGGGATCCCCTTTATGACTTTAAAACATGCATGCACCGCTTTGACGTTGATCATATTGTCCCTCTCGCCCTTGAGCACGCACGCCCACAGCGGCGCGACGGGGGTTGTTAAAGAACGGATGAAAGCGATGAAACTGATGCGCCAAGACATCAAAGAATTACGCTTCGTGCTCGAAAGCAAAGAGCTTGATGTTCAAAAAGCGACACAGCCAGCCAAGCGGATCGCCGCCTTAGCTGTCAAGTTCCCCATGATGTTTCCCAATGGAAGCAACAAGCCCCCGTCAGAAGCCTTAGCCAAGGTTTGGGTTGAATGGGACCAATTTCAAAACCAATTTACGGAACTGGCTCAATCCGCTTCGACCTTGGCCAAAGCGGCACAGACAAAAGATCGTCAGAACGCCGTAAATAGCCTCATGCAAGTGCGCGACAATTGTCAGACATGCCATGATCGTTATCAGGTACAGGACTAAGCCATGAAAAAACCGCATCAGCACAATGCTGATACGGTTCTTCCTACATATTCATAAACGGTCAGGCGTTGACGTCGATCACCGCGCGACCGCGCACTTGGCCTTTCAAGATTGCGCCGCCGAGATCCAACAGGTCGCCCAGCGGATGCACTTCGATCATGGGGGCGAGCTTATCCAGCGGCAATTCCTTGGCCAGACGGTTCCACGCCACAATGCGACGCTCAGTCGGGCAGTTGACGCTGTCGATGCCCAACAGGTTCACACCGCGCAGTAAAAACGGCAGCACCGAGGCTTCGAACGAAAAGCCCGCAACATTACCCACCGCCGCACAACTGGCATTGGCGTTCAGCGCGCCAAGCAGATTGCCCAAGATGGCCCCGCCGACGTTATCGATCGCCCCGGCCCAACGTGCTCTGGACAACGGGCCACGGGGTTTTTCTTCCAATTCTTCGCGCGCCACCAAGGTGGTTGCCCCCAGGTCGGTGAGATACGCATGGGTGCTCTCGCGCCCGGTGCCTGCCGCCACGCGGTAGCCCAGGCTCGACAACAGCGCCACGCACACGCTGCCGACACCGCCAGCGGCACCCGTAACCAGCACTTCGCCGTCGGTTTCAGGGGTGAGACCATGGTCTTCCAAAGCCATCAGCGACATCATCGCGGTCAGCCCCGCCGTGCCGATGGACATGGTTTGTTGCATCGTCAAACCGTCCGGCACCGCCACCAGCCATTCGGATTTGACCCGTGCGCGGGTGGCGAAACCGCCCCACCACACTTCACCGACGCGCCAGCCGGTGCAGATCACTTCATCGCCGGGCTGGAACTTGCCAGAGGTGCACGCTTCGACCACGCCGACGAAATCGACGCCCGGCACGTGCGGATAGTCGCGCACCAGCTTGCCGATGCCGTTCATGATCATGCCGTCCTTGTAGTTGAGGGACGAATACTTCACCGCGATGGTGGTGTCGGCGTCGGGCAAGCGGTCGTTGTCCAGGGTCTGGAACGAGCCGCTGACTTTGCCGTCGTCGTCTTGATCGAGGACGAGGGCTTGAAACTCAGTCTCGGATGTCATGGGAGGTCTCCGTTATTCAAATGTGTATGGTCAATCAGATAAGCGCCAATCGATGGTTTCGCCAGCCATAAACGGCTTCACCGAACCATTTCCAGGAACCGCGATGTCACCCGGCACGGTCCAGGGATCGCGCGTCAGGGTGATCGTCTCAGTGTTGGGCTCCAGCCCGTAAAACGCCGGGCCGTTGAGGCTGGCGAACGCTTCGAAACGCTCCAGGGCTTGCTCTTCGTCGAACACTTGGGCGTAAAGTTCGATCGCCGTGGGCGCGGAAAAGATGCCCGCGCAGCCGCACGCCGCTTCCTTGGCGCTGATCGCGTGGGGCGCGGTGTCGGTTCCGAGGAAAAACTGCCCCTCCCCCGACGTCGCCGCTTCGCGCAACGCCAAACGGTGCTGTTCGCGCTTGGCCACCGGCAAGCAATACAGATGCGGACGAATGCCGCCTTTAAAAATGTCTGAGCGGTTGATCATCAAGTGATGCACCGTGATGGTCGCACCGACGCGCGGGCCTTGGCTGCGCACGAAATCCACGGCGGCGGATGTGGTGATGTGTTCGAACACCACCTTCAAACCTTGAAAACGCGCCAACGTCGGTTCCATCACGCGTTTGATGAAGACATGCTCGCGATCGAAGATGTCGATATCGACGTCGGTGACCTCACCATGCACCAACAACGGCATGCCGATCACTTCCATGCGTTCCAAAACCGCGTCGAGGTTGCGGATGTCCGTCACCCCACTGTCGGAATTGGTGGTTGCGCCCGCAGGGTAGAGCTTGGCGGCGGTAAAAACGCCGTCTTTAAAGCCAGTCTCGATATCGTCGGCGTCGGTGTTGTCGGTCAGATAGGCGGTCATCAGCGGCGTGAATGCTGCATCCGCCGGCAACGCCGCAACAATGCGATCACGATAGGCTTGGGCTTGTTCAGCGCTCGCCACCGGCGGCACCAAATTCGGCATCACGATGGCGCGGCCAAATTGTTTTGCGGTGTAGGGCAAGACGGCTTTCATCATCTCGTCATCGCGCAGGTGCACGTGCCAATCATCGGGACGGCGTAGGGTGAGGGTGTTCACTTGTCTTTGCTCCAATTGCCCCAATCGGGATCTTCTTTGCGCACTTTGTCGTCGGACATGGCGCGCACGCGTTTCACCATATACAGCACGATAGCCTTCATCACCGGATCAATACCGTTGAGTCGTTTTAAAAACTCGCCGCGCGAAATGCGGATCACCTCGACCGGGCTGCGCGCGATGGCTTCGGCCATGCGCGGTGAATCGTCGAACATCGCCAGTTCACCGAACACGTCGCCGCGTCCCAATTTCGCCAGCGTTTGCGGATTGGACGAATGCAGCCCCTTGCGCACCTCGACATGACCGACAACAATCAAATAAGCCGCGTCGCCGCAATCTTTTTCTTGAAAGATTGTCTCACCATTGCTGAAACGCATCCGATCAAAGCCGGGGAGTACTGCGTCTGTTGACGCGGCTTCTTCACCTGCAAGCTCTGCCCGTAACTGATCTGCGTCTTTTGGGGGAGAATTAATGTCGCTCATGAATGCATCATCTCAATTTCACAACCTCTTGAAAAGGGGAAGGATTATAAGTTAACTTTCAACCATATAGTAGTATGTTATGTGTAATCCTGTCCGAGCAACATTCACCTTCCATCCCGTGAAAGTAAGTGAGTTCAGTTCGATGAAAAAAATTTTAGTCATTGAAGATGACCCGCTTGTCAGCGCCGCCTTGGAACGCGTTCTCACGCAACAGAACTATGAGGTCATCTTGGCCGCCAACGGCAAAGAAAGCTTGAGCGTGTTAGAGCAGCAAACGCCAGACTTGATTGTCACGGACATTTTAATGCCCAATATGGACGGCATTGAACTGATTATGAAATTGCGCCATGACGATGGCTCCTCTATTCCCATCATCGCCATTTCCGGTGGCGGCACGGTCGGTCCACAAGGATATTTAGAGGACGCCGAAGCGCTCGGTGCGGACATGACCTTGAAAAAACCCTTTACCAACGAGGTCTTGATCAAAGAAGTCAAGCTTCTGACGGAAAGCCACTAAGTTCTACGTCTGTGCTGACTTTATCCCTGTAAAACGTCGAATACATCGCCATCGGGCGCGACGCCTTCGATATGGATTTTGTGCCATAGGGCATAAAACAGCAGCGTCCACGCCGCCTTGCCGGGACGACCGATCGGCACCGCGAACAGATCGCGCACGGCGTCCGGTTTGCACACGGCTTGAATGGCATCTTGAGCAGCCACCAAATCGCCGATCCTCGAACCTTGGCCCGCGATCCACTCGCCCACCGGCACGGTGAAGCCGCGCTTTTTGGAAAACGGTCGCGCCGCAGGCATCGCAGTCGAAAGCCAGTGGCGCAGCACCGACTTGCCCAAGCCTTTGTGAATTTTCAGCCCATCGGGCAACGCATACGCAAACTCTGCCATTTGCGGGTCGAGGAACGGCACCCGGCCTTCCACCCCATGGGCCATCAGCATGCGATCCATTTTGGTCAACAGATCGCCGGGCAGCCACGTGGCGATGTCTTGCGCCTGGGCGACTTGCAACTTGGTGCGCCCAGCCAATCGTGCATCGATGCCTGCCTGGGCGATCCCCGCCCGCCAGACCCGGGCCGGATCGTTGGCGCTGAGCACATCAAGACCATCCATGATGCCCTTGCGGTACATTTCTTTAGGCCACAACCAGCGCTTGGCGGCCCTATAGCGGCCATAACCACCGAACAGCTCATCCCCACCCTCGCCCGCCAGCACCACCTTGATGCCATGCGCACGGGCCGTCTGCGCCAGCTTCCACGTCGGCAGCACCGCGTAGTCCGCCGCCGGGTCGTCCATGTGGCGTGCGATCATCGGCAGTTCGGACCAAAAATCTTTTTCGCCGAATTCGACTTCGATGTGGTTGGCGTTTTCCGCCCGCGCCAATTCACGGGCATGTTCACGTTCATCGGGCACGTCGGTGCCGGAAAAGCCTGCGGTGAATGCGGTCACTGGTTGTTCGTTCAGGCGGCTCATCATCGCCAGCAGAACTGACGAATCGATCCCGCCGGACAAAAACATCCCATACGGCACGTCGGAACGTTGATGCACGCCGACGGTGTTGTTGAGGATATGATCCAGTTCCAACAACGCCGTTTTGCGCGACGGCGACGGTCGAATATCTCTGGGCAATGCGGGGCGAAAGCGCCGCTCAACGATGGAACCGTTTTCCACCACGATGGTTTCGCCCGGCGCCAACCGATGAATACCGACGAACGCGGTGTCCGTGCCGGTGTTAAATTGCAGTTGCAACAGCTCGTCACGCTTGTCGGTGTTGAGCGCGGCCCCGCGCAGGCTGGGCGCGATCAACGCGCGCGGCTCGGACGCAAAGGCAAAGCCCAGCGGCGTTTGCGTGTAATACAAGCTTTTGATGCCGAACGGATCGCGGCTCAGCACCAAGCGTTCTCGACCCGCGTCCCAAATGGCGATGGCGTACATGCCGCGCAACTGATCGACAAAGTCCAAGCCGTGGTCGAGATACAGGTGCAGCGGCGGTTCGCAGTCCGACTGGCTGGTAAACGGTGTATTGGCCATCTGTTGGCGCAATTCCAGATTGTTGTAAATCTCGCCGTTGGCGATCAGGGCCACTTCATCGCCGTTATCGCGACGCGCGACGAACGGCTGATCGCCACCTTCGACGTCGATGATAGCCAAGCGGGTGTGCACCAACGCGCAGGTGCCGTTGCGGTACGCCCCTTGTCCATCGGGGCCGCGGTGCGCCAAGGCATCGGCAAAGTGTTCAATGACACCCGCATCGGGGCCTTGCGTAGACGATATACCGACCAGTCCCGCGATCCCGCACATCAGTCCGCGATCTCCTGGAAAAAGTCGAGATAACGCTGCACCACTTGGCCTTCGGTAAACTCACGCTCATATCGCGCCCGACCGGCTTGGGCCAGATCGCTGGCGAAAGTGCTGTCATCCAACACCCGCTTGATCGCATCGGCCATCGCCGGGGCGTCGTCGACCGGGGTCAGCAGGCCATCGACACCGTCTTTGATCAGCTGCACCGGACCTTGAGAGGCCGCCGCGACCACCGGGCGGTTTTGCGCCCAGCCTTCGATCACCACATTGCCCAAAGGCTCATGACGGGACGGGCAGACGAACAGATCGCACGCCGCCAACAATTGCGGCACATCATCACGCCAGCCCAGCATGCGAATGCGCGGGCGCACACCCAAATCATGGGCCAATTCGGTCAAGTCTTCGCGTTCAGGGCCTTCGCCGGCGATCACCAAATACGCATCCGGCACATTGACCATGGCGCGGATCAAGGTATCGAACCCCTTGTTGGTGTGCAGGCGACCCAAGGTCAAAATCATTTTGGCGCGATCGGGGATATGCAATGCAGCGCGCGGCGCGGGCGGACGTTGGTCCGCAGCGACGAAGTTGGGCAAATAGTGGGTGCGGTCTTCGGGCCAGCCTTCTTTGATCAGGTAATCGCAAATGTCTTGGGTGTTGCCGATCAAATGATTGCAGTTGCGATAGTATTTGAGGTTGTAATACCCACCCAAGCGCGCCGCCAACACGTAATCCAGATCCCCCGGACGGCGAAACGGCAGTTTCGATGTGGCGCGGTTCATCCAGCTCAACACCACATGGGGGTGAAAATCGCGCAGCTGGCGCTTGATCATCAGCCCGGTCTTGATGTCGAAACGCCCGCCGAACGACAGTTCCACCGGATCGATCCCGGCATCCCGCAAAGCCTGGGCGCGCTGTTCGTTCTTGCGGATGATCACCCGCTGATCCAGCCCGGCTTTGTGCAAGCCGATCACCAGACGGACGAAAAAGGCCTCCGCCCCGCCGAACTCGGCCCCGGCCATAACCTGAAGAACTCTCATGTGTCGTCCTCTAGCTTGGCTTTGATGTAAGACAGCAACGGAAACAAGCCCGCCATCAAGGCGATGAGAAAACCGTACAGACCTTCACGATACCCTTTTCGACCGACATAGCATTTGAAAAAGCGCGAAAACAGACGGCGGATGTTGTTGGCCAGCGATCCTATTTTGCCCGATGCCCGCAGATCGTTGGCGCGTGCGGTGGAATAGCGGTCCAAGCGGCGGATCATGTCGGAGATATCGCGATCCACATAATGGATCATGCGGTTTTCCAACCACATACGCTCACCCTGCAGTTCCACGCCCGGATGAATGCGTTGCGCGCCCCAAAGCTTGGCACCTTGGGCGTACAGCCGCACCGTGGCGCTGACGCCCCACGATGCACCCCAGCCATAGCGCACCAAATGGTCGCCGACATAGTTGTCGTAGGGGATCAGGAAATGACCGAACGGCGCGGTTTGGATTTTTTCGACGATCTCGGTGGCCAGCTCAGACGAGACCCGCTCATCCGCGTCGACTTCCAAAATCCAATCGCCGGTGCAAACGTCAATGCCCGCATGACGGCGCGGGCCTTCAATGTCCCAGCTGCCTTCGATCAGTTTGTCGGTGAAGCGCGCCGCGATGGCTTTGGAACCATCGGTGCATTTATCCAACACCACCACGATTTCATCGGCGAACGTCAGCGTGTCGAGGCACGCCGCTAGGTTATCTTCTTCGTTATGCGCCACAACCAAGGCCGTCAGCGTTTTGGCTTTGCTCGCAATCTCATTCAAGACACTTGGCTCCACAATTGTTTAGCGGCCCGTTCGGCCTGCTCAACGCTCAAATCACCCATCAAAGACGGGGTGTTGCGGTAATCGTAGTCGTCTGGGAACACATCGTCATAACTTTTATCGCCCCGCACTGCTGCGCAATGCGGTCCCCAAGGCGCATAGTGCTCTTCACGCGACGGTCCGAACAGCCCCAAAGTCGGCGTACCAACCGCCGCGGCCATGTGCATCAGTCCCGAATCGTTGCCGACATAAAAGGCCGCACGTTTCAAACACGCCGCCACCGTACCCAGCGGCGTCTCGCCAACCAAGTTGAGCGTGCGATCCGCCGGTAAGGCGTCCAACACCGGCTTAGCCATATCAAATTCGGTACGGTGCGCGATCACCGCGATGCGCGCGCCAGGTAATATGCCGTCCTCGACCGTTAAGCGCAGCGCCAATTCGGCGAAGCGTTCGGGGGCCCAAGTCTTGCCGATCCAGTTGGCGGTTGGGCCCAGCGCCAGAACCGGCGTACCGTCGGGGATCATCTTCGCCGCTTGGCGCTCATCTTCAGCCCGTGTCCATAAGGTCGGTTGAGGCGGATTGTCGGCGAGATCGACCAACGATCCCATTGCCGCCACCCGGTGATCAAACTTCTTATTGGCCTTGCCCAAATGGATTTGATGGCGCGAAAACAGCGCATAGCTCAACGGCGCGTTGCGCAAATCGACCACCACGTCCCAGCATTTGGGAAAACACGCTCGCCACATTTTCCACCAATGCAGGCTGTATTTGCGTTTGGGCAGTTCGATCACCCGATCCAAACGCGGCACGCCAGCGAACAGGCCTGCGGGCACCGGGCCGCACACCACGGTGGTGCGTGCATCGGGATACGCGCGCAATAGATGGTCCAAAACGCCCGTGGACAACACGGCATCGCCCAGGCGGTTGGAGGTGATGAATAATATGCGGCTCACAGTCTATCCCCTGAGTTTGGGCCTTTATACGGGCCATCACATCAATTGCCTAGGGGCCTTGCCATTTGGCCGCGAATGCCCCACCTTTTGCATAGCCCCAATCAAATAAGCAAGAATGGTTAAGCGATCATGAGCGACAAGATTTTCCCCCCCCTGCCCGCGCGCGGCCTGATCAAGATCGAAGGCCCCGACGCCCGCGACTACCTGCAAGGTCTGGTGTCCCAAGACATGACTCGCGTCAGCGCGGCCCAAGCGGTGTATTCCGCCTTTCTCAGCCCGCAGGGTAAATTCATGTACGACTTTTTCGTGTTTGAACTGGCGGGCGCGTTGGTGTTGGATTGCGAAGGCGAGCGCCGGTCCGATTTCTTCAAACGTCTGAGCATGTACAAGCTGCGTTCCGACGTGACGCTCAGCGATATCAGCGACGACTTTCAGGTTTACGGCGTGCTCGACGGCCTCGACTTTTCAGAACGCGGCGCATGCAAGGTGCTTGGCGATGGCGTTGTTTACGCCGACCCGCGCTTGTTGGATATGGGCTGTCGCGCGGTCTTGCCCACAGGGGACACCTCGGCCTTGGAAAACGCCGGATTGATCGCGGGCGACTATAACGCGTATGAGCATCGCCGCATCGAACTGGGCCTCGCCGACGGCAGCCGCGATATGATCGCCGACAAGGCGTTGCTGCTGGAAAACGGTTTTGAGGAGCTTGACGGCGTCAGCTTCACCAAGGGCTGCTTCATGGGCCAAGAACTGACCGCACGCACCCGCTATCGCGGCTTGGTGAAAAAGCGCCTGTTGCCGGTCAAAATCGACGGTCCCGCACCCGCAGAAGGCTCCATATTCGAACTGGATGGTCGCGAAGCCGGTGAAATGCGCAGCCATGTGGGCGACGTCGGGCTGGCGCTGGTGCGCCTGGATAAACTCAGCGACGGCGTCAGCTTTAGCTGCGCAGGTTCTACGCTCACTCCGAACGTGCCCGCTTGGGTCGAATTCCAAGACGCAAAAGACGCCTAAAACCATGGCCGGAGCCCCACCCGAAGACATCGGCCAACTGCTCAATCTGGTGTCACGCACCTATTCGTATCGCGTTGACCAGTGCGGGCCGGTGGCCAATGGGGTGTTTTGGAAAGACCAAGACGGTCAGATGTTGCGCTATGAATTGCTGTTGCAAGCCATCGCGAGCGAAGACCTCAACGGCCCCATCATCGTCAACGATCTGGGTTGCGGCTATGGTGCGCTGTTCGATTTGCTCGCCGATCAACCGATGATGCAAGGCGGGCGGTATTACGGCTACGACATATCGCCGAAAATGATCGAAGAAGCCAAGGCGCGCCACGCAGATTCCCGCACCACCTTCATCGAAAGCCCCATCGCCACCGAACCGGCGGACTATTCGTTTGCGTCGGGCACCTACAACATGAATTTCGGCGCGCGGCGTAATATTTGGAGCGAATACGTCAAAACCAGTCTGGCGCGCTTGTGGGACAAAACCGCAAAGGTGATGGCGTTCAACATGCTCGACGCCACGTCGCCGGAACGTTTGACAAATCTGTATTACGCTGATCGCAACGAATTCGTTAAGTTCGCCATGGGCCTATCGCCGGAAGTCGAGATCATCGACGACTATCCGCTCAGCGAATTCACCATTTACGTGAAGCGTATTTAAGGCGCGATCGAACGCAACAAGTTGCCCAAGGCCTGACCGCGTACCCCGTCGGTGGACAACCCGGCCATCTTCAACATCTGCTGTTCCATATCGCCATAACAACGGCGAAACGCGCTGATGCGATCATGGTCTTCGCCCTCGACCAATTCAGGATTGGAAAAATCCCAATCCACGCGCACGGGATCGGAAAACCAAATCGGCAGTTTTACGTCTTTCAAGCTCGCCGCCAGGGTGATCACCGCATCCAAACGCGGCGCGCTGTGCGAAACAAACGCATCCCAACTTTTGGGGGTTTGTTCGCCAAGTTCATACCCGACATGTTTGAGGGTTTCGCGGGCATAAGGGCTGATTTGGCCGTTTGGCTTTTGCCCCGCGCTGAAGGCGCGAAAACGGCCCTGACCGACACGGTTGAGCAGGGCTTCGGCGATGATGCTCCGACAGGCATTGTTCGGGCACAAAAACAGGATGTTCAAAGGTTCACCGGCCATACCGGTTCACATCCCCTAACGGTGTTGAGCTTTAAGCGTTGTTTTCCGCATCGACGCCCAGCGCAGCCTGCGCCGCCGCCAAGCGAGCGATGGGCACACGGTAGGGCGAACACGACACATAGTCCAGCCCAACGCCATGGCAGAACCGCACCGACGCGGGATCACCGCCATGCTCACCGCAAATGCCGACCTTCAACCCGGGGCGTTCGGCACGACCGCGCTCAGTGCCGATTTTGACCAATTCGCCGACGCCGTCTTGATCCAGCGTCACGAACGGATCGTAATCCAACACGCCCTTTTCGCGATAAATCTGCAAAAAAGGCCCTGCATCGTCACGCGACAAACCGTAGGTCGTCTGCGTGAGGTCGTTGGTGCCAAAGCTGAAAAATTCCGCATCCTTGGCGATTTCGCCCGCCTGCAACGCCGCGCGCGGCAATTCGATCATGGTGCCGACCTGATAGTTGAGCTCGACGCCACGGGCCGTCAGCACTTCGTCGGCGGTCTTGATCACCAAGCTTTTCAGCCGCGTCAATTCACCACGGTCGGCGACCAGCGGGATCATCACTTCGGGGTGCACGTCATTGCCCGCTTCGACCATATCGGCGGCGGCTTCGAAAATGGCGCGGGTCTGCATTTCGTATATTTCGGGATACGTGATCGCCAAGCGGCAACCGCGATGGCCCAACATCGGGTTGAACTCGTGCAACGCCTTGGACCGACGCACCACCGCCTCGACCGTGACGCCCAGCGCTTTGGCGACCTTTTCGATATCGGCGGCGTTTTGCGGCAAAAATTCATGCAAAGGCGGATCGAGCAAGCGAATGGTGACCGGCAGGCCTTCCATGATGCGCAACAGGTCACAAAAATCCTGGCGCTGATAGGGCAACAGCTTATCCAGCGCAGCGCGTCGTGCCTCGACGCCTTTGGCCAAGATCATTTCGCGCATGTGGATGATGCGTTCTGGATCGAAGAACATATGTTCGGTGCGCGCAAGGCCGATGCCTTCGGCGCCGAAGCCGCGCGCGACTTTGGCATCGTCTGGCGTTTCGGCGTTGGCGCGCACGCCCAGCACGCGGACCTCGTCGGCCCAGCCCATCAGCTTGGCGAAATCGCCGCTGAGTTCCGGTTCCACCGTCGCCACTTTGCCTCTGATCACTTGACCGGCGGAGCCATCGATGGTCACCAGATCGCCTTCATTGAGCACTTCACCCAACGACGTCATGGTCTTGGCTTTGACGTCGACGATGATGTCGCCGACCCCCGACACGCACGGCTTGCCCATGCCGCGCGCCACCACGGCGGCGTGGGATGTCATGCCGCCCCGGGTGGTCAAGATGCCTTCGGCCACATGCATGCCGCCGATGTCTTCGGGTGAGGTTTCGACCCGCGCCAAGATCACCGCTTCACCGCGTTCCACCCACGTTTCAGCGTCTTTGGCGGTGAACACCAACTTACCAAACGCGGCCCCCGGCGACGCGGGCAGGCCTTGGCCCAAAATATCGCGCGGCGCGTCCGGGTCCAGGGTTGGGTGCAGCAGTTGATCCAGGTGCGCAGGCTCGATCCGGCGGATCGCTTCGGTGTGATCGATCAGACCTTCGTCCACCATGTCGACGGCGATTTTCAGCGCCGCCTTGGTGGTGCGTTTGCCGCCCCGGGTTTGCAAAATCCACAGCTCACCTTTTTGGATGGTGAACTCCAAATCCTGCATGTCTTTGTAGTGTTGTTCCAGGGTGTGGCGCACGCCGTCCAACTCTGCATAGAGCTCCGGCATGGTTTCTTCGAGGCTCGGCATCTGGATTTTCGCCGCGTGCTTTTCCGCCAGCGACAACGGTTGCGGCGTGCGAATGCCCGCGACCACGTCTTCGCCTTGGGCGTTGATCAGGTATTCGCCGTAAAACAAGTTTTCGCCGGTGGACGGGTTGCGCGTGAAACACACCCCGGTGGCGCTGTCTTCGCCCATGTTGCCGAACACCATGGTCTGAACGTTGACCGCCGTGCCCCAGCTTGCGGGAATGTCGTGCAGCTTGCGATAGGTCTCCGCGCGCTTGTTGGTCCAGCTTTTGAACACCGCGCCGATCGCCGCCCACAATTGCTGACGTGGGTCTTGGGGAAACGGTTCGCCGGTTTGCTTTTCGATGGCCTCGATATAGGACGGCACCAAAGCCTTCCAATCATCCGCCGTCAGATCGGTGTCGAGCTTCAGCGCGTGGTCGAGCTTGTAGTCTTCCAACAAGTCTTCGAAATGATAGTGATCGACGCCCAACACCACATCGCCGAACATCTGGATGAAGCGCCGATAGCTGTCATAAGCAAAGCGCTCATCACCGGTTTCTTTGGCCAGCAGCGCCACCGCGGCGTCGTTGAGGCCGAGGTTCAACACCGTGTCCATCATGCCCGGCATCGATGCCCGCGCGCCCGAACGCACCGACAACAGCAACACCCGGCCTTCCGCCAAGGTGCCGCCGAACGGCGCGCCCATGGCGGTTTCCAGCTTAGCCACCGCGGCGTTGAGCTGATCGTTGAGACCGTCGGGATAATCGCCGCCGTTTTGGGTGACGTGGGCGCAGACGTCGGTGGTGATGGTGAAGCCTGGCGGGACGTTCAAACCGATGGCGCACATTTCGTGCAGGTTCGCACCCTTGCCGCCCAAAAGATTGCGCATTTTCGCGCTGCCTTCCGCTTCACCGCCGCCAAACGAGTAGGTCCACTTTTCAGACATCACCCTAGCCTTCGATTTTCGTGAAATCGGCGATTTCGCCCATCACACTCTGTATTTGAGATAGGAGCTTCAAACGGTTTTCGCGAACTTTTTTATCATCGGCGTTGACCATGACGTCTTCGAAGAATGCGTCCAGCGGCCCACGCAGCTTGGCGAGCTCGGCCATGGCGTCTTGGAATTGTTCATCACTGAGCAGCGCGGCACTGGCCGCACCCGCCGCGTTCAGCGCGGCGAACAAGTTGCGCTCCGCGTCATCGACGAACACGCTTTGATCTGCGGTGCCTGTGTAAGAGCAACCGTCTTTCTTTTCTTCGATGCGCAAGATGTTGGCCGCACGTTTGTGCGCGGCGAGCAGGTTTGCACCGTCGTCGGTCGAGACAAATGCCGAAAGCGCATCGACCCTTGCGAGCAAGCGCTTAAGGTCGTCTTCACCCAGTGCAAACACAGCATCAATCAAATCGTGACGAACACCTTCAAGCTTCAAATGAACTTTTAAGCGACCAGAAATAAAATCCATTAAATCAAGTGCACGCATATCGTAATAATCTTGATTATTACGAGACATCATATGAACATCGTATTGGCTTTTAAGCTCATCCCTCACTTCAGCGATTCTGCCATCAGCCTCGAATTGCTTCAGGTCACGTGGAGATAAAGGACCTTTACCATCCAACATCGCCAAAATGGGAACCAGAGCAGCATGAAATGCGCCTGCAAGTGACATGCGTAGCTTGTTATCCACAATCAAACGGATCACGCCCAACGCCGCACGACGCAAAGCAAACGGGTCTTTCGACCCGGTGGGTTTTTCGTCGATGGCCCAAAAGCCTGCCAAGGTGTCAAGCTTGTCAGCCATCGCCACGGCAACCGAGACCGGTGCGGTGGGACAATCATCATTGGGACCGACCGGGGAATAGTGATCGGAAATGGCGTTGGCGACCGCTTCCGGCTCGCCGTCGTTGAGCGCGTAGTAGCGTCCGATGACGCCTTGCACTTCGGGAATTTCGTAGACCATGCCGGTGACCAGATCGCACTTGCACAGTTCGGCGGCGCGTTCCGCTTCTCCTTTGTCGGCAGCGACCTGTTCGGCCAAGTGTCCGGCCAGCGCTTTGATGCGCGCGACTTTGTCCGCAACGGTGCCGAGCTTAGCGTGGAACACGATGTCGGCCAGTTGCGGCGCACGGCTGACCAAGGTGGTTTTGCGATCTTGGTCCCAGAAAAACTGCGCATCCGACAAGCGCGCGCGCAGCACGCGTTCATTGCCCGCGACGATGGCTTCGCCGCCATCGGGGGCCACTTGGTTGGACACCACGATGAAGTTCGGCGCCATGGAGCCGTCGGGGTTCAACACCGAAAAGTATTTTTGGTGTGCGCGCATGGTGTCCGACAAGACTTCCGGCGGCAGCGCCATGAACTTATCTTCGATGGAGCCCATCAACACCACCGGCCATTCGACCAGCCCGGTGACTTCTTGCAGCAAGCCTTCGTCCGGTTTGACGGTGAGGCCAGCCTGTTCGGCGAGCTTTTCGGCTTGCGACGCAATTTCGGCGCGGCGCTCACTTGGGCACAGCATCACGTGGGCCTCGGCCAGCTTGGCGCGGTAATCGGCAAAGTCGCTGACCGCAATGGGGCCAGGGTTCATGAAACGATGGCCGAAGGTGTGCTGGTTGGCTTCGACGCCTTCGTACGCGACCGGCACCACCACACCGTCGAACAGCGCGAGGATGTTGTGCAATGGACGCACCCAACGTTTTTCGCCAGCACCCCAGCGCATCGATTTCGGCCACGGCAGCGCGTTCATCGCCGCGTCCAAGATATCGGGCAGCACATCGATGGTCGGCTCGCCCTTCTTTTCGATCACCGCGAAGTAGAAGGTCTTGCCTTTGACTTCGCGCTGTTCGCAATCATCAATGCTCATCCCGCCGAGCGAACCCAAGAAGCCTTTCAAGGCCTGTTCCGGCGCGCCCACTTGCGGGCCTTTGCGTTCGTCTTTGACGTCGGGCTGCTTTTCAGGCAAACCATCGACCACCAGCGCCAAACGACGCGGGGTGACCAAGGCTTCGGATTTGGATCCATCGAGCCCAGCTTTTTTCAAGCCGTCTTCGACCAGACGTTTCAAATCAGCCGCCGCCCGCGCTTGCATGCGCGCGGGGATTTCTTCGGAAAACAGTTCGAGGAGAAGCTCGGCCATCAGTTCGTCTCCCCTTCGCCATTGAGCCACGCTTCGCAGCAGCCTTTCGACAAGTTGCGCACGCGCCCGATGTAGGCTTGGCGTTCGGTCACGGAAATGACGCCGCGCGCGTCCAGTAGGTTAAACAGGTGGCTGGCGCGGATGCATTGCTCATAGGCCGGCAACGCCAAGGGCTTGTCGAGGTTCAACAACGCCTGACAGTTGTCTTCGGCATCGGTGAATTGCTGAAACAGCTTGTCGGTGTCGGCGTGCTCAAAATTGAACGCCGATTGTTCTTGTTCGTTGCGCAGGAACACGTCGCCGTAGCGCACGCCCTGGCCGTTCCAATCCAGATCGTAGACGTTTTCGACGCCTTGGATGTACATGGCGAGGCGCTCTAGACCATAGGTCAGTTCGACCGCGACCGGGTTGCACTCGATCCCGCCGACTTGTTGGAAATAGGTGAACTGGCTGACTTCCATGCCGTCGCACCACACTTCCCAGCCAAGCCCCCACGCACCCAAGGTCGGGCTTTCCCAATCGTCTTCGACGAAGCGGATGTCGTGTTTTGAACTGTCGATGCCCAGCGCTTTGAGGCTGTCGAGATAGAGCTCTTGAGAATTCGGCGGCGACGGTTTGATCATCGCCTGGAACTGATAATAGTGCTGCAAGCGGTTGGGGTTTTCGCCGTAGCGCCCATCGGTCGGGCGGCGCGAAGGCTGCACGTAGGCGGCTTTCCACGGTTTTGGACCCAATGCCCTAAGCGTGGTCGCGGGGTGAAAGGTGCCCGCGCCGACCTCTTGATCGTGGGGCTGCAGCAAGACACAACCGTGTGACGCCCAAAAGCTTTGCAGCTTGAGGATCAAATTTTGAAAACACGTATCGGGATTGGGTGCGGGCACACCGGACATATGACTAAAACCTTAGAAAAAGTCCCAAAATTCAACGCGGGACCGAAAATGTTGCAGTGCGGCGAAGATAGCCTTGCGTCAATGAACGGTCAAGGCCCCGGGGCAAGTCGAGACCGCCGGGTTTTCCTTATCGTTCAGCCCGTAAACGGGCAGTCGTCGCGGCCGCAGGATTTCGCCCCACGGGTGACGTAAGCGCTACAGACTTTGCATTCGACCATGTCTTCGGCACCGCCCTGTTGAGCATGTTGAGCCGGTGAAGATGGCTTTGCGTCTTGCTTCTTTGAGCCCCCGCCCTGGCTTTGACCTTTGACGCGCGAACGCTGTGCCCGCTGATCTTGAACGCGGGTGAAATATTTGAACGCATTCCACACCACGAAAACGATCACGACGGTGAAAACGAGCTTTGTCAGACTGAAACCAAACATGGCACTCTTGTAAGGGGGAGGTGTTGCCGGGTCAAACGCTTACTGAGCCCATCAGGCCCTTAAATGTAGCTCCCCGCCCCGAAGCGCTTCATCAGCGGCGGCGGTATAGCTGCCGTCGTCGTTGTGCAGGGTCAGGCCGTTCATCAGCTGCATCGGCGATTTGATGCCCTTGCGCGCACGCACGATGACGCGGTTGGAATTTTCGTCTTCCTTGGGCCACAACGGAAACACCGTGATTTCACCCGCGCGCCCTTCCAGGCCGATCAGCAGCTCCGCCAGACGATCGGCGCGTTGGATAAAGGTGATCGAGCCCTTAGGCCGACAATATTTCAACGCCGCATCGACCCAGTCTTCCAGGTCCGCGTCGCCTTCGACATGAGCGATTTTCTTGGATTGGTTGGGCGGATGGTTGCCGCGATCGCCACTCATATAGGGTGGGTTGGCAAACACGTGGGCGTAACTGTCCGCTTCCAGCTCAGCCGGTGGGTTGAGGATGTCGCCATCCAAAATACGCATGCGGTCCGTGGCCCCGTTGGCTTCGACATTTTGGCGCGCCAACGCGGCCATGTCCGGCTGAAGCTCTAGACCATCGATTTTCACACCTGCGCACCGTGCGCCCAAGCACAACATCGCCGCACCAACGCCGCAACCGAGATCAAGCGCACGATCACCATCCTCGGCGCGCACCGCAGCGGCCAACAGCACCGGATCCACAGCGGCGCGATAACCGTCGCGTGGCTGGTTCAGCGTCACCTTGCCGTCAAGAATTTGATCTTGTGTTGTATCTTGGTTCATGCGCCCTCACCCGATGCAATGCGGTCAGCCTCGTCCAAAAGGGCCTGGGCTTCGCGTTTGTCTTCATCCGCCACCATAATCCGACGCGGAATGGCTTGGATAGAGCCATCCATGATGCTCATGTGCTCATCGAGCACCAAAACCTCGATGCCAACATCGGCCAAATGGGCCCGCAGCCACGAAATCAACACCGGATCATTGGTGCGCACAAGCTCAAACATACAGTGTTATTCCCCCAAAAATCCCCTAAAATCCTTCAGGGAGCTTGACCAAGCCCCGCCTGGGCAGTCATATATGCCCCAACAATACTGTAATATGGCTGTCGGGGCACGCCAAAGATCGAGCCTTAAAGCACAGCAGGCACACACACCACCTTGGGAGAAGCGCTTTGGGCGTTGTCGTAAATTTGGACGAAGAGCGCAAAAAAGGCTCACCCCTCGACCGCTTGGCGGTCTTGGTCGAAGACGATTTAAAAGCCGCCAACACGGCCATTGTCGAACGCATGCACAGCCCGGTGTCGCTGATCCCGCAACTGGCCGGGCACATCATCGCGGCGGGCGGCAAACGTCTGCGCCCAATGCTGACGCTGGCGTCGGCGCGTATGTGCGGTTACACCGGCGATCGCCACATCTTGCTGTCGGCGTGCATCGAATTCATTCACACCGCAACGCTGCTGCACGACGACGTGGTCGACGAAAGCGATCTGCGCCGGGGTGAATCCTCCGCCAATGCGTTGTGGGGCAACAAGCCCAGTGTCTTGGTCGGCGATTTTCTGTTCACACGCTCGTTCGCCTTGATGGTCGAAGACGGTGATTTGGAAGTCCTACGCATCTTGTCCCAAGGCTCAAGCATCCTGGCCGAAGGCGAAGTGCTGCAACTGGTCACCGCCAACGACACCGAAACCAGCGAAAGCGCGTATATGGAGGTCATCCAGGCGAAAACCGCCGAATTGTTCGCCGCCGCCGCCGAACTCGGCCCGGTGATCGCGGGACGGTCGAAAAAAGAACAAGATGCGTTTCGCGCTTACGGCATGAACCTTGGCATCGCGTTTCAGTTGATCGACGACGTGTTGGACTTTTCCGCCAAGCAAGAAAACCTCGGCAAAGCGGTTGGCGACGATTTCCGCGAAGGCAAAATCACCCTGCCTATCGTGTTGGCGTTTGCGCGCGGCAATGACGAAGAGCGCGCCTTTTGGAAGCGCACCATGGAAGAGCTGGAGCAAAACGACGGCGACATCGAACACGCCATGGAATTGCTGGAAAAACACAGCGCCCTGTCCGACACGGTGGAGCGCGCCCGTCACTACGGCGCCATCGCCCGCGACGCCTTAGGCGTGTTTCCCGAAAGCGACATCAAAACCGCCCTTTTGGACGTTATCGACTTCTGTATCGAGCGCGCATATTAAAAGCGGGCGCAATGGCGCTTGCGTTGCACGGAACGCAGCGTTATATAAGCGCCTCCAAATGAGCACCAAAACTATCGGAGTGTAGCTCAGCCTGGTAGAGCACTGTCTTCGGGAGGCAGGGGCCGGAGGTTCGAATCCTCTCACTCCGACCAATAAAATCAAGCAGTTAGCTTGCTGAAAGACAGTTCCCCCGTGTTCATATGTGCACGGGGGAATGTTTTTAAGGTTTGCGGTGCTCATTCCACGCCTTAATCGCGGCATCCGACAAGCTCACCCCGTGCGTTACCGTTCATCGGGCGGTGGAAGTGCGCCCCCCTTAACGTCGGCTGGTAGTGTGCGAGAAGGTAACGAATTCGGAGTTTCTTTCGTCATACGCGCCGTCTCGTCCGTCGTTTCGACATTCCATGTACTCAGCGTAGTCCCGAGGGCAAAATCAAGATTCGCTAAGGCGGTCACATAATTAACGCGCGCCGAGACTTCATTCAATTGAGTGGTTCGTAATGTGTCCTGATAAGTCAGGACCTGAAAGTTGCTGGACCGCCCCACAGATAATTTATCCCGCTCCACCGTCAATTGCCTTTCGGCCAAGGCACTGGCGTTCTCAGCCAGCTGAAGCTGGCGGTAGTTCGCCACCACGTTCCGAACGGAATCCTGTGTATTGAGACGAACAGTTTGCTTGGCTTCTTCCAAAGCAAGATCTGCGGCTCTCAAATTCCCCTTGGCGCTCACAACCTCTGATTCAGGCGCTAGACTTGTAATCGGAATTACAAGATTGACACCGATGGATAGCGTGTTGCTGTCCACTGGAATACCCTTGATGGCGTCAATGATGGACTCACGAGCATTGTTGCTACCGGCTGTGCCAGTTAAATTCAAATCCCACTTTTTTCCGTCTTTGGCAACCACCAACGCAATTTTTGCTAAGGCTCGATTGACTTCGGCTTGTATAATCTCAAACCTATTCTTTTCGGCAAGATCGTATGCAATGCTCAAAGGAACATTGACACCTTCAATATCGACTAGCGCACTCGGCGTAAAATCAATGAATTTCGGCAAGGCGAGTAATGCCAGTAAGGTGTTTTTAGACTGTTTATAGGTGTTATCCGCGACATCCAGATCGAACTCTTTTTGCGCGACATCTGTTTCTGTTTGCACCATATCGAGTTCGGCCATACGACCAGATTCAACTAACGACTTGTTGATATCCCAAACCTGCCGCGCCCGGCTCAGCGCCAACCGGGCGATATTCAGTCGTTCTTTGTTCAAGATGACTTGCCAGTAGGCATTTACAACAGAAGTTATTATTTGGGCGACCGTGTTGCGCATATTCAAGCGCCCGAGTTTTGTATTTAAACGGGCGATTTCGAGGTTTGCCGTATTTACGCCACTGCCAACCCCCTTGAGCAAAGGTTGCACTATGGTCAATTCCGGATCGACAGTAAATTGGCGTGAATTAGAACCGCTTGATGTGCGGTCCTTGGTATAGCTATACGAATTTTTGAACTGTAACGTAAAGGATGTGCCTAACTCAGTTTTCAGCGTCGCCGTCGGTGTTATAGATGCTGTGTAGGCTAATTGATTCACCAACGATGAAATTTCGTTTTTCTTTTGTTTGGTCCTGGTTATTGATGTGTCCGTTGATACGGACAACTGTGGATCAAACAAACTGTCTTGCAGGCGCACGGCGAATTCTTGTGCCGCACGCGCAACCTGTGCCCTCTTGATGGTCCGATTATTTCTAAGCGCCAGCCCTACGGCTGCAGCAAGCGTCATTTCAGGTGAATCGGTAATTTCCGGTTCTTGAGCAACCCCAGGCACGGGCACAGCCCCGACGGAAAAGATAAAAACGAGTGTGACTAACCAACAGCACCGTGCACTGACGATCGATTCAGTTCCCCCCAAGGCTACCACCTCCCATGAGAGGTGGCGAAATCGTCTGCAGCGTCATTGGCTTGATTTTGGACTGCAACAGAGGACGCTGCCCACCACTGCCTTCAATGGATGTGCCCCTGCCCATTTCAACTAAAATACTGTCACCCACCTTCAAGCCCGTTAGAATTTCGATACCGTTCTCTAGCGTTTGCCCGACAGTTACTGGAACACGGATTTTTTTCCCGGTCTCTAGCTCATGACGCAAGACTGATGTGCCATCTAATCCATTTTGCACGGCTTCAATCGGCACTACCAGGGCGGCATCGTTCTTATACGTAATGATTGAGAGCTTCGCCGACATCCCGATCCGCACCCTCTCGCGCAGTTGTACCGGAATGGATTCAACTGCGGCGATCATCTCAAACACTGCACCTCGGGACGTTCCTGAACTTGCATCCGCTTCTACGGATATTTGGGTCACCTTACCCATCAACGGCACAGCTCCAAATGCGTCACCCGTCACCTTCACGAGCTGACCTTCACGGATACGATTGACGTCGATCTCATTGACACGCGCCCGGACTTTCAGGGTTTCGGTATTCGCGATGGCCAGCAAAGTTTTCCCCTTTCTCAGCTGGCTACCCACCTCAAAGTTTGCTTGTTTGTTATCCTGATCGGAGGACTCAGGGGGGCGCAGTACAAGTCCAGAAACCGGAGCTTCAATAATGCTTGCTCCACTTTGCCGCTTCAATTCTTCCAGGCGTTTGGTTGCATTTTCCAATTCAAGCGCAGCTACATGACGATGCTCCTCACCCCCCTTTTTCAAAACGGCGATCATATCTTGGCGGACGGCGTCCAATTGTAATTTTTGCGCCTTTAATTGACTGACAATGCCCTCGTACTCATTGCGCGGAATGATCCCACGCAAGAGAAGGGCTTGAGTTTCCTGTTCCTTACGGGTCAATTCAGCGACCTTCAATTGAGCCGACAGGACGCTATTTTTAACACGGGCAACCTCTGACCCCTCACCCCACGTTTGTAATTCGTCAACCCTCTGAGCAGCCTTGATGGCGTTAACCTCGGCATCGCGCATTTTCAACTCGACCTCGGCGGAGTTTAGCGACAGCATCTCTTGACCGCGTTCGACTCGCATCCCGTAATTCACATATCGCTCTTTCACCGGGCCATCGAATGGTGCCGTCACATTGACCACATTTCCCGGCTCAATTGTTCCCATCAGGTCCAGTGACCGCATGACCGTTTGAGAAGCAATTTTTACGATAGCATGCCCATCTTTACGCTCTTCGATTATCGATGAATTCGGCACAGACGAGCTAAAAGAATAGACTATTGCGGCGACGAAAATGACTGCCCCCCCAAGCAATAGCGAGGAGTAACGGCGAATCATTGAGGGCGTCGTTTTCATTTCTTGCGACATATTGTTCATATGATGGTTTCTAAACAGCGTTTGAAATGGCGATCTGAAATATGAACACCACTTTTACCGCAGAAAAATGTTACCTGTTCGATGGACAGATTATTTCGTTCATAGTGCCCAGTTGCATGATCGTAATTTAATGAAAATACCTAATAAACACAGCATAAGCAGCAGAATCAAATAGATAAAGGATTATAAGCAATACCATCTGGCGCAATCCTAATGTTGCCTTGAATGACATAAGCTTGATGAAGCCTTGCTAATCCTGCACCTGGAAGCTGGTGGGTTTCATGATTTTCCGGAAATACTTGCCCTCCAAACGGGCAAATAACTCCCTCATTAGGGATAATATATAAAATTATTCAACTATAAAAAAACACCACCCGACCTTAGTGACATATTATACGCCCCGAACACAATCAATTTTTAATTGCATAAAAATTTAAAAAAACTCGCCTTGATAGCACCCCTCATGAGTGCTAAGAATCTTCACGGCACTCCTTTTGAGTGATTAATGCAATGTATTCTTATAATAGAATATATAGAAAAAAGGACTATAAAAATGCGGTCTTCAGCATTGACTAAACTTGCCTTGGCGGCCTTGATGGCCTTGGGCTTGTCCGCAGCCACTTCCGCGCACGCTGGGTCGGGATCATTTGGCACGTCATCGACAAGCCCAACCATGTACCAGACCAACTGGTCCTACTACGGCAGCGTCATGACCCCACCAGGCTCTGTGCCATCAACAGCTCGGGTTAATTACATCGGTTGGTCTGCAAGCTTTTCATGGTATCCAAGCGGGTTAACCACTTACCTGTGTTCGACAAACTCACCCTGCTATCAACTCGGCGGAGCTTCTGGCGGCTATAGTGTCGGCACCCAGTATTACAGCGCCACGGACCAATTCCAATTTGGTTTCCGAGACAATCAATCGACCACGTACACCTACTCATCCAAGTTCTTGCCGAATGTCATTAGCGGAACTCACTCTCTGACCATTGGCTACGTATATTAAACCATTGGCTACGTATATTAAGACGACATAGGTGGGGCTACGGCCCCACCATGTTTTCAGCCCTAGTGCAATTGTTCAAATTGCGAATTTGCCTCACAACTTTGCATAGTCAACCTATGCCTTTTTCGTGAAAACGGCCTCAAAGCAGCTAAAATCTTTCTACGATACCGCAACTGATCATTTCTGCATTGTATCCCGTCACAACGCTTGGGACGTAGAGTGATGTGGGTATTTGTTCAGATTTTTAGCCGTACTTAACGTTCAGACCTGACGTTCTTTGGGCTTTTTTTTATCCCGCCAACATAGACACCATGAATGTCAGGCGGGGGCTTTAGGTAAAACCGATGGCCGTACAAGGTGGTTTCAATAGCGTGATCCGGGCCTTCTCCAATAGCCCGGTAGCGACGTTTGAATTCATCTTCGCCAATATTAATTGGGACGTGGCATAAATTTTCAAAATCTTTCTGCGTGCTTGCGCGACCGCTCCATACCTCACCAATGCGAGGCAAGGCCTCTTCTCTAGAAGTCAAAAATGGTGCAAATTTTTTAAACAAGCCTAATAATGAGTAATAGGAAATGTAATTCAATTGCACACGATCTATATCAGGAGCAACTTCAAACCAATCAACAGCGTTAATAGCTCCGCTATCAACTTTTGGAACCATTTCATGAACTGTCGTTCCAAACATCTTCCCTCTATCGTATATGAAGAAGCATGAAGGAAAGCGCCCTGGATACGTGGGAGGACCTGGGTGAAAGTTATATGCCCCACAATCAAGTGCAGACAGGATTGAAGCTGGCACAATTATTTCAGTCCCAACTGACAGCATCCTGGATTGAATAAAGGGGCGTTGAGCCCGGTCCTTGAGCTGCTCCTTTGTGACGATAGAAGATACGATCAGATCTGGATTTGCATTGAGCAAAATACCTTCTAGGTCCTGAATCAGAACTGGATCAGATAGCAGGAGAATTTCTTTTATCATTTTCTCGCCATGCACAATCAGACAAAAATAGCTCACACAAAACGTTAAGAGGTACGCATTACGTACTGTTTTGTTATTGGTAAGTTGGGACAAGCTTCACTCTACGAAACGGCTATTCAACAGTTTCCAGTTTCAAACCTTGCCTCCGGCTGATAAATCCAGTTCGACGACAACTAGGGTGTGAACCCAATTCAAGTTATTGAATTCTTAAAGCAAAGCGTGATTCGATCCTCCTCAGGAGGACTTACATCATGCGTTTTGATTTATCAGATGAAGAATGGGCCGTGATACAGCCGCATAT